>Ga0070731_10000941_pt1 | contig 33076 bp, 30 predicted proteins | sample Coa_R1_2_FD_66448 | JGI IMG/M metagenome (GOLD analysis project Ga0070731, IMG submission 66448) | Surface soil microbial communities from Centralia Pennsylvania, which are recovering from an underground coalmine fire - Coalmine... | ecosystem: Environmental > Terrestrial > Soil > Unclassified ... | reverse complement strand
CCCGGTGATCGCCAAGGACTCCCGGGCATAGCGCCGCTGCTCGTCGCGTCGCCGCAAGGAGTAGGCGAATATGAGGCGCACGTCCAAGCGACGCAATCGGCAACGAATCGTCCGCGCGCGCACCGAGGAACCTGCAATCCTCGGACGCGTCGCTGGTCGTGTTCTCGACAACGCGTAGCCTCACTCCCAGCTTCAAGGTCGGCCGGTTCGCTCGACGGCGCAGACGTTCAGGGCAGGTTTTGAGGTCCGCGTACGCAGACGGCCCGATTGGGAGTACAGTCGGAAGAGAGCTGGCCCTGCGGTCCGGATTCTCACCCTGAGCCCGAATGCCACCAACGGCGTTTCTGCGCCACGAGGCGGGAGGCTTGGGTTACTGATTTTGGCTGCGGGGCCGGCGTGTTCCTCCGTAGGAGATGCCAAGCGGATCGAGCGGAAAGCCCGGCGCGACGCGCTCGAGAACCAGACGGTCAAGAAGCTCCGGACCCTCCGCGAAACCCAGCAGCTGCGCGCAGACGTCGAGAGCGCCGCCAGCTTTCCGCTGCCCAGGCTCAGGCGCCGACGGTAGACCCGCGCTCGTCTAAGCGCTCTCCGCGCCGCTCGAGCGCCTCGGACAGGTGCTCGCGCCTCAGCGCCAGCCGCTCACGCTCCGCAGCCAGCTCCTCCCGCTCCTCGGCGATGTGCTCACGCTCCGCGGCAACCCGCTCGCGTTCTCGCGCCATACGAACGAGCTTCTTCGGGCGCATTTCCGTCCGCATGCATCCGGACCGGGCCTCCTTCGACAGCACTCAAGGCTACTCGCTGCAAGCCCACGCGAACGGAGGGGTGGATCGCACGGTCGCTTTGGTGGGCGACCACCGCAAGCACCACGCCCACGGCGACAAGGAGGGCGATCCGCACAGCCGCACTCCGACCGCCGGGTCCAGCGGTCCCCCCGGCTGCCGATCCCGGCCGCGCGGCCGGACCCGCATACAGCGAGTCCGGCCGCGCAGACGCTGCACGAGCGCGCCGCGCGCTGAGGACGATCAGCCGCCGCCGGGGCCCCCGCCGGGTGCGCCCCCGTGGGGCCCGCCGCCGCATTCGTAGACGTCGCAGGGATAGTCGAACGTCTGCGTCTGCGTCCCGGACGGTGTGTTTAGTTGCGCTGAGGCGACATGTCCACTGCCCGGCCACCAGGCAACCACCCAGCCGTTCTGGACCGTGGCCGTGACGACCGAGCCATCGCTGAGCGTCAGGCTTGCGCCGGTTACGTCCGGGCCGGCCTGCGCGATCATGGTGCCGTACGGCTGGCCATCGTCGGTTGAGGTGTGGTCAGTCCAGAGGAACAACTTCCCGTCAGCGGGTGTCACCGGCGGGTAACTCGTCCAACCGGACGCGTTGCGGAACGATGGCCCGACCGTGCAGAAGTTGTAGGTCTGCGTGGACCCAGCCGCGCCCGCATAGACGATGATCGTGTACGGCCCACGGCTGTCGACCAGCTGCTGCGCAAGGCCGGGATTGGGGATGTTCGCGGCGCAGTAGCTGTTGGCCGTCTGCAACTGTGCCGCGCTTGGCTTGGTCGGCTGCGCTCTCCAGCCCGCGAAGGCCGTGCTCGCCCCGCCGGCTAGCGACAGTACCGCGGTGACGGTGCCCGCAACGGCGGCCAGACCGCCGCCGATTGCCAGCCTGGGTCGCCAGGTGCGGGCTCGCGGACGGTAGTTGGTTTTCAGGATCTCCGGGGACGCGTGAACGCGCGCTGCGCGTTCCTGCATCCATGCTCGGAGGTCGTTCTCGATCTCAGTCATGAGGCGATGCTCCGGTGGTGATGATTAGGGCGTAGCGTCTCTTCGAGTCGTTTCAGCCCACGAGAGGTGCTGCTCTTGACGGTGCCCAGCGAGCAGCGCAGCGCCGCCGCGACCTCTGCCTCAGGAAGGTCGAGGAAGTAGCGGAGCACGAGCGCCGCACGCTGCCGTGGCGGAAGCGCCGCCAGTGCCTCGAACAGCTCGTCATGAATGTCGAGATGGGCTGCACGGGCTGCCGTCTCGGCAGGCGGAGTTGCTTTCAGCTCCGCCCGGTTGCGTGACCGCCTCGAACTCCCGTGCAATGCCAGGTTGACCAGGACCCGCCTGGTATATGCCACCGGGTTCTCCATGCGACAGACGCGTGGCCATCTCGCGGCGACCTTGAACAGTGCCTCCTGAACCAGGTCTTCGGCCTCATGAAGGTCACCAACCATCAGATACGCGGTCCGCACCAGGCCATCGCCGTTGTTGGCGACGAAGCGGTCGAAGTCGTTAGGGCCCATCACCCGTTAAAGGCTCCCAGCACCCCGAAAGGTTGAGAAGTCCTCAAAGACGTCGAATACGTCGCGAAGCTCTGCCTGGGCCGAGCGTTTTGCCGGCACGAACATGCGCTTTGATCGCGGGGCAGAGGCCGGCGATCGCTCCGATCAGCAGGCCGGCGGCGGGGGCGCGGGCCGAGCGCGCGCAGCGCCGCGAACCGCTGGTTTGTGAGTTGGGAGTTGTTGTCGTAGATGACGCCGTGCAGGAACACGGGCAGCGGGCGGTTAGCCCCGCCACCCGTGGGCGTACGAGCGTCAGCGCCATCTTGCGGTGCAGGAACCGGCTGGCAATCGTCAGGTGCGAGATCCGCGCCCCGTCGGTACGCAACGGCGCCGACGAGCCGCAGCCCGCCAGCACCACCACGGAAACCGTCCCGGCGATCAACACCTGGCAAAGTCGACGCCCACGGCGACCTATCGACGTAACGCGGTGCGAGGTACCGCGCATCCCGCTGCGTTACGCGTATCTAAGCGCTTCGCCCGGCCTGAAGCGCACGGCGCGGCGCAGCGGGATCTGGATCACGAGCAGCGCCAGGATCAGCGTGCCGAGCAGCGCGAGCGGGATGTTGAGCGGCGGGAACGTGAACAGAACGTGTTCGTGGAACACGTTCTGCACGAGCGCGATAACGGCGTGGGCGAGCCCGAACCCGAGCGGGATCCCGATCAGCCAGCCGGCGAGCGCGACGGTCATGCCCTCGGTGGCGAAGATCCGTCTGACGTCGCGGGCGTGGGCGCCGATGCAGCGCAGGATCCCGATTTCGCGGGTGCGCTCCAAGACGACCATCGTGAGCGTGCTGATCATCGCGACCATGCTGATCGCGACGATCAGCAAGCCGAGCACGGTGATCGCGGTGGTGATGCCGCGGTAGGTGGCGCGGTCCTGGGCGGCGCCGACGTATTCGCGCGTGGTTTTCATCTGCAGTCCGTGGGCGGCGATCGCCATCTGGAGACGCATGTCGGTCTGGTCGACCAGCTGGTGGTTGCCGGACGTGGTCTGGATCCAGTACCGGTTGACCGCGCCGGGGGTGTGTAGCACCGACTGCATGGTTGTGAGCGGGACGTACACGACGGTGCCGTTGTTCTGCTGGTCTGAGACGATCCCGACAACGGTGAATGGCACGTCTCCCGCGGCGGTGCGTAGCGCGACGCGCTGTCCGAGGTGGGTTCCCGAGGCGTTTGCGATGGTCCGCTCGACGACGACCACGCGCGCCTGCGTGCGCGTATCGGCCGGGGTCAGCAGCCGGCCTGAGACGAGGTGGAAGCTGTACATCGGCCGGTCGGGGATTGCCCAGACGGTGCCGTCCTGGCCGCCGAGCTTGATGCTGTTGGTCAGCTGCGGCTGGACGTGCGCCACGCCGGGAATCGACGCGATCAGCACCGCGGCGTGCGGCGAGGCTGCCTGACCCATCACGGAGTCGGTCTGGATGTTCCAGCGGTAGGAGTTCCAGGATTGGTTGACCGTATTGCTTACGCTGGTCGCGAGCCCGAGGAACGCAAGCAGCGTGGCGACGGCAAGCGCGACCTGCAGCGCGGTTGTGATGCTCCGCCGCCCGCGCCGGGTGACGCCGCGCAGGCCGATCTGCGCCGTGCGGGGCAGGAACCGTGCGCGGCGCAGCAGCGGCTCCAGCCGGCCCTCGGGGCCGGCCGCGCTCCCGCTCGCCTGCAGCGTCTCGGCGAGCGGCAACCGCGCGGCGCGACGGACCGCTGGCATCGCCGCCAGGGGCGGCCCGATTACCCCAACCGCGATGCTCGCGACGACCACCGCGAGGTCAACGCTGAATGGGGCGCTGATCGCATACAGCGAGGAGGCGAAATACGACGTCAGGCCCCACGAGAGCAGGATTCCGAGCACCGCGCCCGCGATCGCGCCCAGCCCGCCGAGCAGCGCCGCGGTGCGCAGGTACACGCGGCGGATCTGCCGCTCTCTCGCGCCGATCGCCTTCATCGTCGCGATTTCCTGGGTCTGCTCGCCGACCAGCGTGCTGATCGTGCTCGACATCAGCACCAGCGCCCCCAGCAGGGCGAGCAGCGTGACCACATAGCTCACATCGGTGATCTTGGTGAAGCCACCCTTGCCAGGCCAGTCACCCGGGGAGCGGATCTCAGGCAGGTCGCTGAACCCGGTGAACCCGGGGACCGTCTGCAGATACCGGCGGATCGTGTTGATCGTCTGGTGGGCGGCGGCCATGGAGGAGTCGCGCAGGCGGAAGGCAAGCTGCGTATAGCCAGGCTTGCCGCGCAGCGCGGCGACGGTCTGGGCGGTGGTGTACAGCACCGGGATCCCGTCGCCGGCGATCATCTGCGCGCCGTTCAGGTTCCGGGCCTCGCCGCTGATCGGCAACGAGACAACGTTGCCGTTGCCGGCGCGCACGCGCACCGACTGACCGGCGGTGCCAACGCCATTACCGGAGGGGGTGTTCTGCACGTCGGTCAGCACCGCGCCCGGACCAGGCGCCGAGCCGGAGGTCACCGTCACGGTGTCGACCGTCTGGTGCGCGAACGACGCCTTACCGATCAGTAGCGTGCGCGGACCCATGTAGACATACGTCATGAACGTGTTTCGGGGGTCGAACGCGGCGACGTTCGGAAGGCTCCCGAGCGCCTGAGCCTGCGCCCCGGTCAGCGGCAGCGGTTTGACCGTGACCGTCACATCGGCGAGCTTGTTGGCGGCGATCTCACCGTTCATCGACCGGTTCATCAGCGTCGGCAGCGCAAACAGCCCGAGGCTCGCGACCGCGATCGCCAGCGCGGCGACCGTGAAAAACGCGCGCCCCCGACGGCGCGTCAGGTCGCTGACCGACTTACGTGCAACGGCTGAGAGAGTCATCACTCACCTCCGGCGACGACACCGTCCCGAATCGTCACCTGGCGATGCGCGCGCTCCGCGAGCGACAGGTCATGGGTGACGTACAGCACCGTCTTGCCCTCAGCGTTCAGACGGGCCAGCACCTCGAACATCTCCGCCGCCGTGTGCGTGTCGAGGTTACCCGTCGGCTCATCGCCGACGATCAGCGTCGGATCGCACGCCAGCGAGCGGGCGATCGCCACCCGCTGCTGCTCACCACCCGAGAGCTCGGACGGCAAGTGGTCGAGCTTGTCGCCCAACCCGACCAGCTCGAGGTTGTGCTCCGCCCGTTCGAAGCGTTCGCGCTTGGAACCGCGATGCGCGAAATCAAGCGGCAGCACCGCGTTCTCCAGCGCCGTCAGCGTCGGCAGCAGCTGGAAGAACTGGAACACGATCCCGACGTTCTCACCACGCCACGACGCGAGCTGCTCCTCGTTCAGCTGGTCGATCCGCTCGCCGCCCACCATGACCGATCCGGCCGTCGGGCGATCGATCCCCGTGATCATGTTGATGATCGTCGATTTCCCGCTGCCTGAAGGCCCCACAATCGCCACCATCTCGCCTTTCGGAATCGACAGATCGACGCCACGCAGTGCCCGGTACTCCAGCTTCCCGGTGCGGTACACCTTCTCCACGCCAGCCAACTCGATCAACGTCGCGGTCGTCGTCAACGTGGCGGTCGCCGCCTCGGCCTCGGGTGTCTGTCTGACATAGGTAGCCATCGCAATCTCCCTCTGATCGCAGGCGTGGAGAATCGCGCCCGACGTTTCCGCGATAATCCCGCCGCCCTCCTCGCACGCCATCGGTGCATACGAGCAGTGCCGCTGCCGACTTGTACTGATTCCAGCCTGCGCGCCTCAGATCCCTCGTCGCGCTTCCGCTGTCAGCACGACTGAAGCCGAACTCCCATCGGCCCGTTCGCGGTGATGGCTGGGCCGCGTTCTTCGGACTCGCCGGTGGTCAAGTTCTCGACGCGACGCCGGCCCAGCGGTCGGGGCGCGTGTGCCCCCCCAAGATCATCCGCCGCTGATCGTGCCGCTACCGCTCACCGACTTGGAGACTTGGACGGGGTTGCCTGTATAGAGGATCGTGCCGCTGCCCGCGATGCTCGCTTCGAGGCTGTGGGCCGCGGTCAGCTCGATCCGGCCGCTGCCATTGATCGATGCTGTCGCGTCGCGCGCGATCAGCCGACTCAACAGGACGGTGCCCGAGCCGCTGATCGCCGCGGCGAGCCGCGCGGTGGTCCCGGCGGCGTGGATGGTGCCGCTCCCAGCGATACGCACGGTGAGGCTAGGGCTGCTGATCCTGGTCACCGAGATGTTCCCCGAGCCCTGCACGGTGAGGGCGTCGAGCGAGGGCACGGTCACGGCCACGAACGTCGGGCTCCTGAGGTTCAGAGTGCCGGGCGTGTTTTCGATCATGAGGCTGCCCGAACTGACCTGGGTTGTGATCCGTCCCAGCAGATTCCTGTCGGCGTGGACGATGACCGACTGCCGCGCGCCGACTCGCACGACGACGTGGTTGCCCGCGGCGACATTGACGGCGGTGAACGGCGGAAGCGAGCGCGCCTGGGCCGCCGCGACGCCAGAGCCTATGCCGGCCTGACTGTTCAAGGAGTTGGGACTACGGTCGACCAGCACCAACACGACGATCCCAGCCAAGAAGAGCGCTGCGAGCGCGGACAGCGCCTTCGAGATGTTCTTCGGATGGCGACGACTTGGGGTCAGCCCGGTGCTCTGGGGCCGTTCTGTGACGTGCGTTGCCACTGTCGAGCTCCTCGACCGCCCTAGTGGGCACCGCGCAGACGGTCCATCTCACGCCGGATCTCGTCCTCGGTGATCGGCCGGTGCCGGTGCGTCTGCCACCAATCGATGGCCACGAACAGCCCCAGCCCGATGAGCGGATAGATGATCCAGCTGTTCCACGTGTGCGGGATGCTGGAGCTTTGGCTGAACCCGCTCGTCGGCCAGCCGCCAGCGTTGTGGTACTCGGTGATCGCCCAGATAATCACCAGCAACACAGCGACCGCAGCGGCGCCGAACGCGCGCATAGAGAAGCGACGCTTGCGCTCGATCTGCTCAACCGCCAGCCTGCGGACCTGCTCCTCGTCCCCGTCTGGGGGAACCACGACAACAGGAGCAGCTCCGTTGGTCTTTGTGTGCGTTCCAGGCATCGCAACACCTCCTTCGATAGGTCCCGGACACCGCGTGGACGCCCGATCGCAGCATCCCGCGATCGGCGTCTCTTCGCATCGGTAGTTCGAAGCACCATCGGCGTGGATTCCTACCCCGTCGACCACCGGGTCTTAGGGCCGCCTTGACCGACCCGGGCATCCGGGCTTATCTGGTTGCTCTGTCTCCTCAAGAGCCAACGGGCCGAGGGCCGTCGTACAAGCCTGGTTGCGCCCAGCTACCGAGACCTGCCCTCGCTCGGCAACCGGCACCTGGTGTCGGATGACCAGCGACCTGCCTCGCGCGGCCAGCAGGGCGCTGCGTCGACTCCTGGAACGCCGGGCGGATCCAGCAGTGTCTCGACCAAGACGAGGTCGCTGATGCTATCCCGGAGCAGGAGGCTGGCCACGCTGATAGAGCAGCAGTTGGCTGACGATGGGACCGTGCTGCTTTTTCTGCTGCTGTTTGATGGTCAGCTTGCGCTTGATCGCCTGGGTTGTCTTGCCGGCGCTGGTCAGCTTGATCGTGAGCGTGACCGGCAGCTTGTGGACGCGGTTGAGCAGCTTGTGGCCCTGGGCGTTCAGCGTGATGGTGATCGTCTTGCTGCTGCCTGCGGAGATCGTGACGCTCTTGGCGCCCACGACGACGGTGCGCTTGCGTTGCTTCGGCTTATGAGCTGCGGAGACGGCGATCGGCTGCCCGCCCTTCAGCGTCTCGGTGCTGGTGAGGGTGTCGGTGGTATGGCAGCTCGCGCCAGCCGGCGCTGAGCAGTGCAGCTGGAACGTCACGCCGTTGCCGGTGGACTTCGGCGAGCCGGCGAACTGGACGCTTGGCGAGCCCGCACGGCCACCGCCGCCCGTACCGCCACCGCCTCCACCGCCGCTCGACAGCGTGTAGGTCACCATCACGAGCCCGTCGCCCGCTCGCACCCCGTCGGTGACCGTTGCGCCAGTGGCGGCGCCGGTGAAGCTCGATCCGCCCCCGCCCCCGCCGCCGCCGCCCGCGTCAAGGACGGTGCCGTTGATGGCGCCGCCGCCGCTACCACCGCCGCCGCCGCCGTAGTAGCCGCCACCGCCGCCACCGCCGCCACCGGCGAGCGCGCCGACCGCGCCGTCGCCGCCCTGGCCGAGGCTGCCAGGGCCGCCGGATGTGCCGTTGAAATACCCCCCACTGCCGCCGCTGCCACCGCCGCCACCCGCGTTGGTCGTACCCGGCTGCCCGCCGCCACCGCCGGCCGCGCTGCCCTCGGCTTGGCCGTCGACGCCGGCGGTCGCGCTCGCGCCGCCGGGGCCGCTCAAGCCGTCGCCGCTGTGTTGGCAAGATGAACCGACGTCGGGGTTGCCGCCGCCGCCGCCACCACCGGCGACCAGCAGCCTGTCCGTCAGCCCGAAGCCCGGGCCGCGGCGAATGTCTGAGGCGCCACCACCAGGCCAGTTCACCGCCATCCCGCCGCCATTGAAGCCGAGCTGTCCGCCTACCAGCACCTGAAGCGTTTCGCCCGGCACGACGGCGATCGTGCCATGCACGTGCGCCCCCTCTCCGGCGCCCGTGCACTGGTTGTCTCCCTGCGCCCCATACAAATCGAATGTCGCCTGCGTCACACCCGCTGGGACGGTCCACGACTGCGCCGCACCCGTGAACGCGAACGTCACGGAATCGGCCCGCGCCACGCCAGCCCCGACCCCGGCCCCCAAACAAACGCCAGCCGACAGCACCGACGCCCACATCCCCACCCGCCTGGCCGCCCCCATCGTCACCATATACCTGCCGAAACCGCGTCTCATAGTTTCTTGGCCCTTTCCTTCAGGAGTGCGTCCCTAGTGCCAGGATCGCCCATCCCGCAGCCGCTGCTCCGATGTCGATCCCCAACCATGACCGGCCCCTCGCGATCGCTCATCCGCCACAACCCCCCCGACTGCATCCGTACGAACCCACAGCCGCAGGCACAGGAGACCCTTACAGGCGGAAGCCTCCCGCGAATCGGTTTCCGCCGTTAACCGGTATTCGGCGTATGCGCCAAGCTGGAAACCGGCCGTACCTGTCACACACCACCGCTCTCATGGTTGGAATGGTTGGCATCAGGGTCACCTCGACACTGAGAGACCGAATCGAGCGGGACGCTTCGCGCGCCCCAACGAGCCTGCGCGCCGCTGCACAGCAGCGTCGCAGCTCCTGGGCGCAACGGGCCTCGGCGACCGCTAGCCGCAGGCCAACGACCAGGTGGACCATGTCGTCAGGATTGAGGTCACGCATCGGCGTGCACGCGGAAGATCGGGTATCGGGGCGATCGAGAGACCTTCCGCCTCGCGGAAATCGCACGCCAACGCGACGGCGCGCCGTCGTTCGTTCACACGGTCACATGCCGCCGGAGGTGCGGCGGAGCCCTTGCTGCCAAGGTATTGCGTGACAGTGCCTTCCCCAAGCGACACGGGTTCCGCGCCGGACTTCGAGTCAGCTCTCGGACTCCTGGTGAGGCGACTGCGGCTCGGCGGCTGGCTCGCCGGCCGGGAGCCCCGACTGGGGGGTGCCGGACCCGACCTGGGCCTTGAGCTTGGCAAGCTCGTCATCGACGGCGCTCTTGGCGCCGAGCTGATCCAGCTGGCGGTCGACATCATCCTGCGCGGGGCCGAGAGCGGTCAGGTCCTCGAAGGTGCCCGCCGCCTGCAGCTCCTCGACCGCCGACGCCCGCGCCTGCATGTCGTCGGTCTTGTCGATCGCGCGTTGCATCGCCGCGCCGACGTCGGCCATCTCGTCCCCCACACCGGTAGCCGCCTCGGAGATGTGCACCTGTGCCTCGGCCGCCGAGTACTGCGCCTTAATGACCTCCTTCTTGGAACGAAACTGCTCGACCTTGGCCTGAAGCTGCTGTTCGGCCGCGGTCAGCTTCTCCTGCTCTGACTCGAGCTCTGAGACCTGTTGATCGAGCGAGCCCGTCTCCTGGGCAATCAGCTGCTTGCGCTCAAGCGCCGCGCGGGCGAGGTCCTCCCGCCCGGCGGACATAGCCTCCCGGGCCTGGCCGTCCAGCTTGTCCGACTGCTGGCGCAGCTCCTCTTCCTGCAGCTGCAGCCGCTTCTTGGCCGTGACCACATGTTCGATCCCCTTCTTGACGTTCTGCAGATCCTCGAGCTGGCGCTCATATGCGTAGTCGAGCGTCTCGGCCGGATCCTCGGCGTGGTCGAGCATGTGCGAGATCTTCGCCTTGGTGAGCGTCGAGATACGGCCGGCAAGTCCAGGCATTCGGTCCTCCTACGGGTCGTTGTCACCACCAGGCCGCACGTGCTGCGGCCCTCGAGCATCTGCCCCTGATCGCTTCCGATCAGCGTCATCGCCGCTATGGTCGACCCGTTGAGAGACGGCGCCGCGCCCTGTCGCGAGGCCCGGCGGCAGCACCACATCGCTGCGCGCCGAGATGCGCAGCAGTCCGCGGAGCCCGGGCGCGAGCCCGATAGCGGGGATCGGCACCTCGATCTCGACCGTGCCGATCTCTCGATCGACGATCCGCACCGGATCGAGGCGCTTGAGCATGTCCATCATCTCGTCATTTGTGCCCAGCATCAGCGCAGTGAAGCTGTTGATGCCCTCCTCGCGCGCCCGAGCGCTCAGCACCTCGAGCAGCAGCGTGCCGAGCCCGCGCCCCTGCCAGTCGTCGATCACGGTCACAGCCACCTCCGCTACATCCGGCCGCTTTGTGCTGCGCACATAGCGTGCTACGCCAAGCCCTTCGCCGGTCGCCTCATCGAGGGCGATGATCGCCTCATGATCGTGGTGATCGACCTCGGTCAGGTAGCGCACCATCTCCTCGCTCAGCTCGGGCATCGGCGCCAGGAAACGCCGGTAGCGCGACTCCGGACTCAAACGCTCGAAACCGCGCAGCAGCAGCTCTTGATCCGCGGGCCGACCCTGGCGGATGCGAACCCGTGATCCGTCGCGCAGCTCGATCGGCGCGCCTAGCGCGACCAGCTCACTCGTAGACGGAGCGGAAGCCATCGTTGAACTCCGGGCCGACCACTGCCCTGGGTGCGCTTAGGACTCGCCGGTTGCCGGCGACCCATGCCAAGGGTGCAAATCGCGCGCGCGTCTTAGCCACCGCCAGCGTAAGCGACTTCGCGCCCGGCGGGCTCAGGTGCTGGCACCGCGATCGCAGACACGGCAAGCACGGGGCATGGAGAGACGTGCAGCAAACGCCGAGTCACGCTCCCGCTGGCCTTGTGGCTTGCGTATCGCTCGACCACGTGCGCGACAATGAGCGTGCCTTCCTCCTCCTGCGCCAGCGCTTTCGCGTATGGAAGCGCTCGGTCGGCATTCTCTGTCCCGTCGGTGGCCAACATGATCGTCTTGAACATTGGCTCCTCACGCCTTCGATCTTCGGTACCTGCTGAGAGCTTGGCCCACGATGGGAGAGGCGGCAACGGGACGGCGCCACAGCGCGGATCCGTAGTTACCACGGCCGGGGGCCAGACGGCGCCCATACGGTAGGCCGCTGTCGGTTTGTTTAGTCCGCGGCCGATAGACCTCGCCCGGCGCGATCGGGTGCGCTGCGACTAATTGCAGCCTGCGCTCGAGGTGGACATGGGGCTCGATCCTGGGGTGGTTCACAGTCCCCTGGGCGCGGCGTTGTGCTGGTTGAGCAGCCTCGGGAGTTCGCGCATGGCATCAAACACGATCGTGCTGGGCCCGGCGAGCAGCTTGGCGGGCGTTAGCCCCCCGCCGAACGCCAGGGCGCGCATTCCTGCAGCGCGCGCCGCTTCAACCCCGGGGCGGCTGTCCTCGACCACCATGCAGCCCGCCGGCTCGGCACCCATCCGCTCGGCGGCGTGCAGAAAGAGGTCAGGTGCGGGCTTGCCTCTGGCAACGTCCTCGGCGCTGAAGATCCGCCCCGCGAACCGCTCGTAGAGGCCTGTCAGCCCGAGCGTGTAGCGCAAGTATCGGTGCGTGCCGCTCGACGCAACACAGGTCGGCAGCGTGATCCGCTCGAGCGCCTCCACCACACCCTCCACCGGGGCGAGTTCGGCCGCGAATGCCTGCTCGTAGAGCAGCTCGAGACGCTTGACCCACCCGGTGGGCAGCTTGCGGCCAAGGTGGGCCTCGATTGCGGCCTGGGTGTCGCGGTCGGAGCGTCCCATGAACCGCTCGATGACCTCCGCCTCGCTCAGAGGCCAACCCAGCTCGCGTAGCTCCCGCACGTCCACCTTTACCGCTAGGCGCTCTGAGTCGATCAGCACGCCGTCGCAGTCGAAGATCACCAACTCGGTGCGGACCGCCACTACGTGTTGGTGATCGGGGCCGTGGGCACCGCGGCGGAGTTCGCTTCGGCCTGGGCAACCGCCACGTGACAGGCGACCTGTCTCGACCCGATCGGCGTCGGCCGCGGTGTGACCTGCGAGCACTTCTCGATCGCATACGGGCAGCGCCAGCGGAAGCGACAGCCCTCGCTGGGGTTGATGACCTTCGGCGGTTCCCCGGTGTCTCCGGAGATCGACTCGGCATCCTGCCGTGACTCGGCCACCGCCGAGAGGAGCAGCTGCGTGTACGGATGCTTGGGGTCGCCGAGGATCGTTTCCGTTGGGCCCTCCTCCACCAGATGACCGGCGTACATCACGAGTACGCGGTCGGCGACGTACCGCGCGCTGGCGAGGTCGTGCGTGATGTAGAGGATCGAGACGCCCTCCTGGTCGCGCAGGTTGCTCATCATGTTCAGCACGCCGGCCCGGATCGAGACGTCGAGCATCGACACCGGCTCGTCGGCCAGGATCAGCTTCGGCCGTACCGCCAGGGCCTGGGCGAAGCCGACCCGCTGGCGCTCGCCGCCGCTCATCTCGTAGGGGAATCTTCTGAGCATCTTGGCGTTCAGGCCCACGCTTTCGAAGACGCGCTCGGCCTCTCGACGGCGCTGATCGCGGCGCACGTCCGGCCGGTGCAGGGCAAGGTTGCGCGTCACGCCGTGCGAGACGCGGAACACCGGATTCAGCGCGCTGAACGGGTCCTGGAAGACCATCGCGACCTCGCCGCGGTACCAGAGCAGGTCCTTTCGCGAGCGCAGCTTGTTCAGCAGCCGGCCTCGATAGTAGATCTCGCCGCGGGTGGGCGGATACACCCGCGCCAGCATCCGGGCGACGGTGCTCTTCCCGCTGCCGCTCTCCCCCACGAGCGCAACGATCTCGTTCTCGTGGATCGTGAGGTTGAAGTCGTCGACGGCGTGCAGCACCTGCTTCTTCGCGAACAGGCCGCCGAGGCCAAAATGCCGCGTCAGGTCGACCGTTCGGATCAGCGGCTCGTCAGCCACAGTGCGGTCCGAGTTGCCATCCGCGCCCATCGCTCACATCGCCTTCTTGGTCTGCTTCGCGTAGAGCAGGCAGCGCACCTCGGCATCACCAACGACATACAACTCGGGGTCCTGGGTTAGACACTCCGGCATGACGTCGGGGCAGCGCGGATTGAACCGGCAGCCTGTCGGTGGTCGAGCGAGGTCCGGGGGCGCTCCCGGGATGCCGACCAGCTCTCGCCGCGGGCCGGTAACTGACGGGAACGCGCTCATCAGACCGCGGGTGTAGGGGTGAAGCGGTCGGGTGAAGATCGACTCGGTGCGGGCGGCTTCTGCGATCTGGCCCGCGTACATCACCATCACATGATCGGAGTAGCGGCTGACCACCGACATGTCGTGGGTCACAAAGATGATCGCGAAGCCAAGGCTTTGCTGGAGGTCCTTGACCTTGGTCATCAGTGAGCGCTGGGCCACCACGTCGAGGGCTGAGGTCGGCTCGTCCATCATCACGAGCTGAGGAGTGAACAGAAGCGCCATCGCGATCATCGCTCGCTGACGCATTCCGCCGCTCAGTTGGTGGGGATAGCTGCCGAGGTGGATGGGGTCGATCCCGACCATCTCGAGGACCTCCGCGGATCGCTGCTGGATCTCCTCGTGGGACAGGGTGCCGTGGGCCTCCAGGGTGTCCTTGAACTGCGCTTCGATGCTCTTCATCGGGTTGAGCGCGTTCATGGCGCTCTGCATCACGATCGAGAAGTCGCGCCACCGCATGTGGCGGAGGTCATCAGGGCCGAGCCGCACCATGTCCTCTCCGCGGAAGATGACGTCTCCGCCGACCACCTCTCCGGGGGGCGAGAGCAACTGAGCCACCCCGAAGAGCAGCGTGGACTTCCCGCATCCGGACTCGCCGACGATGCCCAGGAACTCCCCGGGTGCCACGGTAAAGCTGACCCGATCCACAGCGCGGACGTCGGCTGTCTCGGTCAGATACGCGACCGACAGGTTCCTGACTTCAAGCAGCGGTTCGGGCACGCCGACGCCTCCTTACCGGCCGCAGCGCGGGATTTCCAATCTCATCGAAGGCGAAGTTCACGAGCGCGAAGCCGGCGCCCATCAGGGCCACCGCCGCCCCCGGCGCCAACGCCCATAACGCGTTGCCCGACTCCAGCGCCGCGGCCTGTTGGGCGTTGTAGAGCATCGTGCCCCACATCAGCTCGCTGCTGTTTCCCAGCCCAAGGAACTGAAGGCTGGCCGCGAATCCGACCTCGAACACCGCCAGGGCCAAGAACGAGGCAACCAGGAGCGAGGTCATGGTCGGGACGATCTCGACGAGGATGATGTACATCGGCCGTTCTCCCCGAACGCGCGCGGCCACCAGGAAATCGCGGTTGCGCAGCGACAGGCCCTGAGATCGCAGCTGGCGAGCCTGAAATGCCCAACTGGTGACCGTCAGCACGATGATCAGCGAGGTGACACTCGGTGACAGGTAGGCCGACAGCAAGATCAGCAGGGGCAGCACCGGAATGATGAGGAAGACGTCGGTTACCACCGTCAGCGTCCGATCCGTGACTCCCCCTAGGTAGGCAGCAGTCACTCCGATGATCATCGAGATCAAGGTGGCGATCGCGCTGACCACCAGCGTGACGATGAGCGTCAGGCGTGTGCCCCAGACGAGCTGGGAGAACACATCCTGGCCGAGTTGCGTGGTGCCGAGCAGGTGAGACGACGACGGTCCGGCGTTCGCGCGGTAGAGGGGAGCCTGCGGGGGATGGTTCGCGATCAAACCCGGGAAAGCGGCCACGAACACCATCAGGAGGAGGATCAGCGCCCCGACCGTCGCCTTGCGGTTGCGGAGGATCGCGCGGAGGAGGCGCCGGGAGCGAACGCTCACCTCGAGGGCGTCCGGCTGCGCAGCTGCCGCGATGTCGGTAACCGCCATCTCAGGCCTCCCGCGTCCGCGGGTCTAGCAGGGCGGTGGCGACGTCGGCGAGCAGCACGCAGACGAGCACGGCCAGGGTGTAGAACAGGAACAGCCCCTGCATCAGTGGCAGGTCGTGATCGGTGCTTGCCGTAAAGAAGAGGTAGCCAAGCCCCGGATACGAGAACAGGTATTCGATCACGATCGCGCCGCCCAGTACGTAGCCGAGCTGCATGGCGAAACCCGTCAGGTTGGGAAGGATGGCGTTCCGGGCCGCGTAGTCGAACATCACGCGGCGGCTCGGCAACCCCTTGGCGGTGCCCATCTTCACGTAGTCCTCCTCGATCGTCGTGATCATGTTGTTACGCATCGAGTAGACCCATAGGCCGGCGGTCACGACGGTGAGGCTGATCGCCGGGAGAAGCGCGTGTTTGAGCACGTCCCAGATGAAGGACGGCGAGAACTCGGGGGTGGCTCCGATGGTGTAATTGGAGCCGAGCGGCAACCAATTCAGCTTGACAGCAAACACGTAGATCAGCAGCAGGCCGATGAAGAACACCGGGATCGCCGAGAGGATGAACAGCGACGGAGGGAGAACGGCGTCGATCCGGCCGCCCCGGCGCCATGCGCTGATCACGCCGACGAATGTGCCGATTACGAACGCGAGCACCGTCGTCACGCCCACCAGCCCGAGCGTCCACGGCAGCTTCGAGGTGATCTCGCTCATCACCGGCACGTTCTGGACGGTGACTCCGAATTGCCCGGTCACGCAGTTCCCCAGGTAGTGGAAGTAGGCGACGAAGATGTTCTGGTGCACGTTGACACCGAACTGGAGCTCAAGCGCGTGAAGCGCCGCCGGGTTGACGTTCCGCATCGTGCCCAGAACGGCCTGCGCCTCGTTCCCCGGCATCACGCGGGGGATCACGAAGTTGACCGTCAGCGCTGCCCACAGGGTCAGGACGAACAGGCCCAGACGCCGCCTGAGGTATCTCATCGACTAACCCCGAATCTCAGCCGGCCTCCGTGCCCGCTCGCTCACCCGGTGGGATACAGGTGAGTCACGACCTGGCCGTTGTCCGGGAACGAATAGGGCGACGGTTGCGCATACGGATTTGCCTCCGTCGGCCAGCCGCCAATGTTCGTGGTGTCGTACTGGTACCAGTCGACGCCCTCCGTGGTGGGGATGAACGGGAGGTCGTCAAGCATCAGCTTCTGGATCTGGTGGATGATCTGGACCTGCTGGGCGTGGCTCGCCCCGCCGTACTGGTTGAACAGCGCGTCGGCCGATGCGTTCTTGTAGCGGGAGTAGTTGGTCGAGCCAATGTTGCCGCCGAACAGCCATCCACGGAGCTCGTAGTACGGGCTCGGTCCAGGGGCCGCCGCGGGTCCACCGCTGCCGGCGTAGGCAAGCTGGAACTTCCCACCCTGGAGGTCCGCGGTGTAGGGGGTGCTGTTCTCATCCTGAACCGTCACCGCGATCCCTACCGCCTTCAGCTCCTGAGTGATGATCTGAAGCGACTGGTCCCAGTCCGAGTAGCCGCTGATCGTCTTGATCGTGAACGAGAGCGGCTGCCCGCTCGGGGAGCGGTAGATCCCATCCGAGCCCTTCTTGAACCCTGCTGAGCTCAGGATCTGCTGTGCCTTGGCCGGGTCATAGCCTGGCTGCGTAAGCGAGGAGTCGACCCAGCTGTTGAACGTGGGCGTGATCACGCCCGTCTGATTGGCCGGCTGCTGCTGGCCCCCCTCCCCCAGCCGGGCGATCGTGGCCTTGTCCAGCGCGTAGGAGATCGCCTGCCGCACGGCCAGCTTGCCGAGCAGTGCGTTCTCGAGATTGGGAACGAGCGCCACGTTCAGGACCGGCGGGTACCAGATGTGGCGGTGTCCCGGATCCTTGCCGACGTAGAACGACTGGACGTTCGGGATGTACTGGCCACCCCACTGCGCCTGGCCTTGGGACAGGAACAGGTTCCCCGGCGTGTTACTCAGGAAGGCCGGGTAATCGATCTCCTTGATCGCGGGCACGGGATGGCCCGAAGTGCTCTGCCAGTAGTTGGGATTGCGCTGATACTTGATGTTCTGCGGCGAGCAGCTCGAGACCATGTACGGACCCGTGCCGACTGGCTGAGAATCGCCGTAGCTATGAAGCTTGCTCTGGTTAAGCGTCGACCAGATGTGCTGCGGGATGATCGGTGTCAGGTCCGCGACGAAGTAGAAGTACGGCTGTGACGGGGCGTTGAACGTGAGCACGACCTGGTCTGAGCCCTTGAGCGCCACGCTCGTCAGCGGACCGCCATCCGCGCTCCAGAGCGCGTTGATGTCGATCGCCTTGTCGCTCTTCATCGCGTTGAACGTGTAAACCACGTCCTGAGCGGTGAACGGCTTCCCGTCGCTCCACTTGATCCCGTTGCGGATCGTGAACGTGAGCGTCTTGAAGTCGCTAGACCACTGCGACGAGGTCGCCAACATCGGGACGGGCGGGTTGTTGCTCTGAAGGATGTTCACGAACTGCAACGGCTCGTAGATGAGAGCGAACGTGATGCCCGGGCCCTCGTTCGCCGCGACGAACGGGTTGAACTGGCAGGGCCACGTGCCTCCGTAGACGTTGTCGATGACCAGCTTCCCTCCGATCTTGCCGGTGTTGCCCGACGTGCTGGACGTCGTTGACGAACTGCTGGACGAGCTCCCGCCGCAGGCAGCCACCAGCACCCCCACAACAGCCGACAAGATGACCCATTTGAAGCGTTTCATCGACATTCTTGTGCTCCTCTCGGCGGTCGCCAGCTCATATCAAGCCCAAGGTATGGTCATTCGGGGTGCCGATCATCGGTGCTGCAACGCACACCGCTACGTAGTTTTCCGCAGGCCCTGAAGGGTCCAACTCGGATCGCCCCGTGCGTTTGACAGAGCAGAATCGGCCTCGTGTTCGTGAGCCAAGCATGAGTCGCGCCACTGATCTGCGCCACCCGGTGGGCCCGCTGCCGAGCGCTCAGCTGGAAGCTTGGTGGTGAAGGAATGAAGCTGGCGGTGATCGGCGCGGGCTCGACGTACACGCCGGAGCTCGTCTCGGGGCTGATGCGCGAGCGGGAGCGGCTCGACCTGAGCGATCTCGTGCTGCATGACATCGACGCCGGGCGGCTCGAGGTGGTCGGCGGTCTCGCGCAGCGGATGCTCGACCGCCAGGGCTACCACGGAGCGTTGACGCTGACGGGTGAGCTCGACGGCGCGCTCGAGGGTGCCGGGTTCGTGCTCATCCAGCTCCGGGTGGGCGGCCAGGCGGCGCGGCTGCGCGATGAGACGATTCCGGCGGCGTGTGGGTGCGTCGGTCAGGAGACGACCGGTGCCGGCGGACTCGCGAAGGCGATGCGGACGGTGCCGGTGGTCCTCGAGATCGCCGAGCGGGCGCGCGCGCTCGCCTCGGGCGACGCCTGGATCATCGACTTCACCAACCCGGTCGGGATCGTCACCCGCGCGCTGCTCGACGCCGGCCACCGGGCGATCGGCCTGTGCAACGTCGCGATCACCTTCCAGCGTCACATCGCAGCGCACCTGGGCGTCCCTCCCGAACGGGTACTCGTCGATCAGGTCGGCCTCAACCACCTGACATGGATCCGCGCCGTGTGGCTCGACGGCCGAGACGTGCTGGCCAACGTGTTGAGCTCCTGCGGTGATGAGCTCGCCCGGGAGATCGAGCTGCCGCGACGGGTGCTCGACCAGTTGGGGGTGATCCCGTCCTACTACCTGCGCTACTTCTACGCGGAACGGGACGTGCTACGCGAGCAACGCGTGGAGCCGCCCAGGGCGCAGGTTGTCGCGGGCATCGAGCGGCGGCTGCTCGAGCTCTATCGCGACCCCTCGCTGGCGGAGAAGCCGGCACTGCTCGAGCAGCGGGGGGGTGCCTTCTACAGCGAGGCCGCCGTTCAGCTCGTCGCCTCGCTCACCGCCAACACGGGCGACGTGCAGGTGGTCGATGTGCGTAACCACGGAACGCTGACTGGTCTGGCGGACGACGATGTCGTCGAGGTTCCGGCCCGCATTGGAGCCACGGGTGCGGAGCCGCTCTCCCAGCGGCCGCTGGCCCCTGAGCTACTTGGCCTGGCCCAGCACGTCGCCGCGTACGAGCGGATCGCGGCAGCCGCTGCGCGCACGGGTGATCGGGATCTCGCTCGCCTGGCTCTGCTGGCAAATCCGCTCGTCCGCGAGTACGGGCTGGCCGACGGCCTGCTCGAGCGCCTGCTCCCGGCCGCGACCCCGCCACCGCCGACGAGGATCGGAGGGGGCCGGTGACCGAGGCACGGGCGAACGGGGCTCCCGGCGACGGTCTCGTGCTGGCAGTCGATGGCGGCAACTTCAAGACACACGTCGCCCTGCTTGACTCAACCGGTCGGCTGCTGTCACTCGTCCGGGGAGCCGGAAGCTCAGCTCACCATCTCGGGCTCGAAGGCTGCATCGCCGTGCTCCAGAGCCTGCTGGACAGTGCCACCGCCCGCGCCGGTTTCGGGGCGCTCGACCGCCCGTTCGCATCGACCGCCTACGTTCTGCTTGCCGGCGCGGACCTCCCCGAGGAGCGCTCCGCGCTCCAGGCCAGGATTGGGCAACTGGGCTGGAGCGAGCGGCTGGTCGTCGACAACGACACGCTGGCGCTGCTGCGCGCCGGCACCGACCGCGGGTGGGGGATAGCCGTGGTATGCGGGGCCGGGATCAACTGCTTCGGCCGCGCCCCCGATCGGCGTGAGGTCAGATTCGCATCGCTGGGAGAGATCAGCGGTGACTGGGGGGGCGGCACCGACGTCGGTCTGGCGGCGCTATTCGCCGCCGCGCGAAGCGCCGACGGACGCGGGCCGCGCACCGTGCTGGAGAGCGCCGTGCCGGCGCACTTCGGACTGAGCGACCCGCTCGAGGTATCACGCGCACTGCATCTGCAGCAGCTGCACCCAGCCCGGCTCGGTGAGCTTGCTCCGGTCGTGCTCGCGGTGTGCGACGAGGACTCCGTCGCCGCAGGCATCGTCCGCCGCCTGGCGGACGAAGTGATCGCTTTGGCGCGAGCGGCGCTTCAGCGCCTCGAGCTGACCGGCGTGGATCCGGATGTGGTCCTTGGCGGGGGGCTCCTCAGGGCGGTCTCGACAAGCGTGGTGGAGATGATCACCCGAGGGGTTCAGGAGGTGGCGGAGAACGCTCATGTCTTGGTTTCCCCGAGCGAGCCGATCGTCGGCGCGGCCCTGCTGGGGCTGGATGCCCTGGCGGCGGATGCGAGCGCGGGTGCCCGGGCGCGAGCCGAGCTCGATGCGGCGGTCGAGCGCCTGGCGCCCGCGGCGGTCACGGCTGACCCGCCACCCAGTGCCCGGCGATCATCGTGGCTTCGACGGCCAGCAGCTCATTGAGCACCAGCAGGTCGGCGTCGAGCCCGGCCGCGATCGCGCCCTTGCGCTCGTGCAGGCCGAGCAGCCGGGCCGAATTGGTCGAGGAGATCAGCACCGCCTCTTCGACCGAAACCCCGAGCAGGCGGATCGCATTCTGGACCGCGGCCTCCATCGTCAGCGTGCTTCCGGCGATCGACTCGCCGCCGGCGAGCACTGCTCGCCCTCCGGTGACCGTGACCGGCCGGGCGCCCAGCCGGTACTCGCCGTCGGGCATTCCGGCCGCTTGCATCGCGTCGGTGACGAGCCGAATCCCCAGCGGCCCCTTCGCGCGGTAGAGCAGGCGCATGGCGACGGGGTCGACGTGGAGGCCGTCGCAGATCAGTTCGCAGCTGACTTCCTGTAGATCGATGACGGCGCCCACCGCACCAGGCTTGCGGTGGTGGAACGGCGGCATCGCGTTGAACACGTGGGTGGCAGCGGTCGCGCCGGTGCGCACGGCTTCCCGAACCTCCATATCGGTGGCATTGGTGTGCCCGATGGAGGCAACAACCCGGGCAGACACGAGTCTCCTCACGAGTTCGACCGCGCCCGGCAGCTCGGGCGCGAGCGTCATCAGCCGGACCCTTCCCGCGCCCGCCGCGAGCAGCCGCTCGAGTTGCCCAACATCGGGATCGAGAAAGAAGCTTGAGTCCATCGCTCCAGGCCGCTCGGGGCTGAGGAACGGCCCCTCGAGATGAGCGCCAAGCAGACTCGGAGCCGTGCACTGGGCGATCGCGGCTAGCGCGTTGCAGAGATCCTCGACCGGAGCCGCCACGGTTGTTGCCAACAACCCGGTGGTCCCGTGGCGCGCGTGAAACTGGGCGACCTCGGCGATCTCCTCGACCTTCGTGGTGTCGCACTGCCCTCCCCCGCCCCCGTGGACATGTAGGTCGATGTAGCCGGGCACGAGCCAGCGATCGCCGAGCTCGACTACCTCGTCGTCCTCACGCGAGGCTCGGCCGTCGACCTCGCTCGAGACGGGACCCACTGAGGTGATCCGGCCGTGCTCGACCATGACCTCGCCGGCCATCGTTCGATCTGGGCAGACGATCCGTTCGCCACGGAGGCGCACGGCTATGCGCCTCGCGTCACGTCGGAGTGACCTTGGTCAGGCCCTGCGGCGCATCGGGGTCGTGGCCGAGCCGCAGCGCGAGCTCATGCGCAAGCTGCTGGCCGCGGACCACCGCGACGATGGGCGCGATCGGCTCCGGTGCGCTGCTCGGCAGCGGTATGTCGGCTCGCTCGCCGCTCCCGACGACCAGCACGCTTGCTTGCCTCGCGCGCAGCTCCTCGACGAGTGACGCGACGTCCGCGAGCGCGGGACCGGGCACGCACAGCGCGACCACGGGAAGGCCGCGGGTGACGGCGGCGATCGGACCGTGACGAAGATCTGCGGCCGAGTAGCCGTCGGCAAGCAGGGAGCATGTCTCCTTGATCTTGAGCGCGGTCTCCAGCGCGGCGGCGAAGAGGTAACCGCGCGCCACGACGATCAGCTGCGAGGTGCCGACGAGGGCTTCGGCTGCAACGGCAACCGGGCCTGGGTCATCGAGCACCGCCTGCACCCACTCGGGCAGCGAGTCCAACTCGCCGCGGGTAAACGGGACGCGTCCCAAGGCCGACGCGACGATCGCAAGCGCGGTGAGCTGCCCGGTGACCGTCTTCGTCGCGGGCACTGCCCGCTCCGCCCCCAGCCCGAGCTCGACCACCTCGCCGGCGGCCTTAGCGAGCGGGCTGTCAGGATCGTTGGTGATCGCCAGACCGCATCCCCCTCCATCCTGGAGCGCTTGCAGCGTCCGGACGATCTCGGGCGTGGCGCCGGACTGGCTGACCGCGATCACGAGCTGGCCGCTGTAGTCGACCTCGACGCTATAGAGCGTGTGAAGGCTCGGGGCTGCCAGCGAGACCGGCTTTCCGGTGGCGGCTTCGAGCAGGTAGCGTCCGTAGACGGCCGCGTGGTCCGAGGAGCCCCGTGCAACGAAGGTGATGCCGTTCAACGGGACTGGCGCCACTGCCCGCACCCGCTCGGCGATCGCGTCGAAGCGGCCGATCAAGCGCCGCAGCCGCGCCGGCTGCTCGGCCATCTCTTCGGCCATCTGGCTGCCGTTCATGGGCGCACCTTCTCACACCCCTTCAGTTCCGTCGTGCGTCGCTCGTTCCGCCTCGGCCGTCCGCGCCGATCGCTCGAGGCGCTCGTCAGCCGGTGGGTGCTCATGCTCGTCGGCTTCGCACTGGGGGTGCAGGCTGTACGGCGAGGCAGCGGCGACTCCGGGACAGCCCGGATCCGCGGCACGATCGAGTCCGGCAACGAGGAGGCGGTCAGATCGGCGAGCCCCGCCTGAAAGACGCCGAAGTCTGCGCGCCCGAGCCTGGCCGGGTCGCCGGCGCCGATCCACGGCCGCCACGGCCGGCGGTGGCGGAGCCGGCGGAGCCGGCCCCGAACGTCTTGCAGATCAGCCGATCGCGACCATGCGCTCGATCGGAGCCCGGGCGCGAGCAGCGATCTCGGCGGGGACCTTGACCACGTACCTGCGGTCGCGCAGCGAGTCGCGCAGCTTGGGCAGCGTGATCATCTTCATGTACTTGCACACCGCCTTCGGGTTGACTGGGGTTAGTCGTGCCCGTGGGGCCGCCTTGTGGAGCGGGTGCAGCATCCCGGTCTCGGTGGCGATGATGAAGTCGCCGTCGGGATGCTCGCGAACATGTCTGAGCATTCCGCTCGTGCCGAGCATGTGCACGCCGCCATCGGGGATCTCGCCGGCGGCGACGTACTCCATGCACTGCGTGGCGCACCCACATTCGGGGTGGATCAGGAACTCCGATCCGGGTCGCTCGTCGCGCATCCGGTTGATGTCCTCGGCCCTGATCCCCGCGTGTACGTGGCATTCCCCGGGCCAGACGATCATCGGCTTGCCGGTGACCCGCTCGACGTAGGTTCCCAGCCACATGTCCGGGCCGAACAGGATCTCGACGTCCTCGCCGTGCTCGGCCCGTACGTGCTCGACCACCGCCACCGCGTTGGCCGAGGTGCAGCAGTAGTCGGACTCGGCCTTCACCTCGGCTGAGGTATTGACGTACATGACCACGACCGCGTCGGGATAGCGCTGCTTCCAGTTGCGAAGCTCCGCCGCCGTGATCGACTCGGCCAGCGAGCAGCCCGCGTCGAGGTCGGGGATCAGCACGGTCTTCTCGGGGGCGAGGATCGAGGCCGTCTCGGCCATGAAGTGCACCCCGCAGAAGACGATCAGCTCAGCGTCCGTGCTCGCCGCCCGGCGGGACAGCTCGAGCGAGTCGCCCACGAAGTCGGCCAGATCGTGGATCTCCGGCACCTGGTAGTTGTGCGCCAGGATCACCGCGCGGCGCTCGGCGGCGAGCGCACGCACCTCGCCTGTCAGATGCTCGATCTCCTCAGAGCCGAGGTCTAGGACCGGTACCGGCTCCTCGATGGTTGGAATCTCACGCATGGCAACAGGCACCTTTGCTATTTGCTCGCCCTGATCGTAGGTCGCTAGCCGAGCACGGCCATCCGTAGCTTCCCCGGGGTCGAGCGGAATAGGTCCTCGCCCGGGCCGCCGGCGCCGACGAGCTCGCTCCGCGCGGTCAGCTCACCGCCGCGATCCTCGAGCGCATCGACGCGGACGGCACCGACCACGTGCGGCTCGACTTGCGCTCGATCGACCCGGCGCGCTTCCCGAACGTGTTCGCAGCGTGCCACGAGGCCGGCCTGGCCCATGTGGCGCCTGGCCGCCCCTCGGCGCGAGGCCGACAAACTCGAACAGCTACTCGACGACCCCTACCCACTGGCAGGCCTGATCGCGCGGGCCGCGATCAGGAGGCAGCAGTCCCGCGGAGCGCACCGCCGCTCGGACTTCCGGCGCCGCGACCCCTCGCTCGACCACGTTCACCTCGTGATCGGCGCCGATGAACAGATACGCCGCGAACTCTGGCCCTAGCCCTGCGTCAACCACCGTCCCGGAAGAGCGCGGGCCGACTCAGTACATCTCCGTACGCCGACTCCGGCATTGCCGCGATGCCACGCGTCGCTCCTCAGGCTTAAATGAGACCCGGAGGTGAGCAATGACAACTGAGCACACACCGAGGGATGCACGAGTCGGCGACTGGGTCGAGACGCGCGGGATTCACGGCGAGCCGCCACGGCGCGGCCAGATCGTCGAACTGCTCGGCCGCGAAGGGCATCAGCATTACCGCGTGCGCTGGGACGAGCAGCACGAGTCGATCCTGTACCCGGCCGACGGAGTGATCGTCACCCCGCATGCAGAGCGCCGCTCCCAGGATCCCGGGTAGCGTCGCAACGTCCTGAGCTGCTCCGGCGAGCGGTCGGCCTCGATCTGCCCGCTCGGCCGATCACGACCTCGAACAACACGACCTCCCCACGCCGGCCGCTTCCGAGCTCGATCTGCGCCGGCGCTGCTGATCAGCACGGCGGGCGAGGACCCGCGCGAGAGCGACCACGTGGCGGGCGCCGGATTCCTGTTGCGTTCCGGCTCGCTGGACAGCTCGTCGAGCGCGATCGTGCGGGCGCCGGAGATGCGCGGCACGTCGGGCTCGTCGCGGCCGCGGAGGTCGATCATCTGGGCGCGGTCCTCTTGAAGGAGAACCCACGCTGTCGACGGTGCCAATGATCCGGTCATCCGGTGCCCACCGTACACGCACCCACCGGCTTGACCATCGTCAATTCCCGCGCATCGCGACAGCGGAAGCCCGCAGTTACACGAGCTCCGCGCTGGCTGCGATCCGCGGCTTACTTCTTGCCCGCCGACTTCGCCCCGTCCGCCCCGGTGAGTGACTTCCCGGCGCTGTCGATCACCTTGCGGATGAAGTCGTACTGCGTGTGGACCAGGTGGTCGGCCATCTCCATTGCAGCGTCGACGATCTCCCGGCGCCTGGACGGGCCCTCGCCGTGCGCAGGCAGCGCCTGGTCGACCGTGTCGACGAACTTGCGCACCGACTCGATCGCCGCCCGCTGACCTTTCTCGACCGAGTCGAGTACGTCTTCTGAGAGCTTCGTCGTCCTGTCGAGTGGGCCTGACGGCTTGCGGACAGCTGCACTGCGGCGCCGGGTCGCCGGCGCCCGCTTCGCTGGGCTGCGCTTGGTGGTGGTTTGAGCCATGGGGTGCTCCCTTCGAGGAGATGGGTTCGTGCTACGACGGTAAGCCTCGAACCCGCCCGGGCCATCCGTAGACCGATGCCGGCCACGTCCGTAGAAAACTCGCCGTTACCCCGAAAGCTCCAAGCTGGCGCAGCACGAGCCACGGATTGGCGACGCCAGCTCACGCAGCGTTTCCCCTAAGCGAGGAGACGTCCTCCATCGACGGCGATCTGCGCCCGGGTCATGTAGCTGCCGAGCTCCGACGCGGGGAAGCGCCGCCCGGCGATATCGTCGGGGTCCCCCATCCGGCGCATGGGGATCAACGGCCAGCCTCGCGCACCAGTACGACGCCCTCGTCCATCTCGACCGCACCCGGGCGGTTGAGCCGCTCGAGCGGACACCGAGCTGGGATCTGCCGCCTCGGCCCACGACCGCACGAGCACCGACTTCCCGCTTCCCGCGGGCGCGCACAGCAATACGACCCCAGCGGCAGCCGAGAGTCGCTCAAAGAGTGTGGCCCGCCGGACGAGCCCCGCCCGTCGTCGACGGGTGATCGGGATTTGCCCGGGGTGCTAGCCGGGATCTCTCGGCAAGAGCTGACATCTCACGGTGCAGAGGTTGTAAGCCAGCGTGGACGACCGAGAATCTCACCGGACCGCGTGTGCGGCGTCCGTATTTGACCCACGGACACCGCCCGGTTTAACACGACTCCCCGCGTGCTCTTGAACCCGACCGAGGACGCCGCCCCGCCATGATTCCGGTAGCAACACGCGCCCCTGGTGGTGACCGGCCGGCGAACTGGGGCCGCGCGCCGGTCAAAACGCCTTGATCGCGACCTCTCGGCGGAGATCTTTCCTGTTCCACGAACCCCGCGCCCCACGAGGACGAGGACCCGCTCAAGCGAGCTGCTCGTGCAGCCGGCGCCCGCGGGCGTCGCTGACCATCCCCTCGTACCCCAACGCTACGCGGAAGCGGGAGCGTCGCCGTGGTTGGCGTGGCGTCGGCTTCGCACGCTCCAGCGCGAGGCGCGGTGGCGCGCGCGCTTGTGCCGGTAGGGCACGGCGAGAGCCTCTCCGGCACGGGGCCGGCGGTAGAAGATCGTCTTGCCGATCTCGATCAGGACGAGGTAGAGAATGACCATCCCGACGAGGAACCCGAAGAAGGCGGCGGGCAGCGGTCTGAAGCCGAGGAGGTGGTTCAGGGGCGAGTAGGGGAGGTAGGCGCCGGTTGCCACGCACACGAGCGTGGTGATCGTCAGCGGCTTGCTGGCGTGGCTGCGGAAGAAGGGGACCCGCCGGGTGCGGATCGCGAAGATCACCAGACTCTGGGTGGCCAGCGACTCGACGAACCAGCCGGAGCGGAACAACGGAGCGTGGGCGTTGAAGACTCCGAGCATGATCCCGAAGGTGGCGAAGTCGAAGATCGAGCTGATCGGGCCGAAGAAGATCATGAAGCGCCGGATCATCCGGATGTCCCAGTGGGCCGGCTTCTCCAGTTGTTCGTGGTCGACGTTGTCGGTGGGGATCGTCATCTCGCTGACGTCGTAGAGCAGGTTGTTGAGCAGGATCTGGGTCGGGAGCATCGGCAGGAAGCTGAGAAAGAAGGATGCGCCTCCGGCGCTGAACATGTTCCCGAAGTTCGACGAGGTCCCCATCATCACGTACTTGATCGTGTTGGCGAAGATCCGCCGCCCTTCCCCGATCCCGTCGGCGAGGATCCCGAGGTCCTTGTCGAGCAGCACGATGTCGGCCGCATCCCTCGCCACGTCGGTGGCGGTCTCAACCGAGATTCCGCAGTCGGCGTCGTGCAGAGCGACCGCGTCGTTGACGCCGTCGCCCATGAAGCCGACATCAGCACCCAGCTGGCGCTGGGCTTTGATGAGGCGCGACTTCTGCTCGGGCGTGGCCCGGGCGAAGATCGTGGTGTGCGGGAGCGCGGCCGCGAGCTGCTGGTCATCGAGCTTGTCGAGCTCTGACCCGGTCATCGTTCCGAGTACGTTCAAGCCGATGTCGGCGCAGACCTTCCTCGCGACGACGTCGTTGTCGCCCGTGATGACCTTCACCTCCACGCCCAGACGCTGCAGCGCCGCGATCGCGTCGCCTGCGTCCGGCTTTGGGGGGTCGAGGAACGTGAGGAAGCCCTCCAGCTGAAGGTCCTGCTCGTCCTCGGGCGTCAGCTTCGTCTGGCCATCCGCCGCGCGGCTGCCCACGGCGACCACGCGGCTCCCTTGGGCGAACAGCCCGCTCAGCACATCCCTCGCTCCGGACGGCACGGTCGCGCTGCGCGCCAATACTGCCTCTGGGGCGCCCTTCACGATCACGCGCGCATGGCCGTCACCGTCCTGCACCAGCACCGAGCAGAGGCGGCGCTCGTAGTCGAACGGCCGCATGTCCAGGCGTTTGTCGGCGTTTGCCGCGATCCCGCTCGCGCCGGGCGCCTGCCAGAGGGCACGGTCGAGCTGGTTGCCGCCAACCGCCTCACCGTCGGATACAACCGCCTCGTTGCAGATCAGACCGTCGCGCAGCAGCTCCTCGGAGTTTCGGCCAGCGGCATCCAGCGCAGCCGAGAACGTGATCTCCCCCCGAGTGAGCGTGCCGGTCTTGTCGGTGAAGAACACATCGATGTCACCCAGATCCTCGATCGCCACCAGCCGCTTCACCACCACCTTGCGCTGCGCCAGCCGCCGGGCCCCGGTTGACAGGCTGACGGTGACGATCGCCGGCAGGAGCTGTGGCGTCAGGCCGACGGCGATCGAGAGGGCAAACAGGATCGATTCGATCACCGAGTGGCCGAGCAGCAGGTTGACCACGAGGATCGTCACCGCCATCACCGCGGTGACGTACACGAGCATCATCGAGAAGTCCCGCAGCCCCCGCTGGAACGCGGTCTGCGGCTGGGAATCGCCCAGCCGCTCAGCGATCACGCCGAACGCCGTGCGGCCATCTGTCTGGACCACGACCCCCAGGCCGGTGCCGTTCTGCACGACCGTGCCCATCAGTGCCCCCGAGGGCAGCGCCAGCGCCGCCTCCGGCGGATCGCACGCATCCGCCTGCTTCTCCACCGGAAGCGACTCCCCCGTCAGCACCGACTCATCGCATTCCAGCCCCGACACACGCAGCAGCCGTACATCGGCCGGCACCACATCGCCCACCGACAACTGCACCACATCCCCGGGAACGAGCTCTGTCACATCCACGCTCACCGTTTTGCCGTCCCGGAGCGCCAGTGCCTTGTGGCGCAGCTGCGAATGCAGCTCCTCGACCGCGCGGGCCGAGCGGTACTCGTTGACGAATCCCAGCCCGACGCTCAGGGCGATGATCGTGAGGATGATGATCGCGTCTGTCTTTTCGCCGACGAACGCAGACACCACCGCGGTCGTGATCAGCAGGATCAGCAGCGGGTTGCGGAACTGGCGCACCAGGATCGTCAGCGGCCGAGCGCCGTGACTCACCAGCGCGTTCGGCCCCACCTCCTCCAAGCGTCCGGCCGCCTCCTCGCTCGACAAACCATCCCGGCTTGAGCCGAGCTGCGCCAGGACACCGTCGGCCTCCATCGTCGCCGCCGAACGCAGGTCGAGCGCCCGCCACCGGCCGGCGTCGGTCACCGGCTCAGGCGAACTCTGGCGCTGATCCAGCATCCGGGGGATCCAGTCTCCGGCCGGCCGCAAACAAGCTGCGGCGACGGGGGCGCGCAGGAGCGTCTGTACGCCCGGCAGCTCGCGCCCCTCGAGGAACTCGAGCGTGGCTCCGCCGCCGGTCGAGATGTAGCTCACGCGGTCGCGCAGCGCGTAGGATCGCAGCCCAGATCGGTCTCCCCGCCACCGACGATCGTCGTCGCCGAGGTTGATGCGACTGCCTCGGCGATCCTGCGGGTGCCGCCGGCGAACGCCGGAAGCTCGAAGCGGCCCATCGGCCCGTTCCAGAACACGGTCGCGGCCGCTGCGATCTCGGCCGCGTAGCGCTCGGCCGTTCGCGGTCCGATGTCAAGCCCCGTCCAGTCATCGGGAACGTCGACCCCGTCCAGCGCCGCACGGTGGCGCCCTCTTCCTCTTCGCCCCAATTGGCGAGCAGCAGATCGCGGGAAGCTCGAGCCGGCCGGACCCGGCGGCGGCGACGAGCGCTTCGCGGGCGGGCTCCAGGTCCTCGTGCGGGCAGAGCGAGCGACCGACGCTGTGCCCGAGCGCGGCGAGAAACGGAAAGCACATGATCTTCGTGCCGTGCAGCTGAGCGCGCAGCTGCGACGTGGCGGCCCCGCGAGGAAATGGACGCCTCAGGAGGCCGCGCACCAGGCGATCGCGCTGGAGCACGAGACGGACGACACGCAGCGTGCCATTCACCAGGCGCTCGTCGCAGAGGGCGGAGCGTTCGGTCCGGAGTTGTTCGTGGTCGTCGAGCTCACGCGATTCCGTCTCCGTGCTCGATGGCAACGGATCCGTCGAGCACTTCCGCGAGCTCGAGGTTGAGGCAACGCCCAAGCATCGCTGCCCGGAACGGGCGCACCGCCGCGCGTATCGGAAGGACATAGTCAGTCCTCGCGGCTACTGGTTCCACTTGTCCGCGGTCGACTTGCCGTGGCGGCTGCTCTTGGCCCGGACGCTGGTGACATCAGGCGGAGTATCGGCCCTGATGATCTCCCGTTCGGTGTCTGCGAACTCGCCACGGGTTCGCCGTCGCGCGAATCTTGTGCGGAAGTCGGTGAACGCCGTGTGGACGCTGCGAGGCGAGTCAGAAGGCGGTCTACGTCTCTTGCTCATGACGCCGACGCTATAGCTCACCTCCGGCGCAGGCATCGGCAGCGCCTACCGTGACCCGCATCGGGTTTCTACCGATCGGTTCGCTGTCACCCGGCGCCGCCAGACCCAATCATCCGAACTGCGTGAGGACAACTCGGCGGAGGTCGACGACGGCCATCCCGCCGCCTAGAGCAGCGGATGCACGAGCTCGGCGTCTCCGTCCCGGACCGCGCCAGCGTCAGGCCCGGACCCTGGCTTCGCCTGCAGGCGGGGATTGCCGCGATCGATCGCCTGCTGGCCGCACGAGGTGAGGCAGCGGCTCGACCGCATCCTCAGGCGCGAAGGTGGGGCATCAGCGCGGTTGCGGGTGGATCTCGGACGCGATCTACGGCGCCAACGACGGACTCGCGGCCGTGTTCGGGATCGTCTCGGGGGTCTCAGGAGCCACCTGGGGTTCGAGCGGTGAAGCACGCTCGAGGGGTGCAGAAGTCCACACACGCGTTTCAGTAGTTGCTCGTGATGTCTCGGGGATAGTGAGGCTCCAAGATCGAGCGGATGGCGATTGGCTGGCGGATTTGCCTGGTGTTCGTGCTGGTTGCGTGCAACGCGATGTTCGTGGTCAGCGAGTACGCGCTGATCACCGCCCGCCGGTGGCGGCTGGTTGAGCTTGCCGACGCCGGCAATCGCGGCGCTGCGACGGCCGTGCGGCTGCTCGAGGATCCGATGAGGCTGCTCGGGACGGTGCAACTCGGGATCAGCATGCTCGGGATCGCCCTCGGGGCGCTGGGCGAACCGACCTTTCGCCGCCTGTTCGATCCGCTGGTCGCGACCGGTGTGTCGGTCGCGCTGGCGCTCGCGCTGACCACGTACCTGTACGTTGTCTTCGGCGAGCTCGTACCGAGGGCGATCGCGCTCGAGCGCGCCGAGCGCGTGGCTTGCGCGGTCGCCCGGCCGCTGGCGCTCCTCGCGCGGGTGGCCTACCCGGCCGTCTGGCTACTGCAGGGATCGGCCACCGCCATTCTTCGCCTGCTCGGCTTTCGCTCGATCTCGGCTCGGGTGGCGGCGCGCAGCGAGGAGGAGTTGCGCGGCATCCTCGCCGAGGCCGAGGAGACCGGGGTGATCGAGGAGGCCGAAGAGGAGATGGTCTACAACGTGTTCGACTTCACCGACAGCACCGTGCGAGAGGTGATGGTTCCCCGGCCGAACATCACGGCGCTCTCAGCCGACACGCCCCTCAAGGACTGCTTGGCGGTGGTGGTCGACTCCCCCTACACCCGCTATCCGGTCTATCGCGGCAGCCTCGACAGCGTGATCGGGGTGCTGCACATCCGCGACATCTTCTCCGCCTACTATCACGGCCGCCTCGAGCACACCAAGATCGATGAGCTGTTGCGGCCGGTCCCGTTCATCCCCGAGACGAAGCACCTCGGCGTGCTGCTGGGAGAGCTCAGGCGCACGCGGCAGCAAATGGCGATCGTCCTTGACGAGTACGGCTCCACCGAGGGGCTGGTCACGCTCGAGGATCTGCTCGAAGAGCTGGTGGGCGAGATCGAGGACGAGTACGACCTGGCTGACGACTCGATCAGCTGGGTCGATTCCCGTACCGCGCGGGTGCACGGCACCTTCCCGGTCGATGAGTTCGACGAGCAGTTCCACGTGGAGCTTCCCACCGAGCCATCTCACACACTCGCCGGCCTGATGTTCGACCGGCTTGGACGCATGCCGAGGATCGGCGACGAGGTCCGCGTGGACGGAGTGCGGCTCCGCGCCGTCGCGATCAAGGGTCTTCGCATCGCCCTGGTCGAGGCGACCTTCTCCCGCCCGCCGACCGACCGTACCCGCTCCCGGGCGCTGACGGATCCGTAGGGCGACACCCAGGCGTTATCTCCTAGGCGCCGCTCAGCGACGGGGACGACGGGAGGGAGATCCGGGTAAGTCACCCAAGGTTTGCGGGTGGTTGCGGATGCCGGCAGTGCGGCCTGCGGCGACGATGCTCGCATGGTGTTCGTTGATCGGCGTGATGCTGGACGTCGACTCGCCGAGCGGCTGACGCCGTTGGCCGGGGAGCGGCCCGTGGTGATCGCGTTGCCGCGTGGCGGGGCGCCGGTCGGGTTTGAGGTGGCGCGTGCGCTGAACGCGCCGCTCGGCGTGCTGGCCGTGCGCAAGCTCGGCGCTGTCAACCTCGGCTTCACCACCTACGCCGGCACGGTCACAGCCGCCCGGGAGTGGGACGCGCCCGCCGAGCGACGGCGCGTCCGCGCGGCACTGCCCGATAGCTACGAGGCGTTGTTTCACGCCACCCGCCTACCCGCGTTTTTGCTCTGCCCG
>Ga0070731_10000940_pt1 | contig 33085 bp, 30 predicted proteins | sample Coa_R1_2_FD_66448 | JGI IMG/M metagenome (GOLD analysis project Ga0070731, IMG submission 66448) | Surface soil microbial communities from Centralia Pennsylvania, which are recovering from an underground coalmine fire - Coalmine... | ecosystem: Environmental > Terrestrial > Soil > Unclassified ... | reverse complement strand
TGCGTGGCCCAGCGGGTGTGGGCGATGCCGAGGGTTCCCGCGGCCGGTTCGGATTTCAACAGGCGCGCCAGACCCTCATCAATCCGGCCCTTTTTCTTGCGCAAGAGCAGATCGCCATCGGCCACCACGGCGACGCCCGCACTGTCGTAACCGCGATATTCCAGCCGCCGCAATCCTTCCAGCAGGATGGGCGAGACCGCTTTCCTGCCGACGTATCCAATGATGCCACACATAATTTAAATTCGGGATTCGGAATCCGGGATTCGGAATTCGTTTTGTAAAATCCAATCCGCCGCGCCTTGCAAATCGTCCACGACAACCGCGCGCGAAATTTTGTCCGGCGATTCGCGTTCCAGTTCCGCGCCGTAACCCGTGCGCACGAGGATGCTCTTTTTCACGCCGGCGTTCCAGCCGCATTCCAAATCACTCAGCTTGTCGCCCACCATGAAGCTGTCCGCCAGGTCCAGGCCGAATTCGTCGCGCGCATCGAACAGAAATTGAGGCGACGGTTTGCGGCCGTGGCTCGGTTCATCGGGTTTTTCCGGGGCGATGTAAATTTTCTCGAAGTGCACGCCGCCACGTGCCAGTTCGCGGCCAAGATGCTGGTTGACACGCTCCACGTCGGCAAGCGTGAAGTAACCGCGGCCGACGCCGGACTGGTTCGAAACGATGAACAGCTTGAAGCCCGCGTCACCCAGCCGTTTCAAGCCAGCGGGCGTGGCCGGAAAAATGTTCACGTCCTCCGGCCGGCTCAGATAATTTTTTTCCGCGATGAGCGTTCCATCGCGGTCGAGAAAAACGGCCCGGTTCATTCCGGCAAATTGTGGTTGGAATATGGCAAGAATGGAATTGAATTTTTTGCCGGCCCCAAGCACCCTGTATTGGTTTCCGTTTTTAAGTCAATTTTAATCAACCATCACAACATTCACATGAGCAGAGGCAGATTGGGTATTCTGGTCGGTGGCGGCCCGGCGCCGGGCATCAACGGCGTCATTGCGGCGGCCACCATTGAAGGCATCAACCAGGGCTTTGAAGTCATCGGTTTTTACGACGGCTTCAAATGGCTGGCGGCGGGCGAGGCCCAGCATTGCCGGCCGCTGACGATCCGCGACGTGAGCGGGATTCATCTCCGCGGCGGTTCGATTCTCGGCACCTCGCGCACCAACCCGACCAAGTCCGAAACCAGCATGCAGAACGTGTTCAAGGTGTTTGAACAACTCGGCATCACGACGCTGGTGACGATTGGCGGGGATGACACGGCGTTTTCCGCCAGCCAGGTGGCCAAGCGCAGCAACGGCAAAATCCATGTCGCGCACGTGCCCAAGACGATTGACAACGACCTGCCATTGCCCGGTTCAACGCCCACCTTCGGTTTTGAAACGGCGCGGCATTATGGCGTGCAACTCGTCCGCAATTTAATGGAAGACGCGCGTACCACCTCGCGCTGGTATATCATCATCAGCATGGGCCGGGCGGCGGGGCATCTGGCGCTCGGCATCGGCAAGGCGTCGGCCGCGACGCTGTCCATCATTTCCGAGGAATTCCACGGCCGCCAGGTGACGGTGGACGAAGTGTGCGACATCATCATTGGTTCCATCATCAAACGCCAGGCGGATGGTTCGGAAAACGGCATTGTCATCCTCGCCGAAGGTCTGATCGAGGCCATGGGCGAGCAGGGCCTGATCAAGGCGCTGCCCGACGGCCAGTTGGAACGCTTCGGGAAGGTCCTGCGCGATGATCACGGTCACCTGCGGCTGGGGGAGATTGAATTTGGCCGCCTGATGAAGGAGTTGTTGAATCAGCGTCTGGAAAAACTCGGCATCAAAATGACCTTCATTGACAAGGACCTCGGCTACGAGTTGCGCTGCGCCGACCCGATTCCGTTCGATGCCGAATACACGCGCGACCTCGGCTACGCCGCGGTAAAATTTTTGCTGTCGCCCGAGGCCGGTAAATACGGCGCCATCATCAGTTTTGTGGACGGCAAGATGAATCCGCTGCCGTTCGAAAAGATGCTCGATCCGAAGACCGGCCGGATGCAAAACCGGAAGGTCAACGTGGACGGCGAGGCCTTTGAATGCGCCTGCGCCTACATGATCCGGCTCGAACGCGAGGATTTCGAGAACGCCAAGCAACTGGCCAAATGCGCCGCCGTCGTTAAAATGACGCCGGAACAATTCAAGGCGCGTTTTGGTTATCTGGCCGGTTTGAAATAAAATGATCTGAATCCTTTGCGGCGGCGGGAATTTTTCCGCCGCCGTTTTTGTCTTGATGGAACAAGTTCATTTTTCCCGCCTCTTATATCATTAAAGTGGCGCGCGACGGGAATGCGCGTTAGCCTTCCTCATGTTTGTCACTGGACTCGGCACGGCCGCACCGGCGCAGCGTTATGCGCAACGCGATTGTTGGGATGTCCTCCGACAGGCCGAACCGTTCGCGCAGCTCGCGCCGCGCTCGCGGGCCATCCTCAAAAAAGTGCTCTGCGGCGACAACGGCATTGCCACGCGCCATCTGGCGCTCAATCCCCTGACCGAGGTGTTCAATCTCACCCCCGATGTGCTGCAGGCGCGTTTCACCCAACACGCGCCCGTGCTGGCCGCGGAAGCCGCGCAACGCGCGCTGCAGGACGCTGGTTGTGCTCCCGCCGAAATTGATGCCGTGCTCATCAGCACCTGCACCGGCTATTTGTGCCCCGGGTTGACGAGTTATGTGAGTGAACGGCTCGGTCTGCGCGCGGATGTCTTCACGCTGGATCTGGTCGGGCAGGGCTGCGGTGCGGCGCTGCCCAATCTGCGCACGGCCGAGGCCCTGCTGGCCGCCAAACGCGCCCGAAAGGTTTTGTCCGTCTGCGTCGAGGTCTGCAGCGCGGCATTTTATCTCGACGATGACCCGGGTGTGCTCATCAGCGCCTGCCTGTTTGGCGACGGTGCGGGCGCGGCGGTGCTGACGCGGAAACCGCGGTCGAACCGCCGGCGCGTCGAGTGGAAATTCGGTTCGTCCTGTCTCGCGCCGGATAAACGCGACACGCTGCGGTTCGGCCACAAGAACGGGATGCTGCGGAACATGTTGTCGTTGCAGGTGCCGCAAATTGCCGGCGGCGAGGCCGCCAAACTTTTGACCGAATCACTGGCTGCCGCCGGGGTGAAACGCGAGCGCGTGGCCGGCTGGGTCCTGCACACCGGTGGACGTGACGTGTTGCTCGCGTTGCGGGACAGGCTGGAACTGGCCGAAGCTGATGTGCGCCACAGCGCCGCCGTGCTCCGCGAGTACGGCAATATCAGCAGCCCGACCGTCTTTTTTGTGCTCGAGCGCGCGTTGCATGATGCCGTGCCGGATGGGTTGTGGTGGATGTCGTCGTTTGGCGCGGGTTTCAGTTGCCATGGCGCATTGCTGGAAGTCGGCTAATCGTTCTTGTCCTCCGGCTCGCCCTTGCCATCGAAATGAATCGTCTCATCCAGCCTGAATTACTTGATGCATTGCCACCGGACGACCCGCGCGCCCGGTGGTCCCGCCGCGACTTGCGCCGTGTCAATGCCTGGATGCGCAACCACTCCATCATGGCCCGGGCGTTGCAAGCCGCTGTGAACGGCCCGGCGCCAAAACAAATCATCGATCTCGGCGCGGGCGACGGCCATTTTCTTTTGCGCGTTGCCAAAAAAATCTCTCCCCGCTGGCCGGGCGTGAGGGTGACCCTGCTCGACCACCAGAAGATTGTTGGTTTGCCGACGCTGTCATCGTTCGCGACGCTTGGTTGGCGGGCGGAGGCAATGGCGGCGGACGTTTTCCAGTGGCTGCCCACGGTTGAGGAAATGGACGTCGTCGTCACTAATTTGTTTCTCCATCATTTTGAAGACGCGCAACTGGTGGAATTGTTTCGGGCCCTGGCCGGGCGCGCACGCCTGTTCGTGGCGATTGAACCGCGCCGCGCGGCCTGGCCGTTGTTCTGTTGCCGGCTGCTCTGGGCGATTGGCTGCAATGCCGTGACCCGGCATGACGCGGCCGTGAGCGTGCGCGCGGGATTTTCCGGCAGCGAACTTTCGGCGTTGTGGCCGGTGGACAAGGACTGGCAATTGACCGAGCGCCGGACCGGATTTTTCAGTCATTTATTCGTCGCCCGCCGGACGGGTTGAAAACATGGCCGCGAAACCCATCACGATTGTGGGCGGTGGACTGGCCGGGCTGACGCTCGGCATCGGTCTCCGCCAGCATGGTGTGCCGGTGACCGTGTGGGAAGCCGGGCATTACCCGCGCCATCGGGTTTGCGGTGAATTTATCAGCGGGCGCGGCCAGGAAACACTTTCACGACTCGGCCTGCGCGAATTGCTCGAGCGCGCGGGCGCCGTGAATGCCGCCACCGCCGCGTTCTTTTCGGCAACCCAATCCGCCCCGCCGCGATCCCTGCCGGCGCGCGCCCTTTGCCTTTCGCGTTTTACAATGGACCACGCGCTCGCCGCTGAATTCCGCCGGCTCGGCGGTGAATTGCAGGAAGACCAGCGCCGGCGCGATGAAGATTTCGGCGAAGGCATTGTCCACGCCACGGGGCGACGCGCGCAAACGGCGGAAAACGGTTCGCGCTGGTTCGGCTTGAAAGCGCACGCGCACAAGGTGGCCCTGGTCGCCGACCTGGAAATGCACGTCTCGCCGCGGGGTTATGTCGGCCTGTGCCGGGTGGATGGCGGGGCGGTGAATGTTTGCGGATTGTTCCGGCGGCGGGCGGGCGAGGGACAGACGCCGCAAAACTGGCGCGAATGGCTGTGCGGCCCGGGCGGGTCGCCGTTGAACCGACGGCTGGCGGCGGCGGAATTCGACGAAAACTCGTTTTGTGCGGTGGCCGGAATTTCGTTGCGACCGCAACGCGCCGCCGCCCGCGCCGAATGTTGTGTCGGCGACGCCATCACCATGATTCCGCCTGTGACGGGCAACGGGATGTCCATGGCCTTCGAATCGGCCGGGCTGGCCGTCGAGCCACTGGCTGCATGGAACCGTGGCCAGCTTTCGTGGGACGAAGCCCGGCAACAAATTGCCCGTGGCTGCGACAACGCCTTCACCCGGCGGCTGGCGTGGGCCAAATGGCTGCAACGTATGATGCTCACGCCATCGTTCCAAAATGTCCTCGTCCGGTTCGTTGCACGCAGCGAATGGTTCTGGCGGACGGCCTTTGAACGGACCCGCTGATTTTTGTAGCGGCGGTCCATGGCCGCCGGATAGTTTACAAACGCGCCGCTCATGGAGTGCCGCTACAAAAATGAAACCGCTTGTGGATTGCCGGCTGTATGCGTTTGTGGACACGGCTTACCTGCGTGGCCGTGCGCCGGAAGTCGTGGCGCAACAACTCTGTGACGGTGGCGCGGATTTGATCCAGCTCCGCGCCAAAAAATCGTCGCCGGACGAAATCCGCCGCATGGCGGAAGTGATTTTGCCCATTACGAAACGCGCCCGGGTCGGCCTGGTCATCAACGACCAGCTGGAAATCGCACGTGAAACCGGCGCGGAACTTTGTCATCTGGGCCAGGAAGATTTTTTTGACGCTGGACACAAACACGTTTCCGAATTCAAAATTCAAAATTCAAAATTCAAAATTGGTTTGTCCAGTCACGCACCGGAGCAGGCCAAACGCGCCCTGGCGGCGGGCGCGGATTACCTCGCCATCGGACCGGTTTATGCAACCGGCACAAAACCGACCGCCAAACCCGTGACGCTGGAATATGTCCGCTGGGCGGCAACGAATATAAATGTTCCATGGTTCGCCATCGGCGGCATCAACCTGGAAAATCTCGGCGACGTGCTGGCGGCGGGTGCGCAACGCGTTTGCGTCGTGTCAGCGATTCTCAACGCGCCCGACGTGGCCAAAGCGTGTGCGGAGTTTCAGCGGCGGCTGGAATGATTTTATTACGGGCTGGTTTGTGGATTACTGTGCTGCTGCACCAGCCAGTGCATGGCCGCGACTTCGCCGTAGATTCTGATTCTTTCCTGGAAACTGACCATTTCGGCGTCCGTCAGGCCGGGTTGAATGGCTTGAACACGCCGGTCCAGCTGGCTCAAGGCGGCCTTTTGTTGCTTGAGTTCCTCCAGCTTCTGGGCCGGAGTTTCGCCGTCCAGGAAGTCGTAGCTCGTGTTGGGATTCAGTTGCTGAAACATCATGGTTTCAACAGCGATTCCGAGCAATTGGTTGATAATGTATTTCCCGCCGGCGCCCTCGTTGAGTTGACCGCCTAGAACCATCCCCAATTGGGCAAGATTTTCAGCGGAATTATTATCGCCGACATTCAGTTCCTGTTTTTGCAAATCAGCCATTTGGGAAGCCAGTTGCTTGAGGGTTGCCAGCGGCATGTCCCCCATCGAACCGGCGAGTGCCGTCTCGGTTGAGTCCAATGGTGATTTTCCCAAAAACTGGCCCAATTCCTCCGCGTCCAACTGGGATTCCAGGGTGTAATTTTCAAACTGCAGCTTGCCGGTGGCAGCCACCAGATCGTTGACCGCCGCGTCGGACTGGCCGCTTTGGAAATAGGTTTGGGCGGACAGGTAGTTGGCCAGCGAGTTGCTGGGGGACGACGCCTTGAACAGGTCCAGCCATTTGCGGCGGTCTTCCGGAAACACATTGCGCGACAGAACCGCCAGTTCGACCTGCGGATTGTCGGGAAAATTGCCGGCCGCCTCCTTCAAATAATTGGTGTCGTTCAGGACATGAAACGCGGCGAGCAGGCTGTCGGCGGAGCGGTGGTGCCGCGCCAGCCATTCCTCAACTTTCTGGTGCAGGCTTTTGGGGGAACCGACGGCGTTGGCGACGGTCTTCGACGGCGGAGCAATCAGGATATTGGTTTTGCGATAGGAGAAATCCCCCTGGGGTTCCAGGATGATGCGCGTGATCCTGGCTTCCTTTTGCGCGTTTAGATTGTAGAAATGGACGATGGTCCAGAGAATGACAACCAGCAAGGTCAACGCCAGAAGCCACTTCCTGAGCGACGCGCTTTGCATGGGGCCATGATAACCAATTTGCCGGCCGCCGTCACACCTTTTTTAAAACGCGGCCGGCGAAAAACCTCCGGTGCTGGGGTGCCACCTTTCAGGATTTCCCGGCCACTGTTTATAACTTGAACTTGAAAAAACATTCGCGCCGATTATAGTCAATAAGTCGTGCAAGAATCAGAGGCCGTTTCCCAAAGTCGTGCTTCGCGCCAAAGGCGCGTATTGGTTTCTTTTGGGCTGGTTTCCGTTCTTTGCTTGCTGGCAATCACCCGGGTTTCCGCCGGGAATTATTACCCCGGCACCTCGCCGGCGACCGTACCCTGGCCGGGCGGCATTGTGCCTTATGAATTCACCAACGTGCTGAGCAGCACCCAGCAGGTGACGTATCTCGACGGTCTGCGCGAATGGGAGCTGGCGGCGAACGTCAGGTTCGTCCCGCACACCAATCAAACGCACTGGATTCTTTTTGCCTATAATACCAATGGCTTTGACAACGTCTCCGCCAGCACCAATCCCCAGGTGGTCTCCGTTGCGAGCCTGAGCCGGGCGCAGGTCTGCCACGAGATGGGCCACTCGTTCGGCTTTACGCATGAAAACATCCGGCCGGACGCGACCAATTACATTGCCGTCCTGACGAACAACATCACCAACGAAGTCACCAACATTTATTGGTTCACCGTTGATCCCACCACCGTTACCAACGGTCCTTATGATTTTGAATCGGTCATGCATCTCGGCTGGGATTTTGATTCGATCAATCCCGGCGGGCTGGCCACGCAGCAGCCCCGGCCGCCTTATTTTCCACGTTACCAGTTTCGCCTGGGTAATTACTGCCTCAGCCCCGGCGACCGCGCGGCGTTGGCGTATCTTTACGGTTCGCCCACCGCACCGCTCACCAACGTGGTCACCACCACGGCGGATGTCGGTCCGGGCAGTTTGCGGGCGGCGATTTATTACGCGACGGATCATCCCGGCACGACCATCCGGTTCAACATCGCCACCAACGACCCCGGCTACAGCAATGGTGTTTTCAATATTCATCTCACGGGCCTGCTGCCACCGCTGGTGGCGAACGGCACGGTCATGGATGGCTCCACGCAGCCGGGCTTTGCGGGTAAACCACTCATTTTCGTGGACGGTTCGCAGATGATTCCCGAAGCCTACGCGCCCGGTTCGGCCACCGGCCTGTTGATTTACTCGGCGAATAACCAGATCAAAAACATTGCGTTCTCCGGCTTCAACTGGAACGGCCTGACGCTGCTGTACGCGGACGCGACGAATAACACCATTGCCGGCTGCTGGTTTGGGCTCGACCCCACCGGCACCAACGCCGCGCCCAACGCTTATCAGGGCATCCTCATCGCCAGCGGCGCGAGTGGAAACATCATCGGCGGTACGAATGCCGCCGCGCGCAATGTCCTCTCCGGCAATTCGCAATACGGCATCTTCATCACCGACTCGAACACAACCGGCAACGTCGTTCTCGGCAATGACATTGGCACCGATTTCTCCGGTTCCAATGCGCTCCCGAACGGGTTGAGCGGCGTGTTCCTCGGTGGCGGCACCAGCGGCAACATCATTGGCAGCATCAATCCGGCAGGTCGAAACGTTATTTCCGGCAACCTGCAATACGGCGTTTACCTGACCAACACGACCGGCAATGTCATTCTGGGAGATTACCTTGGTGTAAATGCCAGTGGCGAAACCGCGCTCGGCAATGGGTTGAGCGGCATCGCCCTCTTTGGCGGCACGCAAAACATCATCGGCGGCACTGTCCCCGGTGCGGGCAATGTCCTTTCCGGCAATGGCGAATACGGCATCGACATTGCCAACCCGGTGGTCACCGGGAATTCGGTCCAGGGCAACCTGGTTGGTCTGGATGCCGCCGGCACTAATGGCATCGGCAATGGCACCGGCTATGGCGGCGTGCTGCTGGAAGCGGGCGCGACGAACAATACCATCGGCGGAACGGTTGCCGGCGCGCGCAACGTCATTTCCGGCAACAACCTCGCCGGAGTTTTCTTTAATGGTGCCACGACGAGCGGCAATCTTATCGAGGGAAATTACATCGGCACTGACATTACCGGCACCAATGCCGTGCCCAATACCCTTGCCGGGGTCTATCTGCCGTTCGGCACGCCTGGAAATATCATTGGCGGAACGGTCGCCGGCGCGCGCAACGTCATTTCGGGCAACTACTATGGCGTTTATCTGGCCAATCCGGCCACCAGTGGCAACGTGATTGAGGGAAATTACATCGGCATCAGCCCGGACGGAAAGAAGGTTGTCGGCAGCGGGTTTGCGGGCGTCATCATCTTTGCCGGCGCGACCAACAACACCGTCGGCGGCGCGGTGGCGGGAGCGGGCAATATCATTTCCGGCTTCTTCGGCTATGGCATCTATATTGACAACGTCGGCACCAGCGGCAATTGGATTGAAGGCAACGACATCGGAACGGATGGCACCGGCACCAATGCGTTACCGAATTCCACCGGCCTGATCATCTTTGGCGGCGCCACCAACAATGTCATCGGCCTCAAACCCGACGGCTCCGGCCGCGGCAACCAGATTGCTTTCAATGATAACGACGGCGTTCAGGTCAGTGATACCAATACGGCGGGAATTGCCATCCGCGGCAACTCCATCTTTAGCAACGGCGGCCCGGGCATCGATCTGGTGAACAACGCCAATAACCTCCAGAATTCCCCCGTCATCACCAATGCCTTTGGTTACGCCACCGGTACGGTCGTTTCCGGCACCTTGAGCAGTCTGGCCAACGGCACTTTTCTCATTGATGTCTATCGTAACACCGCCAACGACCCCGGCGCAGGCGAGTTCTACGTCGGCACCGTCAGCATGACCACCGATGGCTCCGGCCACGGCACATTTGTGCTGACCGCCGCCGGCAATCAGGCCGGGCAATATTTTACCGCCACCGCCACATCCGCCGGCGATGATACGAGCGAATTCAGCGCCGACTTGATCGCCGTCAACGGGCCGGCGGCACAGTTCATCGGTCCGTTTCAATCCGGTGCCGGCGGTTTCAACTTCTCCCTGGCCCTGCAGACCAATTTCAGTTATCGCATCCAGGCTGCCACCAACCTGGCGCCTCCGGTGGTATGGACCGACCTGACCAATTTCACCGCCACCAGTCCGCCCTTCTCATTTGCCGATCACTCGGCCATCAATTACCGCGCGCGCTTCTACCGCGTCGTATCACCTTGACCCGCCGCCGGATTTTTCCAACAGTTGCCAGCGGCTGATAATTGGGACAGAATCAGGGAATGAAAAAAAGCGCGTTTGCCATCTTCATTTCCCTTGGTTTGCTCCTGCCGGCACTGGCGGCGCCGGATGACAAAACCGTTTTCAATGTTCGCAGCTACGGCGCGATCGGTGACGGTACCAACCTGGACAGTCCGGCGATCAATCAGGCGATTCTGGCGGCGTCCGCCGCCGGCGGCGGCACGGTATTGGTTCCCGCGGGCACGTATCTGTGCGGCAGCATCCATCTGACGAATAATATTCATTTATACCTGGACGCCGGCGCGGTCGTGTTGGGCGCGCCGCAGGCGATGAACGCGTACGACCCGACGGAAGCCTGGAAGGGTCAGGCCTACCAGGATGGCGGACACACGTATTTTCACAACAGCCTCATCTGGGGCGAGAATCTCACCAATGTTTCCATCACCGGCACCGGCATGATCAATGGCGGCGGGCTGGTGCGCGACGACAAATTGCTCGACCAGATGTGCGGGTTTTCGAGCTGGAATCCGACCAACCGCACCCCATCGCTGGAAATAAACCCTCCGCCATCGCGACTGGGCAACAAGGCCATCGCGCTCAAGTTATGCCGCAACGTGCTGTTGCGTGACATCACGATTTTTCATGGCGGCCATTTTGCCGTGCTGGTCACCGGCTGCGACAACCTGACGGTGGACAATGTGACGATGGACACGGACCGTGACGGTATTGACCTCGACTGCTGCCGCAACTCAACCGTCTCCAACTGCCGGATCAATTCGCCCAACGACGACGGTTTGTGCCCGAAGAGCAGTTTTGCACTCGGCCGGAACGTCATCACGGAAAACCTGACCATTGTGAACTGCCAGGTGTCGGGCTTTCAGGAGGGCACGTTGTTGGACGGCACGATGAAACCGGGACGCGGCACGGGCCGGATCAAACTTGGCACCGAGGCCAACGGCGGCTTTCGCAACATTACGATTGCCAACTGCACTTTTCGTGATTGCCGGGGCCTCGCGCTGGAGGAGGTGGACGGGGGCATCATGGAAAACATTTCCATCAACAATATTACGATGATGGACGTGGTCGGTTACCCCATTTACATCACCACCGGCCGGCGTAATCGCGGTCCGGAGGTGACCGCGCCCAGTCGGGCCGCGAATATTTTCATTTCCAACGTTGTCGCGACCGGCATCGATCCGATGAGCGGCATCCAGCTGACCGGCATGCCCAAGCAACCGTTGGAGAATATCCGGCTGGAAAATATTCATCTGATTTTCAAGGGCGGCGGCACCAAGACGGACGCGCTGCTCCTGCCCCGGGAACTGGACACGGACTATCCGGAACCGTCCAGGCTCGGAATCATGCCCGCCTACGGGCTGTATGCGCGGCATGTCCACGGACTGGAACTGGCGAACGTCAGTGTGAGCTTCGAACAGTTTGATTCGCGTCCGGCGATGGACTGTCTGGATGTCGATGGCCTGGAGATTGACAATTTCAAGGCCCTGCTCCTGCGCGGCGTGCCGGCGGCCAAATTCGTCTCGGTCGATAATGTGGTGATTCGGAATTCGCCGGTCCTCGATGGTATCGTAGACCAAATGACGCAATAAAAAGCCGGCGCAAACGGATTGCGCCAGCTTTGGAAGAAGCGGTGGTGAAAGTGGCCGGGGTTTGCGTCAACGGATGGACAGGGCGACGTCAATTTGATTGATGGCCTCGGTGATGTGCTTGCTGATGCGCGGTTGATCTTTGACTTCGGCCGCGCCGAGCACGGTTTCAAGCATTCCGCGGGCTTCACGCAATTTATCGTCCGAGAGCACCTGCTTTTGCCTGTCTTTGGCGTCGCCGGCCAGATCCATGCCCAGCAACTTTCCGGCAGCCTCGATCTGGTGCATGGCCTTCACCCGATGGCCTTTATAATCGTGATCGCCGGTGGCCAGGATGAGATAAGCGCCGGTCAGCGCCCGGGCTTCCGAAAAATCGACGGCCTGCGCGAGGGGGAATTGATTTTGACCGGCGTCACCCAACGTTTGCAGCGGGGTCGGCGTGGCGGCGCGCAGGTTGATGCCGCAGGCCAGAACCGCGGCCAAAACGACGGATTTCGTGGTGGTTTTCAGATAGTTGGTATTCATATTGCCGTAATTGACGGAACCGGAGTCTGGAAAGTTACATGCCGGTATCAATGACGAAATCCGGCGCTGGCTGTTTTTTGCAGGGGCGCCGGCGTGCGATCGCTTCATTCCGGCTCTAGGATTTTCGGATTGTCCATCCCAGCAGCAGGATGCCGATGGCGGCCATCCAGCTCCCGGCCACGCGAACAACAATGCGTCGCCAGCCTTCGACATTTACCGCCAGACCCGCCCCGAGTGCCAGGATGACGAAGGCCACCACGGACGCACCCAGCAGGGCGAGCGGTGCTCCGTCAACCGCACCGGGCGGGACTCCATTGAGATATCCCTGCAGGAATCCCAGCACGACGGCGACAGCGACCACGATCTTTCGGCCCGCCTTCAAGTCGGCAGCCACCAGTCCGCCAACCACCAAAAGTGCCACTCCCGGGATCAGCAACGGAAGTGGCAGATGAATAAGATGCCCCGTGCCGCCGCCCGCGAACCATGCGCAGGGAAATGAAAATAAAGCAGCGCGGCCGGCTGCCGCGCCGTTTAATCCCGCCAACAGCCCCAATCCGGCCACCATGATCCATTGGTCGGGCGATAGCAGCATGTGCTCCATGCCATCGTAAACCGGCCCGAGACCGGAGGTGACCAGATGCGCACCGGCGCGGGCGGGGAGTCCGATCACGAAAAATAAAAACGCCAGCCGGCGCAACCGGCTTTTTGGCCGGGGGAAAAAGTTCACAGCATGGCCCTCCAGGTGAAGAAGGCGCCTCCGAGCGCGATGACCATGCCGGCAATGCGGAGCACGATGGTACCGGTTTTCCAGCGGTGGACCAGTCCCAGGGTGATACCGACACCGTGCAGACAACCGGTCGCCATTACAAAACCGATGCTGTAACTCAGTCCGTCCTCATTTGGCGGGAGTTCCGTGCCGTGGGCATGACCATGATAGAGGCCGAAGATTCCAACCATCAAGATGGCCACCCAAAGCGGGGGGCGCGCTTCCGCCGCCACCATCAGGCCGAGCAACAGCGCGGAAAGACCGATGCCAACTTCGGTTCCGGGCAGCGGGCAGCCGATCAACCCCAGGAAACCTCCGATGGACATGATGACCGGGAAGGTGACCGGCAGCAGCCAGATCGCCGGCCGGCCCAGTTGCACCCCCCACACACCCACGGCCACCATGGCCAGGATATGATCCCAACCCGACCAGGGATGATAAAAACCCGTGGTGAAACCTGTTGCGCCACCGCGTTGAACATGCGCCTGGGCTGGTGCGAGCGGGAACAGCACCACGGCGATTACCATTATCGCGGTCCGCCAGCCAATTGAGATCGGGGATGTTTTCATGATAATGACTGGAGCAGGATTGCGGCGCGTTGAATGGTCCAGAACGCACCCAGGCTCCCCACCGTATAGCACGGCAACGCCGCGACCCAGCGCGGCCACACGATCTCCAGCCGGTGGAAGCTGTGCACCAGCGCCAGAACGACCAGCACGAAGCCAAGCTGGCCGAACTCAACTCCCAGGTTGAACATGAGGAGCGCGAAGGGAATGTCCGTGTGCGGCAAACCCAACGATGTCAGCCCGCTCGCGAAGCCGAATCCATGTAATAATCCAAAGACAAACGCGACCAGCCACGGATGCCGGATGGTCAGGCTCGTACCCCCGCGCTGTTTGCGGACAATCTCCGGCCCCAGATAAAAAATGGAAAGCGCGATGGCGACGTTCAACGGTGGCAATGGAGCACTGGCGTAGCCCAGGGTGGCGACGGCCAGCGTAAGGCTGTGCGCGAGGGTGAAGGCAGTGATGGTTTTTATCAACATCATGGGCCTCGGTACCAGGATGAGCAGTCCCAATACGAACAGGAGATGATCCACTCCCGTAAGAATATGGGCCATGCCAAGCTGGAAATACGCCGCCGCTGCCTGGCCGTGCCCGGCTTGTTTCGGGACCACAAATACATCCACCGGACTTCTCAGCACTGCAACCCGGGTCTGGCCATTGGCCAGTTCCAGCCGCACCAACACCTCCGTGGCGCTGGAAGTCGTGCCTTTCAACCCGATAAAGCAGCCACTCCAAAAGCGTGATGCGCCGCGCAATATATAGCGTTCACTGATCAAGCCGTCTTCGTCCTGCGGCGTTTGTGCCGCCACTATTTTCACCCCCGCCGGGTACAGGGGTTCCAGGTTCATTCCACTGGCGGCCGGAGGATGCCGCCAGGTCACGGATGTGGTGCCATCATTTGATTCAACCATCTCCAGGTAGGCGTTCATCAAAGGATGCGCCTGGCAAAATGGCGCGACGAGCAGCCACAGTCCGATGATCCAGGGCCAGCGCGTCATTTTTGCACCTCGGCCGGAAACGGCGCCACTTCCACCTCATAGCGTTTGCGCATGTCCTCGTAAGTGACATCCGGCGCGGTCGGGTCGAGATGCTCCTGAAGGCGGTGTTGCATCCGCTGTTCCCCGGTGGTGGGATTTCCCGACAACCGATGCTTCACCAGATGCCAGCCCAGGGACGACTCTATCGGTCCGGACCAGGTGTCGAGCGGCATCCGGCGCACCAGTTCAATGAAAGGCATGCCAAAATTCGTTGCCAGATCCTCCGCCCGTCCGAGCTGCAATTCCTCCTCCGCCTTGTCCCCTCCCACCACGAGCGGATCGCCCCGGGCCGCGGCTGCTTCCGTTCCGGTCAGCCTGCCGGCCTGGAGCAAATCCAGCGTTTTTCGCGCTTCCATCAGCACTGAATCCCGCAAGGCCGGGTTAAAGAAAATTTGCTCAAACAATATGGTATTGGTCGCTCCCGCGGAATCACCTTCATAATAACGCCGCAGGGCGTCCTGACCCGGCTCACCGTCCGCGCCTTCCCCGGCCAGATACCATTGCATCAAATTCATCAGCCTTTGCCGGATGACGGGATCATTGCGGTCCACTCCGGCGGCCAGCGCGGCCCGGCAAAGCACTTCCTCCCTCACCCAGTCGTCCACCAGCTTCGATAATTCCGCGCGGGTGGGGACCCGGCCCTGGTTCTGCTCAAAGTTAACCATCAATTCGCGCAATTTCGACCCGTCCACGACGATGCGGCTTGGCAGGATACGGGCCGTGTCAGAAGGCGCGATCGGTTTGCTGGCGATTTTATACCATGCAAAAATGGCTGCTCCGATGAGGATAAAGTGCAGCAAAGGTTCGCGCAGCAAGGCTCGGGGGTCGGACATCGGTTTCATGCTGTTGAATAACGGATCGTTTCGACGTCTTCAAGCGCGGTCAAGCTTCGCCCCGACGCGATCCAGAAAAAAGCGGCCGTCGGCAGGACGGCCGCTTTTTTTAAATGAGAGCCGGACGAAAGCAAAAACTAGGGTGACCATTGTGCGCGATAGAACTCGATGGAGTTGGAAGAGGCATCCACCGTGATATTGGTGGATGTGCCCATCAGCGTGGTGGTCTGGTCCGGCAGCCAATTCAGCAAATCGGTCGAGGAATAGAGGGTATAGGTTACGTTGGACTGGCCGTTCAGTTGCAAGGTCAGGCTGCCGGGCGGCGTCAATGTCGGGCTGCTCAGGGTGAATGGCAGGACCGATGGGGTGAGGACGATATCCCCGCCGTTCGGCACGACATCAAACATCACGAAATTGGTCGAGTTGAGCGTGACCACTTGAGCGGTTATCGGCTGGCCATTCTGGGTCACGGCGGCGGCGGCCCAATTCGCGGGCAGCGGCCGGCGCAGGGTGATGGGATAGTTGTAAATCGTGTTGTCGAGATTGTTGGTGACCTGAACGGTGATGCTGCTGCCGGTGTTGGTGGTTTCGGTGACGGATGAGGACATGCGCTCTTTGATGTAACGGACGACGTTGCCAAAGGTTTCCACCCAGAATTTGCTCTGGTTGGTGCTCGTATAATTGACGCTGGCCTGCAAGGCCGCGCTCGACAGCGGCGAATAGCCGCTGTCACCGTCGATCGCATGCGTCAGGTACACGCACCAGCGGCCTTGCGTGACCGCGCTGTCCGCCAGGGCATTGATGTTGGCACCGTTGGTGTAGGACCCGGTGTTGCCCAGAATAAAAGAGCTGAGTGTCATAAAAGTCAATGCCGAGGGGCCATCCAGGGAGCCCGAGCAGACCCGCCCGGCGAGGTAGTATTGCTGTACGATTGCCGTATTGGGAACATCACAATTGGGATAGGCAATGGTCAGGCAGGACTGGTTGGTGATATAGGAATTGATGATGCTCTGGGAGCTCGCCAGTTCGTTCGTTAATTGGGCGGGCGGTACGTTGGGCAGATCGGCGTGCGTCACCGTGTGGCTGGCGATTTCGTCACCGTACGATGCCGCGGTTTGCACCTGCGCCCACGATGTCACCCAGCTGGTGACCGTGAACAGGGTCATCTTGATGCCGGCAGCGTGGAACATCGGAACGGCGATGGCGTATTGATTCGGACAATCGTCATCAAAGGTGTAGGAAATGGCCGCTGGACGGAACCCCTCCCAGGTTCCGAGTTGATACGGCGCAGCGACCGTACCGGCAAAACCGGCCGGCGGAATGACCGTTGTCGCCAGGAGGATCATGGCGGACAGAACAACCGGTTTTAAGAGACGTTTTTCCATAAGGGTATTATATAATAGGTCAGAAAGCTGTTTTTGAGAAGCAAAAACCGGCGGAAATGCCGCGCCAGGCGATATCGTGCGTGGGAGGGTTCCCTATGCACCGCTGCCGCACATTTTCAAAAATCCGGCTTCGTTTAGAAGCTTGATGCCCAGTTCCTGCGCCTTGTCCAGCTTGGACCCGGCTTCTTCGCCCGCGAGAACAAAATCCGTTTTCTTGCTCACGCTGCCGGTCACCTTGCCGCCCAACGCTTCAATCCTGGCCCTGGCTTCCTCGCGCGTCATCGTCGGCAGCGTGCCGGTCAGCACAAAGGTTTTGCCAGCAAAAACACCTTCCGGTGGGGCACTGCTCACCCTTTCGCCGCGCGGTTTGATATCCAGTTCGCGGATGCGGGCGAGAACTTTCTTTCCGGCGGGCGACGCAAAATAATCCAGCACGCTCGCCGCCGCCACCGGGCCGACCTCTGGCATCCGGGCTTTCAAGCCGCCGGCCGCCAGCCGCGATTCGATTTCCGCAATCTCCACCTTGAGAGCCGCGTCATGCCGTTCGCGTGCGGCTTTTTCGGCGTCGTTCTTCGGCGGGTGCTTACGTGAACGCGGGCTGATTTCCGCGCGTTCCGTTTCCTTGGCGCCAAGATCGCGGATATCGCGCAAGATTTCCGAACCGTTTAGCGCCTCCAGCGATTCATGCGTGGCGGCAAGCTGTTTGGCGGTGGCTTCGCCCACATCGGCGATCGCCAGCGCTTGAATCCAGCGGGACAGCGGCGCGGTTTTGGCGCGTTGCAGCGCTTCCAGAACCTTGGTGGCGTTCTTCTCGCCGAACACGCGCGGCTCGTCGTCCGTGCCCAGATTCAGTTTGCCCAACTGCTCCAGTTTCAGGTTGAACAGGTCGAGCGGTTCCTTGACGAGGCCGCGCTCGACGAGTTTTTCGGCGACGATGCCGCCGAGCGATTCGATGTCGAGGGCCTTGCGATGGGCGAAATACTCGACGCGCCGGGTCTGTTGCGCCGGGCAGCCGGCCACATTCTCGCAGCGCCAGGCAACTTCCTCCTGGTCGCCCGCCGAAACCTTTTCCCGGGCAATGTGACCGCCGCAGACGGGGCATTTGCCGCCGACGTGCTTATATAGGTCAAATTCCTTCGCGCCGGGCGGGCGTTTCGTCTTCACCACCTCGAAAATTTCCGGGATGACCATGCCGGCCTTGCGGATGACCACGGTGTCGCCGATGCGGATGTCTTTGCGCCGGATTTCGTCTTCGTTGTGGAGCGTGGCCCGCGAAATCGTGGAGCCTTGAACAAAGACGGGTTCGAGTTCGGCCACGGGCGTAAGCACACCGGTGCGGCCAACCTGCACGGTGATGGCCTTGAGCACGGTTTCAGCCGGTGTAATCCACGGAACGGGTTTGTGGACGATGGCCCAGCCGGGGGCACGGCTGCGGCCAGGAATGCGCGGCCAGTCGGCAAGGGTATTGACCTTGAGCACGATGCCGTCAATCTCGTACGGCAACTGCCGGCGCAGATCTTTGTTCTCGTTGTAGTGCGCGACGACTTGCTCGCGATAAACTTTCAGGACCTCCTCGATACCGTTGCAAACCCACCAGAGTTTTTGTGTGGGCAGGCCGAATTGGGCGAGGGCTTCCAGCATTTCGGAATGTTTCTTGAACTCGAGGCCATCCATCTTGCCGGTGGCGTAAAACACGGCGCGGATGGGACGTTGCGCCACCAGGCGCGGGTCGAGTTGTTTGAGGGTGCCGGCGGTGGCGTTGCGGGCGTTTGGAAAAGGTTTTTCGCCGGCGGCGGCCAGTTTGGCGTTGATCGCGTCAAATTCCTTCGTGGCCATGTAAGCCTCGCCGCGCACTTCCAGCAGCGCCGGCGGGTTTTTCATTTTCAATTCCAACGGAATCGCCCGGACGGTTTTCAGATTGGTGGTGATGTCGTCGCCTTCGGTGCCGTCGCCGCGCGTGACACCCAGCGCCAGCTTGCCGCGGCGATAATGGACACTGATCGAGACGCCATCCACCTTTGGCTCCATGACATATTCCACACGGTCACGTTCAAGGTGCTTGCGAATCGTTGTGTCCCAGGCACGCAGTTCGGCGAGGGTGTTTTCGTCCTGGGCGCGATTGCGTTGGTCGCGGTCGGGCTCTTCGTCCTTGGTCGGATGTTCGGCGGCTTCGACCTTGTCGAGCGAGAGCATCGGCAGGAGATGTTTGACGCGGGCAAAACTTTCGCTGGGGGCGCCGCCGACGCGTTGCGTGGGCGATTCAGGCGTGACAAGGCCGGGAAACTGTTTCTCCAGTTCCTGCAATTCCTTGAACAGCAGGTCATATTCGCGGTCGGTGATGAGTTGCCGGCCCTCGACGTAATAGGCGTGGTCGTGCCGGCGGATTTCGTCGGCGAGTCGGGCATGGCGGACTTTGGCGTCGCGGAGCGTCATCGCGGGAATTTTGCAACGAGGCCACGCCCCAAGGACAGTTTTTTCGTGAGGCTGCAGGCAGCCTGATTCAGGCCGTGAGACCGTTTCGAAGCGACCGGCCGGTGAACCCGGCGCGGTCAGTGGGTCAGCGGATAGATCAGCCCCGCGACGCACACCAGGAAACAGAGAAGAATTACCACGATCATTGTGCGGTCAAGCGGGCCGAACCTCGGCTCTTCGGAACGATTGGCAGGAACGACAGCGGTGCGTACGACATTACCGCTTTCGCTCTCGCTATAGGCGATTTTAGTCATGGCCGATTAGCCAGCATGGCTCAGGCCACGTTGTGTCAGCCGGACAACGACTGAAAACGGCCCGGTTCGGAACAAATAGTCCCGAGATGTGACACCCAAAAACATCCTTGGACGCGTGGGTTTCACACCCTGTCCAAAGTCTCAAGACGGCGCGTATCAACAGGACAATGTTTTATTTTAGCCAACGGACGGAAGATCATTTACCGATGCGGCCTGGCGGAGTGGAAAAACTATTTTGACCCGGCCCCGGCACAAGCCCTACGCTGGGCTTATGCGGGAAAATCTGGCCAAGGCGTTTGCACTGGCGAACACGCAGCTGATTCGCCGGGCACAACTGCCGAAATCCTACACGGATTTGGCGGGGCGAAAGCTGTTCCTGTTTTTGCTCACGCTGCAGGGGCTGGTGGCGTTTGCCCTCATCACCCTGGGCGTCATGCTGCGGAAATCCCGGACGGCGCGAAATGTGATCCGCCCGCGTATCCGGCAGGAAATCGCCCGCGCCGGTGTGGCGTTGCTGCCGATGTTTATCTTTGTGGCGCTGGCGTTGGGATTTCTCGTCATCGGGCAGACGGTTTCCACGCTGGCAAAATTCGGCGCAACGGATTATCTCGGCACGACCATGGTGATTGTGGTGGTGCGTGAATTGGGGCCGTTGCTGGCGGCGATGCTGGTGCTGGCGCGGGTGGGCACGGCGCACGTGATTGAACTCGGCACGGCCCGGGCGCTGGGCGAGGTGGAGGCGCTGGAGGCGCTGGGCATCGACCCGGTGCATTACCTGATTGTGCCGCGCGTCATCGGCATGGCGGTGGGCGTTTTTTCGCTGACGGTGTATTTGATCATCGGCGCGCTGGTGAGCGGATACCTGTTCGCGTTTTTGCAGGACGTGCCGTTGACGCCGGGCGATTATTTCAAGCAAATCGCCGGGGCGTTGAGCTGGCTGGACTTCGCGTTGCTGGCGTTGAAGACGGTCGCCTTCGGCTTTTTCATCGCCATTGTGACCTGTTATCACGGCCTGGCGCGGCCGTTGCGGCTGGAGGACGTCTCGCGGGTGGCCGTGCGCGCCGTATCGCAGGGCGTCATTGTGTGCGTGCTGATTGATGCGTTGTTCATCCTGCTCTACCTCGTCACATGAGCGAACCGGAAAAAACGGCGGTCATTGAAATGTGCGGCGTGAGCGTCGGCGCCATGCGCGACATCGGCTTCACCGTGCTGGAAGACGTGAACTGGTCGGTGGCGCCGGGGGACTTCTGGGCTGTCGCCGGGCAGCAACATTCGGGCAAGAGTGATTTCCTGATGTTGAGCGCCGGATTGATGGCGCCGGTGCAGGGCGACTGCAAATTATTCGGAACCGAAACGCGCCGGTTCGACGAAACAAAACTGACGGAGCGGTTGCGGGTGGGATTTGTTTTCGAAGGCGGGCAGTTGTTCAACCAGCTGACGATCCGGGAAAACGTGGCGTTGCCGCTGCAATATCATTGCGATTTGCCGTCCGCCGGGACGGGGCATGAGGTGGCGGCGCTGCTGGAACTGCTCGAATTGACGCCGCTGGCCGAGGTCACCCCGGCCAACGTGAGCGACAACTGGCTCCAGCGCGCGGCGCTGGCCCGGGCGTTGATGCTCAAGCCGGAAGTGCTGCTGCTGGACAATCCGCTGGCCGGTCTGGGCACACGGCACCGGCAATGGTGGCTGCGGTTCCTCGACCAGTTGTGGCACGGACACGCCTGGTGCGGTGGCCGGCCGATGACCCTGATTGCGACGACGGACGACTTGCGTCCCTGGCGGAACCCGGACCGGAAATTCGCGCTGTTGCATGATAAAAAATTCTTTCCCCTCGGTGCCTGGAACGAGGTAGAATCCGCGAATGACCCGGTGGTGAAAGAATTACTGGCGGCGCCGGTTGAATTAACTTCTTAATCTTAATCGGTTGGGGATCACGATTTAGATTATGATTAAGAAGAAACAAAAGGTGCGCGCGGTTGAAATGGAAATCATCGGGCGCAACCAACTTTAAAACCATGGCTTTGCAAGACCTGACCCCGCAACTGCGCACGCGCCTGAGCCGCATGGAGCGCGCCGTGGGTTGGTTTGTGTTTCTGGCGGCGGCGCTGCTGCTGTTCGGTTTCGGCTATTACCTCTACCATACGGCGGAACGCAAGGGCTGGTTCGTCATCAAGGCGAAGTTTCACACCTACATTCAAAGTTCGGCCGGTTTGAATGTCGGCGACCCGGTTTACATGATGGGTTTTCCGGTCGGGCAGATCGACAGCGTCCGCCCGATGCAGCCGCGGGACACCAACAACGTCGAGGTGGTGTTTGAAATCCGCGACCCGTTTTTCCGTTACATCTGGACCGGCGGTTCGTATGTAAAAATCAACGCCGCCGGATTTCTCAATCAGCGCCAGCTGGAAGTCACCCGCGGAACGAACGGTTACGCGCGGGTCGTCACACAACCGGTCTCGGTGCAGACCCTGGACGAACTGAAACAATTGGTGACGGACGAGCCCGGCCAGTGGCAGCTCTCGCAGGAGGTTCTCGATGCCGGTTCCAATCTGGTGTTTGGCGCTTTCACGACGCTGGATGAAACCAATCTGCAACGCATCGCGGAATTGAAGCCCGAATCCGATTCGCTTTACGTTTATAACAACACCGTCAATCGCAACCGCATCGTGGCCTCCTGGGACGGCCGGGTGCGCCGTTACAAAATTTTCAAGCCGGGCGATGACACCGCCTGGTTGCGTGTCGTGGAAACGCCGCCCGTTTCCGACCAGTTGCAGGCAATGGTCGGTCAGTTGCAGCAGGCGTTGCCGATTGTCCTGGCCTTGACCAATAAACTTGCCGCCGTGCTGGACAATGCGGCCAACGTCACATCGAACCTCAATATTGCGCTGGTCGGGGCGCAGCCGGTGATTACGAACCTCGCCCTGGTGAGCGCGCAATTGCGCGAGCCGGGCGGGCCGGTGGTTTGGGCGCTGGGCACCAATGGAAACGAGCAGTTGCAGGGCGCCCTGACCAATGCCAATGCGCTGCTCGCCAACACCGATACCAATCTGACCACGATTCTCCTGCAACTGGCCGGCATCACCAGCAACCTCAACGCGCAGGTCCAGGCCAACACGAACATGCTGGGGGTCATTTCCAAAACGGTTGGGGACGCCGACGATTTTGTCCAGGGATTGAAACATCACTGGCTGCTGCGCTCCGCGTTCAAAACGGAAAACCAGGCCAACCCTGCCGCGCCGCCGGATTTGTCTCCGCCCCGAAAGCGTTAGGCCGGTTGCCCCAAAAACCGGCGCAGGCGGTTGAGCATCGTCGAAGCGAAACGTTCGTAGGGCATGAGCACGCGGCCGTGGATTTTGATTTCGTCGATCGCCGCCAGCGTCATGGAAAAGTCCAGATCGTGAAAGGCGCGGCCGTGTTTGACCCGGCGCAGCCAGCGGCCCAGATCGGCGATTTCCTCGATCTCACCCTTTGGGCCGGGATGGAACGACACCCGCCATTCGTCACGGCGCAAAAAACCGTCAGCCTCGCCCCGGTTTTCAAACCACGGATCGGACAACAGCACACAAACGGATTTCCCGGCGTTTTCCCCCAGCCGGTAAAGCACGATGCGTTTGTCCGCCTCGCAAAAGTGGTCGAACGCGATGTCCAGCGCGTCCTCGGGCGGCGGCGTGAATTTGGTTTGATAGCCAAGGTGAAAACCGCTCTGGTCGGCGCGCGATTTTTCGAAGCAAAGATTTTCCTCAAAAACCCAGCGCAGCTCGGTGGCGAAACCGCGCGCGGCGAGCAGTTGTTTCCAGGCATCCAGCGCCTCGGTCAGGGACGGGCGATTAAACGGCGTAGGTGAACTCATGACGGTATTAGTCTATCACTGGTTTTGACGAAACCAATCCACAAATTGCGGAATGCCGGCTTCGATTTTGACACGCGGCTGATAGCCCAACAGCGACCGCGCCTTGGCAATATCTGCGCACGTGCGGGGCACGTCACCCGGTTGCGCGGGCTGGCGGTCAATCAGGGCCTTTCGGCCGAGCGCTGTCTCGAGCAGTTCGATGAGCCGGCTCAGTTTCACGGTCTGCGACCCGCCGAGGTTGAAAATTTCATAGGTGAATTTCTTTTGGGTGCAGGCAATGACGCCGTCCACGATGTCGCTGATGTAGGTGTAGTCGCGTTCCGTGGAACCGTCGCCAAAGACCGGGATCGGTTTGCCTTCGTGGATGAGTTTGGCGAATTTGTGGATCGCCAGGTCCGGCCGCTGGCGCGGGCCGTAAACCGTGAAGAACCGGAGCATCACCACGTCCATGCCGTAAACGTAATGATACACGTGGCCGAGGGCTTCACAGGCCAGCTTGCTGGCAGCGTACGGCGAGATGACCGAAAACACCGGGTCGCTTTCCGAGAACGGCACCTTGGTGTTCACGCCATAGACCGAGGAGGAAGAGGCGATCAGGGCCTTTTTTACCCCATGCCGCCGCGCCGCTTCCAGCACATTGACCGTGCCCTCGACGTTGACCTGCTGGAAAAATTCCGGCTCATCCAGGCTGGGCCGGACACCGGCGCGGGCCGCGAGATGAATCACTTGATCAAACCGGACCTGGGCAAATAAGTTTTCCAGGGCCTTCACGTCGGACAAATTCTTGGAGATGAAGGTGAACGGTTTGCCGAGGGCCGAGATTTCCTTGAGATTTTTTTCTTTGACTGCCGGGCTGTAGAACGAATTCAGATCATCCAGGGCCCAGACCGAGTGGCCATCGCGCAGCAACCGTTCGCAAACGTGCGAGCCGATAAAGCCCGCGCCGCCGGTGACCAGAAAATTCATGGCCGAACGCTAACAACGGAAGGGCGGGCTGTCGAGTGCGGGCACGCAGGAACAATTACGAACGGTCAGGCAGGCTGGGGTGTCAGGGAGTTTTCCCCCTCTCCGCCAACTTCGTTGGCGGAGAGGGGGAAAAACAATCAGCCGATCAACGGCCTCGTTTTTTTTTTGCATTCCGGTTGTCACAAATGGGAAACGGAGTCCCAAAATTACTTTGACTTGTCCGGTTCGTCTGCCAGCGCCAGTTCGGCGAGGGGCTGTCCCAGGATTTCCGCCAAGACTTCGACGATCAGTTCGTGGTCGGCCCGCTGTGGCAGGCCGGAAACGGTAATCGTGCCGATGCAACCCGTGCCGGGCAGTTTGATGGGAAAGCATCCGCCGTGCGGAGCATAGTTGCGGGCATCCACGCCTATTTTTTCGGTCAGGGTGGTCTGTTGTTGACGCAATTCCAGGCCGATCGCATAGGAACTGCGGTGAAAGTGCTGCACCACGTTGCGTTTGCGGCGTATCCAATCAATGTTGTTGGGAGTGGTGCCCGGCATCGCGGTAAAAAACAGGAGATGCCCGTTGACCCGGATGTCGATCGCCACGGACAGGCCGCGGGCCGCGGTCACGGTCCGGATGCGTGTCCCCACGGTCCAGGCAGTGTTGGCGTCAAAACCGGGGAACCGGAGCCGTTCCTCCTGCCGGGCGACACGTTCGATATCCTGTTCGATAGACATATTGTGCTTTTATTTATTTTGGCTTCGCGGAATTGAATTCATATCACACCTCGTTCAACACATCAATCAATTGCCGCAGACGGCCGTAATCGCGGCGGTTGAACCCGAACGCGATGCGCGCCACACCCGGATGGTCCTGATCCTCGATTTCCTCCGGTGTCGGCTTGATGGGCATGATGGGCGCACCATCGATGATGTCGGCGAAGTCCTTGTTCAGCGCGGTGACGGCGGCGGCCGACGGCGCGGTTTTGAGCCGGATGACCAGCAAATCCTTCACGAACCGGCTCGAATGAAAATTCCGGTAAAAGCGCGTGATGATTTTCACGGCGGCCTCCGCGTTGTCGGTGATTTGGTAAAGGTTCAGGTCTTCGGCGGAAATCAATTTGTCGCGCAGCAGATGTTCGCGGACGTTCCGGTCCCACGTTTTCCAGTAGGTGCCGCCGGGGCGGTCCATGAGCACCAGCGGCATGAGCTGGCTTTTGCCGGTTTGCATGAGCGTGAGCACTTCGTAACCCTCGTCGAGCGTGCCGAAGCCGCCCGGAAACAGCACGATGGCATCCGAGTGCCGGATGAAAATCAATTTGCGCGTGAAAAAATATTTGAAGGTGATGAGTTTCTTGTCTTCGGCAATGACGGGATTGGCGGATTGTTCCCACGGCAGGCGGATGTTGACGCCGAAACTGTTTTCCGGCCCGGCGCCTTCGTGTCCGGCCTGCATGATGCCGGGGCCGGCCCCGGTAATGACCATGAACCCGGCCTTCGCAATTTTGCGTCCGAACTCGACGGCCTGCTGATATTCCAATTCGCTCGGCCTGGTCCGCGCCGAGCCAAAAATCGTGACCTTGCGAATGTGCGCATACGGTGCGAACAGCCGGAACGAGTAACGCAATTCCCGCAAGGCCGTCCGGATGACGCGCACGTCGCCGGTATTCTTCACATCGGTCAGCAGTTTCAGCGCGTTTTCGAGGATGTCGGCGACTTCATCCTGGTTGTAGCCGCCGCCCTTGAAAGCGATGAGTTCCCGGATGCGTTTTTGCAACTCCACATCGGCGGGTTTGACCGCCTTTGGCCCTTTGTTCATGCGGGCAGGATAGCTTCGCCGGGCGCAATTGCAACGGCGTGCCGATTTATCCATTGACGGGCCGGCGCGGAATAACTACAGTGCCTGCCCATTTTGCATCCTGCAGAGAAAGGAAGTGAGTTGCGTTGACCGAAATTAAATTAAAAAAAGGCGAGTCAGTGGATCGGGCGTTGCGCCGGCTGAAGAAAAAAGTGGACCGGGAAGGCACTTTAAAGGTCGTGCGCAATCACCGGCATTTCGAAAAGCCGAGTGAAAAACGCCGCCGCAAGGAAAAGGCCGCGCGGTTTTCCGCGATGCTGACCGCGCGTTACGCGGATTTGTAATTTTTTCATTGCAACCCGACCGGGCACGGCAAGAATTCTGTCGTGTCCGGTTTTTTTGTTTTGCCCGCCAATCCGCAATCGAAAATCGGCAATCGGCAATTAAAACATGTATTCATTTTCCACCTGCTGGAATTCCCACCGTCATACCGACGGCCGCGCCATGTTGCGCGAAATCCGCGAGCTGGGCTTTGAATACGCTGAACTCAGCCACGGGGTTTCCATCAGTCTCATGCCGGGCATTCTCGCTGCCGTGGGCGCGGGCGAGATCAAAATCTCCAGCCTCCACAATTTTTGTCCGTTGCCGATGGGGGTGACCCACGCCGCACCGAACCTGTACGAGTTTTCCGCCGAAAAGGACTACGAACGCGACCTGGCCATCCGCTGCACGCTCAAGACGTTTGAATTCGCCGAACGGGTCCAGGCGCCGGCCGTCGTCCTGCACCTCGGCAGTATGGAACTGAAGGATTACACCGGCCGGTTGTGCGACCTGCTGGAACGCGACGGCAAACCGACGTCCCAGTTTGAAAAACTTCGCGGCGAAGCCCTGGCCAAACGCGAAGCGGCCAAGGGAAAATTTGTCGCGCACATGTACGAAACCCTTCGCCAGCTTCTGCCTGAAGCCGAAAAGCGCGGCCTGAAACTTGGTTGCGAAAACCGCCAGGCGCTGGAGGAAATTCCACTCGAAAGCGATTTCCTGTCATTCTTCAGCGAATTTCCGAGTCCTAACGTGGCCTACTGGCACGACGTCGGCCACGCGCAGATCAAGGAGAACCTCGGTCTCATCCGGCACGTGGCGCACCTGGAATCGCTCGCGGCCCGGCTGGTTGGCTTTCACATTCATGACGTGCAATTTCCCGACCGCGACCATTCCGCGCCCGGCACCGGCATGATTGATTATGCCGCGCTCAAGCCGTTCGTGAAACCGGAACACATCCGGGTGTTTGAGCTCAGCCCGGCGCTGCCGGTGGAAGCCGTCAAATCCGGCATTGCGCATGTCAAAAAGATCTGGGGCGACGGCTGATTTGCGATTTACGATATACGATTGACGTGTTGATTGGCAAACCGGCGCGTAAATCGTATATCGTAAATCGCAGAACGGTCGCTGCACTTTTAAGTTCGGACTGACAAATGAACATGATCAAATCAATGACACCGTGGATCTTGGCAATATCCTTTATGTGGATTGTTGTGAGTTGTACCACGCAGCCTGACGAAAGAGCCTCTTTTGAAGTTCCAGTGGTGGACTATCCAATTTCAAAATTTGCCAATTTCCAGACCTTCCGAGCAGAATTAGTGACCAAACAAACTGATAGCTATCTTGAAAAATCTTCAGGGAAGACAAACTATTTTTTTGTAATCCTCTTGAAAAAAACAAACGGTGAACAGTTCACAGTTTCAGAAAACCCTACTTCGCAACATATGGTCCAGGTCATCAACTCACTTGAAAAGGATCGCAGCTATACCTTCCCGGATGTGCTAATGAGTGGAAATCAATCTGGCGCAAAGTGAACGTGCGATTGATGTGATCGCTGGCAAACCGGCGCGTAAATCGTATATCGTAAATCGTAAATGACCACCACGGCTGGCATTTCATCGCGCGAACTGGCTGCAAGCATTGTCCAGCGCTTGCAACGGGCCGGCTTCGCCGCGTTCTGGGTCGGCGGCTGCGTGCGCGATTTTCTGCTCGGCCGCGAACCGCAGGATTACGACATCGCCACGGACGCGCGACCGGAACAAATCGAAAAACTGTTCAAGCGCACTCTGGCCGTCGGACGCAAATTCGGCGTGATGATTGTCGTCGAGGGCAAACAGCAATTCCAGGTCGCCACCTTTCGCGCCGAGGCGGATTACCAGGATGGCCGTCGGCCGGGGAAGGTCGTTTTCAGCAATGCCGAGGCGGATGCGCAGCGTCGCGATTTCACCGTCAACGGACTTTTTTACGATCCCATCGCGGAAAAACTTCATGATTGGGTCGGTGGGGAAAAGGATTTGCGCGTAAAAATCATTCGCACCATCGGCGCGCCCGAGGAACGGTTTGCCGAGGACCATTTGCGGCTGTTGCGCGCGATACGGTTTGCCGCGCAACTGGGATTTGAAATCGAACCACAGACATTTGCTGCCGTCAAAAAACTGGCGCCCAAGATTGAACTCATCAGTGCGGAACGGGTCCGCGACGAACTCATCAAGTTGTTTTCTCCGCCGCACGCCGGGCACGGGCTGGTGCTGCTGCGCGACAGCCGGTTGCTGCCCGGCATTTTGCCCGAATTGATTGCCACGCTCCTCTGCGAGCAATCGCCGGATTATCACCCGGAGGGCACCGTGTTCGAGCACATCCGGTTGATGCTCGAAAAACTGCCGCCAGAAGCACATCCCTCTCTGCCTTGGGCGGTGATTTTGCATGACATCGCCAAACCGGCCACGGCCGAGCGCGATGCGGCAAGCGGCGCCATTCATTTCTACGGCCACGAGAAGGTCGGCGCAGAACTGGCAGACCGGATTTTGCAGCGGCTTCGGTTTCCCAAAAAACAAATCGCGGAAATTGTCACGTGCGTTCGAAACCACATGCAGTTCAAGGATGTGAAACAGATGCGGAAGGCGACGCTGCGGCGGTTGTTGTTGCGCGACACGTTTCCGCTGGAACTCGAGTTGCACCGGCTCGATTGCCTCGGTTCGCACGGGAATCTGGAGCATTACGGGTTTCTGGTGGCGCAGGCGGAGGAATTGAAAAAGCAACCGGCCATCCGGCCGCCGCTGCTTACCGGCATGGATTTAATCAAACTGGGTATGAAACCCGGCCCCGCGCTGGGCGCGTTGCTGGGTGAAATCCGCGAGCAGCAATTGCAGGACGAATTGAAAACCCCGCGCGAAGCGAAGGCGTGGGTAAAAAAACGGCTGATGGCGCATGGCGGACGAACCGATTGAACTGCCGATTGACGGGGTGCTGGATTTACACACGTTCAAGCCGGGCGAGGTAAAGGACTTGGTGCCGGATTACCTGGCGGCGTGTCAGGCACGCGGAATCCTGGACGTGCGTATCATTCATGGCAAAGGCATCGGTAATCTGCGGCGCACGGTGCACGCGATTCTTGCCAAACATCCGGCGGTGATTTCTTTCACACTCGACCATCCGCAATTCGGCGGCTGGGGCGCGACCCTGGTCAGGTTGCGGCCGACCTAGCGGTGGTTCAAACCGCCACCAATGTTTGCGGCTTTTTCCGAAGGCCGTTACGGGGAATTAGCCAAGGGTTCCAGGAACATTTTGCAGATTTCGATGTCGCCGCCTTCACTCTGGATGCCGATGAAACCGGAGGAAACGGTGCAATCGGTAATTTCGTTCTCCAATTTGCCGTTGATGACGGCTTTGACGTCGTTGTCGGCGCAGACCGTCACGTTGGTATTCCATTCGCCGATTGGATTCTCATTGGGCGGCCCGCGCATCGGGACGGGCGAGTTCCGGTCCATGCCTTTGTGTTCTTTGGCTTCCGCGCCTTCCATTAAAAACAGGTCGCCCTGCCGTCCAGACCTGCCCTGATTCTGGATGCACCCCGGCCAGACTTTGTCTGGCAATTGCATGTGAACAAGGACGCCGGTGTTGTCCGCCTTGGGCGCGACTTTGACGAAACGCCAGACGACGGTGACGACGTAATTGCTGTAAGCTTGTTTCGTCCGCAAATAACCAACCGGCTTGCCGGTACAATGAATGACGCCGTTGGTGACGCCCCAGGTCTGGCCCGGGTCGGCGCCGTCTTTCATGCAAAACGTCCAGCCGGAAAAATCCTTGCCGTTGAAAAGTTCGGTCCGATTGGTCGGGATGCTGATTTCCTGGGCGGTGGCGATTCCGACGAACGCGAAGGCGAGGCAGAACAGAGTGGCGGCGTTTTTCACGGACGCGAGAATTGTGACGCGCCGGCTGCAAGTCAAGCTCCAGCCGCCACGGTGGTGAAACGAATGAACGTCAGGCTGTTTTTGTGAAACGCCGGATGAAAACGATGCTCCAGGTTGTCGTCCCCGCCAAAAACGCGCCCAGCAACGGCAGAAACAGATTCACCGGCAGCCGCGCGGGTGTGGCACGGTTGGCCTGAATGGTCAAATAATAAACTCCTGCCAGAAACAGGACCACCAGGCAGCCCATCCAGATCAACTGGCGGGAAATGATGCCGACCGTTTGCGCCCGGCGTTCCGGCGCCAGCCAGTAATCCCGGCGCGGCAGATTGAAAACACCGGCCGGAAACCAGCGCATTACCATCGCGAGTGCGACAAAAATCACGGGTACAACCGTCAGCGTTTCAAAGAACCAGATGGTTTGGGAGCGGTCGATCCATCGGTCGGCCGCGCCGCCGGGACCGAAATGGATGGCCACCTGCTCCGGCAACCACGCCGCCGAACCGCCCACCAGCACCAGGTAACCCGCGCTCAACAACGTGAGCACCAGAACGGGGACGAGATTCCGTTTCATCAATGCGATGGCCGTTTTTTAATTTTTGACCGGCGGTGCCGGATCCGCAGGTTTGCCGGATCGAATGCCAATGCTGCCGTTGACGGTATTGATTTTAACGTGCGCACCGCCATGGCCCAGCGTGCCTTTGAGATGCCGGCCGATCGGGAAATCTTTTTTCACCGTCAGCGAGGGAAAATCGCTGCTCGTGCCGCCGCTGACGGTGTCGGCGGTGACTTCCGCGTTGGCGCTCGCGGGCAGGGTGGCTTCAATGGCCCCGTTGACCGTATCAAGCGACACGGATTGGCTGCCGCTGAGCGAAGCCAGTTCCGTTTCAATCCGACCGTTGACCGTCGACACTTTCAGGTTGCCGGCCGCGCCCCGGACTTGAACCTGGCCGTTGACTGCGGACGCTCCGATGTCGCCGGACACGTCCTCAATGATGATGCTACCGTTAACGTCGGAAATCTGCTTGAGATACGTGTTGAGGGGTACCTGGATGGCATAATCCACGGTGGCGTTGTTCCTTCTCCAATCGTTGGACCAGAACCAACTCCAGGAGAAACCGGTCTCCCCGGGGGGCGTTTCCGTGTGGATGACAATCTCGTCCGGAGGCGAAGTCACATTGATTTTGACAGCTTCGACACTCTCCCGGGTTTTGCCGTGTTTGAGCGCCTTGATGACCACCTCGTTCCGGTCTCCGCCGACTATTCTGATTCGTCCGTTGACATTATCGAGCCGGAGCCGGCCATTGGCGGGAAGGGGGAGAGTCTGGTTGAAATTCTGCCAAAACGGATCCGTCGTCGAAAGATTGCCGATCATTATCTCCCGAGGCGGGGGAGGATCACCCGGTGGTTTGGCGGCCTTCGGAGACGGCGGCATTGCTACCGCGGCGGCGGCAGGCAATACCGGTAGAATTTCAATCCCGTTAATTTGAGGATTTTGTTGCTGGGGGATGAAATTGATGTTCAGCGTGCCGTCGTCGACCTCCACATTAACGGTTTCGACACAGGCGCGTTGGGCGCCGCCGGCTTCGGTCCAGACATCGAAATCCTTGTATTCGTGCCCTTCGACCACGAACGTAAACACCCGCTTGCCCGGCCCGGTAATGGCGTCATAGGTTTCGGCGAAATGCAGTTTTACCACATATTTGCCGTTGGGAACGGGGTACGAAAACGCGGTCATACCGTAACGTTCGGCGCGGTAAAGTTCCGGGTCCCCGGTATTGACGATCGCCAGGTCGGGCCGCTCGGTGATTTCGCCGTCGGCAAAACCCTGATCCGGCAACCATAGATTACCGTCATGATCCACGAACGATTCGGACGAGCCGGCCCGGATTCGGACCGGCGGGAGCGCCGGTGCGGATGCATCACCGGTAGTGACTGAAGTCGCCGACGGGGGAACGGGAGGCATGGCCGGCGAGGCTGGTGCCTGGATTGAGCTTTCTATGGGCGATGAACCATCGCTGGTTCCCACGCTCGCGGCGTTGGACCGGTACGTTTGGCCGGCGAAATTCACCGCGAGCGCAATGAGAATGAGCACGCCGGCCACCAACACCGTTCCTAAAACCCATGGCCACAGGCTTGGCTTTGGCGAGTCGGAACGGGCCGCCTGGGCAAATGTCTCCCGCACGTCCGGGCGCGCCAGCACAATCAACGCCCAGATACCGACAGGCAGACCAATCAAGCTGCAAGATGCGATGGAGATAATGCCGGCGGCCATGGCCCAGGCGTAACTCCGGAGGCGCAACATTTGAAAAGCGCCGAAGAAGATCAGCAGACCGGGAATGACCTTGACCAGAGCGCTGTAGGTGAGCAGCGAACCCAAGCCACCGAAAGGAATTGCATAATTAACAAATTTGTCCAGCCAGCCACTGCCTCCGGAAAGCAGAAACACGATCGAAAGCGCCGATAACAATTTCCACAGTGCCACCACCATGAGACCCACGGCGGGCGCCACTATCATACCCGTGCTCGCGCCGGGCACTTTTCCGGGTGTCAAAGGTGCCGGTTGAGGACTGGCGCCGGCGGGAGGAACGGGTCCGCCCGGCGGCGGGCTTG
>Ga0070731_10000938_pt1 | contig 33169 bp, 26 predicted proteins | sample Coa_R1_2_FD_66448 | JGI IMG/M metagenome (GOLD analysis project Ga0070731, IMG submission 66448) | Surface soil microbial communities from Centralia Pennsylvania, which are recovering from an underground coalmine fire - Coalmine... | ecosystem: Environmental > Terrestrial > Soil > Unclassified ... | reverse complement strand
CCCGTCGTGGTCTGCTCGATGCGCTGCACCGTCTTCTCGACGCCGAACCAGGAGCCGACGATGAGGATGTCGATCGCGATCAGGCTCGCGATCAGGATCACCGTGCTGCGCGTGGCATGCCGCGCCAGCAGGAGCGCCGCGCCGCCCGCGATCAGCAGGCTGGAGAAGAACGCCGTGTTGCCCATGCGCGAGCGCGTCATCACCAGCGCGATCACCATCGCCACCAGGAAGAGGCGCAGCGGCGCTTTCGGGCTGAGCAGCAGCGCCGCCATGTCGCGCCAGAACTGGCGCCAGCTGCGCCGCCCCGTCTCGCGCAGGCTCCCCACCATGAGCCCGATGCCCAGCGCGAGCGTGATTTCGAGGAAGCCCGCGAGATGGTTGCGGTTGACGAAGCCGCCGCTTGCCTGAGAGCTGTGCGGAATTTTCGTTCCGAAAATCTCCAGATCGGTGCCGGACAGATGCATCAGGCCGCCGTACACCGCCTGCGCGAGGCCCGATAGCACCAGCACGAGCGCGATCAGCCGCGCGCGCGGCCGCGTGTTGGCGAGCGCGAGCGTGAGGAAGAACGCCACCGCGTAGGCGCAGCTTTTCAGCCAGAACGCGAAGCTCGCGCTGGGATCGAGCGACAGCGTGATCCACGCGCCTTCGGCGTAGGGCGCGGCGAGCGCGTGCACCGCCGCCGCCCGCGGCGAGAGCACGCGCACGAGGCCCGCCGGCAGCGGCGTCCACTGCAACGCGAGATAGAGGAGCCAGGCGCCGAGCAGCGCGAACGCGGGCCAGGCCGCGCGCACCACCGCGAGCGAGCCGTGGCGCCGCTGCATCCAGCCGATCACCCAGAGCGCGGCGGCGAGAAACAGCCCCAGCTCGAGCAGGGTCCACGCCCATCCCCGGTTGCTGCCGAGCGGGAACGGGGCCCAGACGAGCAGCGCGAGAAAGACCGCCAGCGCGCCGCGTTCGGCCCGCATTTGCCTGGCTCAGGTCCCGCGCACGATGCGCAGCGGGGTGCCGTGCGTCAGGCGCAGCGCTTCCTGGTCGCCGACGATCCCGGCAGCCGCGTCCCGGCCAGGCGCGATGCGCGGCGGGCGCTCGACGGTGTCGTGCGCGTCCGATGCGATCACGCTCACCCAGCCGCGCTCCAGGAATTCGCGCGCGCGCAGCGCGCACAGCTCGCCGAACCCGCCCGCGACCGCGTCGGCGGTCAGCTGCAGCAGGCAGCCCGCGCGCACAAACGGTTCGATCTTTTCCGGGTCGCGCATCAGGTCCTTGTTGCGCTCCGGGTGCGCGATCATGGGCCGGATGTTGCGCGCAAGCAGCCAGGCGACGAACTTGTCCGCGCCCACCGGCACGTGGCTGTGCGGGAATTCGAGCAGCATCACCTGGTAGCCCTCGAGCGTGCCGAGAAACGGCACCCGGCCCGCCTCGATGAGCGGCAGGATCTCGTAGTCGAGGCGCACCTCGGCGGCGAAGCCGAGCTTGAGGGGGATGTCCGCCTTCGCCAGCGCCGCGCGATAGACCTCGGCCGCCGCCGCGATCTTCGACAGATCGTTGTCCCAGCGCCCGGGGTACAGGTGCGGCGTGACGTGCGCCTCCTCGATCCCGTTCGCCACCGCGATGCGCGCCATCGCGAGCGCTTCCCCCAGCGTCTCCGGCCCGTCGTCAATTCCCGGCAGCAGATGGCAGTGAATGTCGATCACGAGAAGAAGGCCTGAAAAATGTCATTCCCGCGAAACGCCATGCTCCCTAGCTTTTTTTCGGGGTGTAGCCGTAGCCGTACTTCTTGTTGTAGTAGCGCCGGCCGTAGCCGCTGTATTCGCCGTAGTAGCGGTCGGCCTTGATCGCATCGAGCTGGTTGAGCACCACGCCGAGGATAGGCGCGTTCACCCGCCGCAGCCGCCGGATGCCCATGCGCGCGAGCGGATAGGGCGTGTCGTCGGCCTTGACCACGTACACCACCTCGGTCGCGATGTTGGAGAGCACCAGCGCGTCGCTTACAAGCTGCACCGGCGGGCTGTCGATGACGATCGCGTCGAAAGCCGCGGTGAGGCGCTCCATCGCTTCGGTGAAGCGGTGCGAGGCGAGCAGCTCGAGCGGATTGGGCGGGATCCGGCCCGCGGGCAGCACGTGCAGCTGCATGCCCTGCGCGACCGGGTAGACGCAGCGCTCGAGCGGCGCTTCGCCTGAGACCAGTTGCGACAGGCCGACCAGGTCGCTGCCCGCGCCGCCCAGCACGCGGCCGATCTTCGGGCGGCGCATGTCGGCGTCGATCAGCAGCGTTTTCTTCACCTGGCCGAGCGCGAACGCGAGGTTGGCGGCCACCGTGGTCTTGCCCTCCTCGGGCACCGAGGAGGTCACCAGCACGATCTTCTTCGGCGAGTCGATCGCGGACAGCATCACGCCGCTGCGGACGGTGCGGATCGCCTCCGAAAACGAAGTCTGCGGGTCCTCGAGGAACACGCGCTCGAGCTGCTGTCCCCTCTGCACGCGCGTGATGTTGAGTACGCCCAGCACCGGCAGACCGAGCCGCGTCTCCACCTCGTGGGTCGTCTTGATGGTGTTGTCCAGCCGCTCCAGCAACAACGCAAGCGAAATCGCCGTCAGCAGCGCGGCGAGCAGCGACAGCCCGACGATCAGGTGCTTGTTCGGGCCGGACGGGCTCGAGGGCACGATCGCGGGATCGACCACGCGCGCGATCGGGCTCTGAATCTCGCCGGTGATGTTGGTCTCCTTGTAGCGCTGCAAGAACATGTCGTAGAACTGGTGGCTGGTGGCCACCTCGCGCTCCAGCGCCGCGAGCTGGAACTCCTTTCGATTGAGATTCTGTATTTCACCCTTGGCGGCGGCCAGGGTGCGCTCGATCGCGGCCTCGTTGGCGCGCGCCGACTCGAATTCGCGCGTCACCGTTTCAACCGCGCTCGCGAGGCCGCGGCGCGCGTTCTCGCGCGCCGACTTCAGCTCGCTCTCGGCGGCGATCATGCGCGGATGCTCGGCGCCGTAGCGCTTGGAGGCGTCGGTGTAGCGCCGCTCTGCTTCGGCTTCGGTCTCCCGCAGCTTGAGCACCACCGGGTACTTCTGGATCGCGGGCAGGCTCTCCAGCGATTCCTGCGACTTGCCCTGCGCCAGCGCGGTGACCTGCTGGTAGGCATATTCGGCCTCGTTGCGGCGCCGGCGCGCATCGAGCAGGGAGGTCGTCAATTCCTCGACCTGCCTTGTCGCGCCCGACTGCGACTGCGTCTTGGTGTCGATGATCTTTTCGCGCTCACGGAAGGCCTGCAGCGCCTGCTCGGCCTCGGCGACTTTCTTTTTCAGCTCCGCGGTCTGGTTGGTGAGGAAGGCGCTCGCCTTGCGGTTCATCTGCATGCGCGATTCGAGATCCGCGTCGATGTAGACCTCGGCGAGCGCGTTGGGAACCGCGGCGGCGAGTTCCGGATCGGTGGAATCGAAACTGACGCGGATCAGCTGGCTGTTGCGCACCAGTTGCACGCCTATGCCGCCCTGCACCGCGCGGATCACGCGGCGCTCGGCGACCTCCGGCGGCTCGGCTGCGGCATCCTGCTTCTGGCCGAGGAAGCCCTTCGGCAGCCATTTTTCGTAGAACGCAGGCGGCTGGGACGCGGGATTGAACGCCGGGCGCTCCGCGAGCTTGAGCTCGCGCACCAGCCTCGCCGCCAGCTCGCGCGATTTTAGGATCTCGAACTGCGTCTGGTAGTACTGCAGCGTGCTGGTGAGGGAGCTGTAGACCTCCTCGATCGAGACGATCTTGGGTTTGTTTGCCTCGACCAGGATGGTCGCGGTCGCGCGGTACACCGGCGGCAGGCTCGAGGCGACGAACGCGGCGAGGATGCCGACCGCGGCCACCAGCGCGAGGATGCGCCATTTGTTGCGGTTGATGGCGCGCCAGTAGCGCACCAGGTCGAGCGTGTCGCGCTCGTCCTCGGGGTTGCCCAGCAGGGGCTGCAACGGCAGTTCGCGCTCGGCGGCGATGTTCACGGCGGCGGGCGCGCGCTCAGAAGAAGCTCTCTTCCACCGTGATGATGTCGCCCGGGTTCACCGCCGCGTTCTGGTCCACGCGCTTCGGCGTCTGGCTGCGGTCGTCGTCGCGGATCACGAAAATCTTGTCCTTGGAGGCGCGCTCCTTGAAGCCGCCGGCGAGCGACACGGCTTTCCTCACCGTGAGCCCGGGGATGAAGGGGTAGCCGCCGGGCTTTTCCACCTGGCCGTTGATGAAGAAATTGCGGTATTCGTTGATCGTCACCGTGACCTGCGGGTTGACGAGATAGCGGCCCTTCAGGCCGTCGCGGATCAGCGCTTCCAGCTCGGCCACCGTCTTGCCGAAGAGCTTGATCTCGCCGAGGATCGGGTAGGAAATGGTGGCCGCGTCCGAAAGACGGATCTTCTCCCGCTTCAGGTCCTCTTCGCCCAGCACCTGGATGGTGATCACGTCGCCCGAGCCGAGGCGGTAATTCGAGATGTTGTCGTTTTGCGCGTTTTGGGCGCGCGCCGGGGTGACTGCCACCAGCGCGAGCGCGAGGGCGCCGATGAGGCGGACAAAGGTGGGCGAGGGCATCCAGGAGAGCATCTGGCAACCGCTGTAATAAGGGCTTGAAAGTATAGCAAAAACGCCCGCGGAGAGGCCCGCGCGCGGCGGGCCCTTACAGCGTCGCGCCTACCGTGAACAGAAGCAGGTTGCGCTTGTAGTCGAAAGTGTTGATGGTCGAATCGCGCGTCCAGTGCGTGATTTCCGCGCCGAAGCGCAGCCACCTGCGGAAATCGTAATTCGCCTTGAGGCCGAAGGAGGTCGTGTCATCCACCCGCGAAGGAGCAGTGTTGATGAAGCTGTCGTCACGGTAGCTGGCGAGCGCCTGGGTGCGGATGCGCGAAGTCCAGGCATGGCTCCAGGTAATCGTGCTGAACTGGGTCACGATGGCGTCGCCGAACCCGGTGGATTCGTTGGTCTGCTTGGAAGTCGAAATGTCGAACACCGAATAGGTGAGCGGGCTCCAGCGCGCCCCGACGTCCCAGGCCGAGCCCGAGAAATTCTCGCGCGTCCCGGAATCGAAGTTCTTGTCCATGCGGCCGAACTTGGCATAGCCCGAGGTGGCGGCAGTCGCCTCCCACTTGACGCCGATGTAGTAGCGGTCCTCGGTCGAGCTGAGGGTCGAGCCCGCGAGCTGGTAGTCGATGCTGCTGTGCTGCGTCTCGAACAGCAGCTCGGTGCGCGGCCTCACGCGCCAGAAGAAGGTGCCGCCGAGCTGGGTGGTATTGTGGTCAAGGCCCGCCGTGGAGGCCTCGTTATTGGTATAGCGCCGCTCGTAGGCGCCGGCGTTGATTTCGATCCTGCCCTGCGCCCCGGGAGCGCCGTAGTGGAACACGCCGTCGATGCCGTTGTTGTTGTATTCGTTTGGCGTCGCCGTGAACGCGGCGTCGGTGGACCCGCGCGCGTCGTGGCCGTGGCGCAGTTCGGCGTGCAGCTTCAGGCCCGCGCGTCCGGAAAACACGATGTCGCCGTTGCCGATCAGCGAGTAGTCGGTGTAATTGTCCGCCGGGCTCGAGTTGTAGCGGCCGTCGTCCACGCGCAGAGCGAAATCGAACTTGTGCGGCCCGGAGGTCGCCTCGCCGCGGAGGTACGGGCTGACGACGGTGAAGCTCGATGCCGTGCGCGCAGCCGGCTGCCAGAACAGGTTGTCGTCATGGCCGATCGCGAGATTCATGCCGGGGTAGACCACCAGCGGCCCCACCGGCAATCCACCTGGCCCCGCTGTCGGGACTTGCTGGGGCGGCAGCTGCGATTGCGCGAGCGCGGGCCCGGCCGCGAAAAACGCAGCGGCACCCAGACCCGCGAAGATCCATCGCCTCATTGACAGCCCGCTTCGATTTATATATTAGTTCTTGTTTTACACTAAGTTATATCAGGTTCCAAAGAAACGACTTTAGGAACTGATCAACATGTTGCACTCGCGCAACATTGTTGCAACGCAACAATCCGGCACGGACCGCAGAAACTGGAATTCCCCTTCCCTTTATGAACAAAGTTTGCCATCAGAAATTTCACTTGGTGGGATTTTCTTTGTCCATCCAATCCATGAGCTGGCGCGCGGCCACGATTCCGCCGCGCTCGGCCTGTTGCAGCCACTTGCGCGCCTCGGCGAAGTCCCGCGGCGTTCCGGTTCCGGCCGCATAGAGCCGTCCAAGGTTGAACTGGGCGGGTGCGAAGCCCGCCTCGGCCGCCTTGCGGTACCAGTCGAGCGCGAGTTTCGGATCGGGCTTCACGCCGCGGCCGGTTTCGTAGAGTTCGCCGGCGTTGTTCTGCGCCGTGGCGTCGCCCGCGCGCGCTGCCTGCAGGTAGAGCCTCGCGGCGCGCGCCGGGTCCGCCTTGCCGCCCACGCCCTGCGCGTACATCCATGCGAGCGCGCTCTGCGCCGTAGGGCGGCCGGCGGCCGCGGCCGCGGTGAGCCGCTCGTAAGCGCAGGCCGCCTGCCGGGGTTTGGCTTCGAGGCAGGCGCGCCCGAGCAGCTCGGCCGCCGCCGGGTGCCCGCTGTCGGCCGCCTCGCGCAGCAGCGCCGCGGCGCGCGCGGGGTCGTCCTTTTCCAGGCACTGCGAGACGCGGAACCTGGCGCCGGCATAGCCTCTGGCGAGCGCGGCGCCGAAATGGCGGCACGCGGTCTCGACCGCGGGCGGCTCGAAAAAGCCGTGCAGCGCCAGCACCCCGAGGGCGAACTCGGCCGCGCCGCCGCCCTGCCGCGCCATGCGGCCGATGCGCCAGCGCATGTCGCTGAACTGCTCGCGGAACTGCGTGCGGTAGGAGTCGAACAGCGATGCGTCGCCGATCGCGAGCGCGCGCTCTGCCCCCACCGCGGAACGAACGGCGAGTCCGGCGATCTGCTGGCGGATCGCCTCGGGCCTGCGGGGCTTCTTCTTGAGTCTGGCGCGCGCTTCCATCGCCGCGCCGTTGACCAGTTCCCACTCGGTGAGCGGGTCGTATTCGGCCGGGACCGCCGCGGGCTCGCGTTTGGGCTGCGGCGCCGCCTCGCGCGGCAGGGCGGCGACAAATACGGCCGCCGCCAGCAGACTCCAATACAATCCCTTTCGCACAGGGGCTGAAGGCGGTTCCACGATGAGAAATTACAGTATACGCAAGCGCGTACTGGTGACCGGCGGCGCCGGATTCATCGGCTCGCACCTGTGCGAGCGGCTGCTGGCCGGCGGCAACGACGTGCTGTGCGTGGACAACTTCTTCACCGGCGCGAAAGACAATATCGCGCACCTCGTCGGCAACCCGCATTTCGAGCTGATGCGCCACGACGTGACCTTTCCGCTGTTCGTCGAGGTGGACGAGATCTACAACCTCGCCTGCCCGGCGGCGCCGGTGCATTACCAGTACGACCCGGTGCAGACCACCAAGACCAGCGTGCACGGCGCGATCAACATGCTCGGCCTGGCCAAGCGCGTGAAGGCGAAGATCCTGCAGGCCTCCACCAGCGAGGTCTACGGCGACCCCAAGGTGCACCCGCAGCGCGAGGACTACTGGGGAAACGTCAATCCGATCGGCCTGCGCGCCTGCTACGACGAAGGCAAGCGCTGCGCGGAGACGCTGTTCTTCGACTACCACCGCCAGCACAGGCTGCGCGTCAAGGTGGCGCGGATCTTCAACACCTACGGCCCGCGCATGCACCCGAACGACGGCCGCGTGGTGTCGAACTTCATCGTGCAGGCATTGAAGGGCGAGCCGATCACGCTGTACGGAGACGGCGGCCAGACGCGCTCGTTCTGCTACGTGGACGACCTGGTCGAGGCGCTCATCCGCCTGATGGCGGTCAGGGACGGCGTCACCGGGCCGGTGAATCTCGGCAATCCGCACGAGTTCACGATCCTCGAACTGGCGAAGAAAGTCATCGCGCTGACGCGGTCGAAGTCCAGGATCGTGAAGAAGAAATTGCCCAGGGACGACCCGAGGCAGCGAAAGCCGGACATCGCCCTCGCCAAACGCCACTTGTCGTGGGAACCCTCGGTCGGGCTGGAAGCGGGACTCAGGAAAACCATCGCCTATTTCCGCGCCGGCAATTCCGGCAGGGCCTGATCGATGTGCGGTATCAACGGCATCTTCGTCTACGGCGATGCCGCGCCGCCGGTTGACGAGGCGGAGTTGCTGCGCACCCGCGAGCACATGGCCAGGCGCGGGCCGGACGGCGCCGGACTGTGGATCTCACCCGACCGGAAGGTGGGCCTCGCGCACCGGCGCCTCGCGATCATCGATCTCTCCGAGACCGGCGCGCAGCCCATGGCCACCGCCGACGGCCGCTTCACCATCACCTACAACGGCGAGATCTACAACTACCGCGAGCTGCGCCGCGGGCTGGAAGCCAGGGGCTACGTTTTCCGCACGCAATCCGACACCGAGGTGCTGCTGCACCTGTACGCGGACCTCGGCGCGCACATGGTGCATCGCCTGCGCGGCATGTTCGCCTTTGGCATCTGGGACGCCCGCGAGCGGACGATGTTCCTCGCCCGCGATCCCTTCGGCATCAAGCCGCTGTATTACGCGGACGACGGCGGCACGCTGCGCTTTGCGTCCCAGGTCAAGGCGCTGCTCGCGGGCGGCGCCGTCGATCCGGTACCGGAGCCCGCCGGATCCGTAGGTTTTCTGCTCTGGGGCTGCGTGCCCGAGCCGTTCACGCTGTACCGCAACCTCAATGCGCTCCCGGCGGGGGCGACGCTGACGGTTGCCCAGGGAAGGGTGCGCGAGCCGGCGGCGTACTTCAGCGTGCGGGACGAGCTGGTCCGCGCGCAGGAGGAGGCGAAGCCCTTCCGCATCGAAGATCGCGCCGCCCTCGGCGAGGCGCTCCTCGACAGCGTCCGGCACCACATGGTCGCGGACGTGCCGGTCGGCATCTTTCTCTCGGCGGGAATCGACTCCACGCTGATAACGACGCTTGCCTCGAAACAGGACCATGTGTCGCTGCGCACGCTGACGCTCGGCTTCAACGAGTATCGCGGCTCGAAGGCCGACGAGGCGCCGCAAGCCGAACGGACCGCGGCCGCGCTTCGCACCCGGCATGAGACGCGCTGGATCTCGCGGGACGATTTCCACGGCGAAGTCGAGCAGATCCTCGAGGCCATGGATCAACCGACGACGGATGGGGTCAACACCTACCTTGTCTGCCGCGAAGCCGCGCGCGCCGGCATCAAGGTGGCGCTCTCCGGGCTCGGAGGCGACGAATTGTTCGGCGGCTATCCCAGCTTCACCGACGTGCCGCGGTTGGCGAAGCTGATTCCGGCCGGAGGCGCTGCCCGGTCCCTGGGCCGCATCGCGCGCCACGCTCTGAATCCGTTGCTCGCGCTTTTTACCTCGCCCAAATACGCCGGATTGCTCGAGTACGGCGGATCCTTCGCGGGCGCCTACCTCCTGCGGCGGGCGCTGTTCATGCCATGGGAACTGGGCGAGGTGCTCGACCCGGTGGCGACGCATGTCGGACTGGAACGATTGCAGACCCTGCCGCGCCTTGCGGAGTCGATTCAAGGCGTGCGCGCGGAGCACGCGCGGGTCGCCGCGCTGGAATCTTCCTGGTACATGCGCAACCAGCTGCTGCGCGATGCGGACTGGGCGGGCATGGCGCATTCGGTCGAGGTGCGGGTGCCGATGGTGGACGCGATGCTGTTCCGGACACTCGCGCCATGGCTGGTGTCGGGCGCCGCGCCGCGCAAAGCCGACGCTGCCGCAAACCCGGCGGCGCCGCTGCCCCAGGACCTGGTCCAGCGCTCCAAGAGCGGGTTTTCAGTGCCGGTCGGCGAGTGGCTGCCGGGCGACGCGGCGGCAAGCAGGAGCGAGGTGCGCGGGCTGCGCGGCTGGGCGCGGCGCGTGCTGCCGCGCCAGCCGAAACAGTTCCGCGTTCTCGCGCTCGTTACGGACGCCTATGGAGGCTACGGCGGCATTGCCAAGTTCAATCGCGACTTTCTTTCCGCGGTCGCGGACATGCCGGAGTGCGCGGAGGTGATTGCCATTCCGCGGCTGGTTCCGAATCGTCCGGAGTCCGTGCCCGCACGCATCAGCTTCCGGACGCGAGCGGCAGCAAACAAGAGGCAGTTCGTAATCTCGGCGATCGGGGAAGCGATTTCAGGGCCGGTGGATTTGGTGGTCGCGGCTCACATAAACCTCGCGCCGCTGGCGGCGGTGATTGCCGCCGGCAAGCGGGCGCGCTCTGTGCTGGTAATTCACGGCATCGACGCCTGGCGGCGGCACCGAAACCCGCTGGTACGGATGAGCGTGCGCGCCATGGATCGCGTCATCGGCGTAAGCAATCTCACGCTGCAACGATTCTCGCGATGGTCCCGGGTGCCGGCCGGGCGCCTGCGCTTGCTGCCGAATTGCGTCGATCTGCGCAGATTCAAGCCCGGGCCCAAACCGGCGGCGTTGGCGCAGGAGCTCGGGCTTCTGGATAGAACCGTGATCATGACGCTGGGGCGCCTTGCAAGCGAGGAGCGCTACAAGGGGTTCGACGAGGTAATCGAATTGCTTCCCGAGCTTGCACGCCAGATACCGCGGATCGCCTATCTCATATGCGGCAATGGCCCGGATCGCCAGCGCCTTGAGGCAAAGGCAGCGGGACTTGGGGTGCGCGAGCGCGTCGTGTTCGCGGGATTCGTCCCGGAGGAATTGAAACCCGATTACTACCGGTTGGCGGACGCGTATGTAATGCCGAGCCGCGGCGAGGGGTTCGGCATCGTGTTCCTGGAGGCGCTGTCGTGCGGGCTGCCTGTCATGGGCAGCTCGATCGACGGCAGCCGCGAGGCGCTTCTCGATGGCGCCATGGGTGTGCTCGTCAATCCGGAACAAACAGGGGATGTGCTGCAGGGCATACTCGCGACGCTTTCCCGCGCAAAGCGCGTTCCGGATGAGCTGAAGAAATTTTCGCAGGCCAGTTTTGCGGTTCTGGCCGCGAACATCATGCGCGATGCGTGCGCGATCGAGCTGCAACAATGACCAGACATCCCCGAAGCGCGCTCGTCACGGGTTCTTCGGGCCTGATCGGATCGGAGGTCGCGGACTATTTCTGCCGGCTCGGCTGGAACGTCCACGGCGTGGACAACAACATGCGCGCCGATTTCTTCGGCCCCGGCGGCGACACGCGCTGGATGCAGCGGCGTCTCGAGGACGCCCATGCTGCGTTCCGCCACCACGAGCTCGACGTGCGCGACCGCGCGCGCGTCGAGGCGCTGGTCGCGGAGCTGAAGCCCGCGCTGGTGGTGCACGCGGCGGCGCAACCCAGCCACGACCTCGCCGCCACCCGGCCGTTCGACGATTTCGACGTCAACGCGGTCGGCACGTTGAACCTGCTGGAGGCGGTGCGCCGCCGCGCTCGCGACGGCATATTCGTGTACATGTCCACCAACAAGGTGTACGGCGACGCGCCCAACGAGATTGCGCTCATCGAGCGTGAAACCCGCTGGGACTACGCCGACCCGGTTTTTGCGCAGGGCATTCCGGAGACTTTCCGCATCGACCGCTCCAAGCACTCGCTGTTCGGCGCCTCCAAGCTGGCCGCCGACGTCATGGTGCAGGAATACGGGCGTTACTTCGGCATTCACACCTGCTGCCTGCGCGGCGGCTGCCTAACGGGCCCCAACCACAGCGGCGTGGAGCTGCACGGCTTTCTCAGCTACCTCGTCAAGTGCAACGTCGAGGGGCGAACCTACAAGGTCTACGGCTACAAGGGCAAGCAGGTGCGCGACAACATCCATTCGCTGGACGTGGCGCGCTTCATCGACGCGTTCGTGCAGAATCCAAGACAAGGCGAGGTCTACAACCTCGGCGGCGGAAAGGAAAACAGCGTCTCGATCCTGGAAGCCTTCGAGCGCATCGCGGCGCTTTCGGGCAAGAAAATGCAGTTCGAATACGTGGACCAGAACCGCGAGGGCGATCACATCTGCTACTACAGCGACCTGCGCAAGATGAAGGCCCACTACTCCGGCTGGGGCGTCACCAGGTCGCTGGACGACGTGTTCCGCGAGATCCACGCCGCGATGTCGGGGCGCCGCGCCGGATGACGCGCGAGGTCGAAGAGCTGGTTCTCGAGGCGGGGCGCACCGAGCGCCACTACTGGCGCGACCTGTGGCGCTACCGGGAACTCCTCTACATCCTCGCTTGGCGCGACATCGCGGTGCGCTACAAGCAGACCGTCATCGGCGTCGCCTGGGCGCTGCTGCAGCCGCTCGCGCAGATGGCGGTGATGGTGGTGATCTTTTCCAAAGTCGCGAACATGCCCAGCGACGGCGGCGCGCCGTATGCGCTGATGGTGTTCGCCGCCATGCTGCCGTGGCAATTCTTCGCGACGTCCGTTTCTTCCGCCAGCATGAGCATCGCCGGCAACGCCAATCTCATCTCCAAGGTGTACTTCCCGCGCTTGATCATCCCGGCCGCCGCGGTGGTTACCAGCCTCGTCGATTTCTTCATCGCGTTCGCGATTCTCGTGGCGCTGATGCTCTGGTACGGCTATGCGCCGAGCTGGCGCATGCTCACGCTGCCGCTGCTCGTGCTGCTGGCGCTGTTCGCCGCCTTTGGCCCGGGGCTGCTGATCACGGCGCTCAACACCGAGTACCGCGACTTTCGTTACGTCATCCCTTTCATCGTGCAGTTCGGGCTCTACGTCTCCCCGGTCGGGTTCAGCAGCGAGGTGATCCGGGAACGCTTCGGCGATGCTCTCTTCCTGCTGTATTCGATCAACCCCATGGTCGGCGTCATCGACGGCTTCCGCTGGGCGATCCTCGGCGGCGAGGTTCCGCTGCACATGCCTGCGCTTGCGCTCTCCGTCGTCCTCTCGGCGGGTTTCCTCGCGCTCGGCGTGCTCTACTTCCGGCGCCTCGAGCGCAGCTTCGCGGACGTCGTCTGAAACTCCGATACGCCGTGGCCGACACCGTTATCCGCGTTGAAGGCCTCGGCAAGCGGTACCGCCTGCGCCACCTGAGGCAGGACGGGTACATCGCGCTGCGCGACGTGCTCGCCGACAAGGCACGCGCCCTCGGTCGCCGGCTGCTGGGCCGCGGCAGCGCGGTGCCGGAAGACGAAGAGGAGTTCTGGGCCCTGCGCGACGTGTCATTCGAGTTGAAGCGCGGGGAAGTCCTCGGCATCATCGGGCGCAACGGCGCCGGAAAATCGACGCTGCTAAAAATCCTTAGCCGCATTACAGAGCCATCCGAAGGGCGTGTGCGCATCCGCGGTCGCGTAGCGAGTCTGCTAGAGGTGGGCACCGGCTTTCACCCAGAGTTGACCGGGCGTGAAAACATCTTTCTGAATGGCTCTATTCTTGGCATGTCTCGGTCGGAAATTCGAAGAAAGTTCGACGAGATCGTGACATTCGCAGAGATAGAAAAGTTCCTGGATACCCCGGTAAAGCGATACTCATCCGGTATGTACGTTCGCCTTGCGTTTGCGGTTGCGGCACACCTGGAACCGGAACTTCTCGTCGTTGACGAGGTTCTCGCAGTCGGTGACGCGGAGTTCCGTAAAAGGTGTTTGGGGAAGATGCGCTCTGTGTCGACTTCAGAGGGCCGGACGGTGCTATTCGTCAGTCATGACATGAGCGCAATCCAGAGTCTTTGTCGGCGCAGTTTGCTGCTGCAAAATGGGAAAATTGCTGCGGATGGATTGTCATCGGATTGCGTTGCAATCTATCTCGGCGAATCCATCTCCGGCGGTGCCCAGTTCACACGCGTGGCCCAATCAACCGGGGCGCCGACGATCGTCCGTGCCCAAATTGATGCATACAGCAATCCATTGTGCGTCAACATTGATTGCTGTATTGCGACGAAGACGGCCATCGCTGTCAGTTTGGACTTGAGGCTTGCCGATCAATCCGGATACACGGTCGGATTTGGGTCGCTTGGAACGTTTGGCACGGGGAATATGATTCGACTAGAGCCCGGGGAGAATCAGATTTCGCTGCAGTTTCCTTCAAGCCAGCTTGCGGTCGGGTCGTATTACGTGAGTCTCGATCTGACAGTACCGGATGTCGAGCATTTGGATCGGGTTGAGTCCTGTCTGCGCTTTGATGTCACGCGCGCGCCGACGAACGATCAAACGCGCGTGCTGCAGCAAGCTTGGGGATATGGGTCCTACGAATTGCCGATGCTAAGACGGTCGATCGATATTAACTTCAGGAAGGGCGCGGGAAGTTGAGCGCATTGCGAAAAGTGCTAAGTTTCGCACCACAGTCGCTTAAGGCGGCGGTAAGGCAGCAAATGGCTGGTCTTCTCGGCGTGCCATATCCGAAGTTCGGTATTCCAGGGGAAGTGGTGGCTTCCCTAGCATCGGCCCGCAATTTGAGCGTAGTGGATGTGGGTGCCCACGAAGGACGATTCACTACCGGGCTCGACCAATTGTGCGGCATTCGCAGGGCCGTTCTGTGCGAACCGAATCCCGAGAAAGCCGAAAGTCTCCGGCAAAGATTCGTGGGGCACGCATTTGAGATTTTTCAGGGCGCGATTTGTAACCACGACGGCGAGGCAGAGTTCTATGTCGCAAATGTTGATGCGATCTCCTCGCTCCTGCCAATCATGGGGACCGATCCAAATCTATCGGCAATAGACACCTCATATCGAACCAAGGTCCGGGTTAAAACCAGAACCTTGAACTCGCTGCTCGGTGATCTCGATTTTGGGTCTGTTGACCTGCTCAAGATTGATGTTCAAGGTACCGAACTTCTTGTTCTTGAGGGCGCATCAAAGGTACTGACGCAGACGGCCAGGATCTGGGTCGAAGTGTCTCTCAAGCCATTGTACGATGGCTCTGCCCTGTTCGAGGATGTGTACCGATTCCTCGTTGCACGTGGATTCGGGCTTTGGGCTATGGAGCCCGGATTTCGCGGCTCCAACGGGGAACTCTTGCAACTCGATTTATTGTTCTTGCCTGGTAAGCGGGATGGGAAGTAGAGAATGCTCAGACAGAGAGTGAAACTGTGGTTGTACGGTTCTTGTCCTGGATTTGCGGGAACATTTCCTTACTTTGGTGTACGGGTACATTTTCCCAGACATTCCATAATTTTTGAGGCTGCGTGTGCGCAGGGGATATACGAGCAGGGAAATCTCAGAGCGATGCAGGCATTTGCGCGCGATGGATCGTACGTTCTCGACGTCGGAGCCAACATTGGGTTGATGTCGGTACCCTTGCTTGCGTCGAGACCCAAAGTCAAGATCCTGTCGTTCGAGGCATCGGTAGGCACGGTTCGGTTTCTCTCCCGAACCCGAGATGAAAGCGATTTCCGGGAAAGGTGGGAAATCGCTCCAAAGGCGGTCGGAAGTGCCGCAGGGACTGCAGAGTTTCATGCCGGTGCATTGGAGGTGGGCGCTTACGACGGTCTTAAGAGCACAGGGCGCGCCGCTATCGAGAGTGTAATGAAGGTTGAGGTCACGACCATTGACCTCGAATGGCGGCAGCGCGGCTGCCCCAATATTTCAGTAATCAAAGTCGACGTGGAAGGCGCCGAGTACGACGTGTTATTGGGTGCTACGGAGTGCGTGGCGCGATGCCGCCCCGCCATCGTCGTCGAGTGGAGTCCGAAGAACATTGGCGCGTATGGTCGAACCATGGAGGATTTACTGGCTATCGCGAAGCGGTTGGGCTACCGCATCTGGGCGCTTCCCAATCTCGCCGAGATCATCGATCCCGTCGCTTTGCAGGTCCAGGCGTCGGTGACGGAAAGCTATCTTCTATTTGCGGGTTCTCCGAGGTGAATCAGGACGAACCGGTCATCCCCGATGGAGGGAATTTTCTTTCCCGCGATGTGAAGGGAGCTCTGCCTCGCCTGCTTTATATCGGAGATGTGCCGGTCAGCAATACGTTTGGCGGGGCGACGTTCCTTTATCGGCTGCTGAAGAACTATCCTGCCGACCGATTAGTCGTGTGCGCGCCAGTTGTCGAAATGAAGGCGCCGCTGCCCGGAGTCCGCTATGTTCGCTTTGACGCGCGCTGGCCGCGTCTGCTTCGCACACGGTTCAGCCCCCTTTATTGCGCCTGGATTTCCTGGCGGCTGAATTCCATTCCACGTTGGTCGCGCAAGCTAGTGCGCGAATTTCGGCCGACGGCGGTGGTGACGATTTCGCAGACCTGCGGCTGGATACTGGCCTGGCGACTTGCACAGAAGGAAAAACTCCCGCTGTTCATGTTCGTTCATGACGATCACATGTTCTACAAACATCTCCCGCAACGGATGTGGCCCTGGGCGCAACAACATTTTGCCGAGGCCTACCGGTATTCCGCGGGCCGACTCTGCATATCCGATTCGATGGCCGAGGAGTACGAACGCCGCTATGGAGTAGCGGGAGAAATTCAATTCCCGCTTCGCGACTCGCAAAACCCGATATTGAAGGACCCCGCGCCGCAGACTTCTGAACGAAAAAAGGCGCTGACCTTCATTTATGCAGGATCAATTCACGGTGATCCGAGTCTTCGCCAGATACTCGCCTTTGCCACCGCTGCCGCAAACAATGGGCACAAGCTCGTAGTTTATTCTCCACAGCACGCAGAGCTGCGCCAGCGGGCTGCGGGAACAGCGGGTCTTGAAGCCAGACCTCCTGTTGCTTCCTCCGCGAAGCTGGCCACGTGTTTGCGTGAGGAAGGGGATTGCCTGTTGGTGACCGGAAGCTTTGATTCGACTCAAAGCGACGAAGTAAGGACACTTTTCCCATCGAAGGTTGCGGATTACTCAGCCATCGGGTTGCCGCTCATTGCTTGGGCACCACCGTACGCTTCCATTGCGGAATTCGCTCGGAAGCACGCTGGCGTCATGGAGTTGGTGACGGATTCGGATCCGTCCGCGCTGACACCTGCGATGGCGAGACTTGCCGCTTCACCTGAACTGCGAACCCGGCTCGCAAAGGCGATTCTCCAGGTGGGCGCGGAAATGTTCTCGCCCGAATCCGCTTGGGGCACCTTCGCGGAGCGGCTGCGTCGCCGGACTTCCGGCCGTGATGCGCGATAGCGAGCGCGCTGGCGAACTCGACGGCCTGAGGGACACGTCGATATCGCTGGTGCTGCTGTTTCACTACTTTGTCCAATACGTTGAGGTCCTCGCGCAACCTGAAACGCCTTCTGCAATTGGTCTACGATTATTCGCTGGCCCTTCTCGTCGGGCGCAACGTACCCCCGCCGCTTTGGAGTAGGTTGCGCCGGCAGCAGGTCGTCCTGTGGATTTGTGCTACCGTTTTCCGTATCCGTAGCCCGCGTGTTACATGCACGGAGCAAATGCGCACCTGACAATATCCGACTTTGCTCGACATTCTTTGATTGAGGTAGTGCGACGGAATGAAGCAGGCGAGCCCGAAAGCGAACTCGATCGGCGCGATCATCGACCAAAATTCTGGTCTTGGGCCGGGTTTCAACACTCTACGGGTTCTGCTTTCGACTGCGGTGCTATGTTGGCACAGCCTTCCGCTGTGCTATGGGTGGAGCACCGAGCAAGCCGTTTGGACTTCAGCGGTGGGGCGGCCTTTCATGACGGTCATTCCCATTTTTTTTGAGCTGAGCGGGTTTCTCGTAATGGGTAGCGCAATCCGCCTCGCGTCTCTGCCCCCGTTTTTGCTATCGAGAGGGCTGCGGATCATTCCTGCTCTGGCGACCGAGATTACGATCTCCGCCGTCGTGATCGGGGGAATTTTCACCTCGCTTCCGTACGGCCAGTATTTCACGAATAAGGGATTTGTCGAGTATTTTGGCAGTTTGATCGGCCGCGTGATTTTCTCCCTGCCGGGCGTCAATTTTCCGGGTAATCCGTATGGAGGCCTGATCAACAACAATTTGTGGACGATTCCGCCCGAACTTCTTTCTTATGTTTTCTTGGCCATCGTAATCGTCATCGGGTTTTATCGTAACAAGTGGAGCATCACGATCGCCGCTCTGGCGATCACACTTCTGAACTTTGGTTACGACCTTTCATATGGGTTCGACGCGATGAATTCGCGCTGGCCAGCACGCTTTTTGGTTATGGCCTTTGCCTATGGAAATGCAGCATTTCTCTGGCGCTATTCGATACCTTATAGCCGCCGGCTATTTCTCGGTATGCTGATTGTGGGGCTAGTGGGGCTCCGCACCCCGATTGCGATGTATCTGTCAGTCGCTTGCCTAACCTATGTGATGGCCTTCATCGGTGTGACGAAACTACCAACGTTCGCATTGCTTGAGAAGGGCGACTACTCCTACGGTATTTATCTTTATGGTTTTCCGATCCAGCAATTGGTGGTCCACCTATTGCCCGGATTGCGTGAGTTTTATTGGAATATCCTGATCGCACTCCCGGTCGCGCTCGGAGTCGCAATGTTGTCATGGCATTTCGTAGAAAAGCCCGCTCTTTCCTATCGATCAAGAATACAGAAATGGATTCGCAATGGCGTTGCGCCCAGTACCTCCTGGACTGCCTTTCTCGCGCTTGTAGGTCTAATTTCTTATGGCGCTTTCCTACTCCGCTTCTCCATGATCGCTTTTAGCGAACCGATGTCCGCGACTGTGTTTGTAAAGTACATTTCGATTATTCTTGGCGCGGCGTTCATCTGCTTATTCTCGAGATTTGCATTGCTGTGGATCTTGCGGCAACGTGCTGCTCCGGGTTTTGCTGAGTGATCGATGCGCGCGTTTATCATCATCACCTTGGTGCTTGCTGCGTTTTTGGCCGGGATAGCCGCCGATCACTACCGCTTTGTGCATGCGGCACTAGCGCTAGTTACAAGCGCTCCTCGACGCTTGGCGCCGCCGTATTTGCTGCCACCGGGGCCCGAGCAATCCGAAGACCGCCGTCAGCGGCTGGCTTATTTCAGGGCTGTCGCCGGAACTGCTGACGTGGTTATGCTTGGCGACTCGACGACTGAAGCGGGCGAATGGGCAGAACTACTCCCCGGTGTGCGCGTTCTGAATCGCGGGATCAGATGGGACACCTCTGCTGATCTATTAGCACGCTTGGACGAGGTCATTGCGCACAAACCGAAGGTGGTCTTTTTGATGATCGGTGTCAACGACGTGCGCTACGGCCTTCCAGCAGAAAAGGTACTGGAAAACATAAGACAGATCACCAAACGTTTAGGCAACGCTCATATTCGAACCGTGTTACAAAGTACTTTATTAATTTCGCCACGATTGAACGAAACTACGAATGCCACTCTACTTGAGCTAGATCGTGGCATACAAAAATTCGCCAAAGAAGCGGGTCTACTCTATCTCGATATAAATTCTCTGGTTACGAAGGACGGGGCTCTTGACCCATCCCTTACGTTGGATGGGCTGCACCTATCAGCGACCACCTATGTGAGGTGGGGCGCCGTAGTTGCGTCCGCACTTGAGACCATCAGCAAGAACTGAGGGGGTATGCAGATGGTTTTTTTAGCTGAGCACGCTCGATCGGGAAAGTGGCATCCATCACAGCGATACGTCTTGCGCCGTAGGCAGCAGTGTTAGCCAACCTATATCGGGCCGGAAAAAACGTCCACCGCATGCTCAGGGGCGGTTGCGTTTTTATCGATACGACGCCCTTTCTTATCTGGGTGCACGACGACCCCGTAGATTGCAGTCGCTGGATAGAGCTCGGCATGAAATACTTCTTGGCCGTTTGCGGATTCGATTCGGGGACAATGCGGACCGGATCCCGGGGGCAACCCCGGGCGTGTGAAGGCCAATCTGAACCTGATGAGATGGGCGATCATGAGCCGCTGGCGCTCGCTGAGAAACAAGCCGCTGTTTCCGATTTCGGTATGGGTGATTGCTGAGAAGTGAGCTTTCCGAAATCCATTCTGCTGAGTGTTGTGATCCCTGCGCACAATCCACGAGTGGACTATCTCGGCGCAGTATTCGATGGGTTGCGCGATCAGTCTTTGCCTCTGCCTCAGTGGGAATTGATTGTGGTGGACAATCGCTCCGAACAACCTCTGACCGATCGGCTGGATCTGGCGTGGCATCCAGGCGCGAAGATCGTTCGCGAAGAATCGCTTGGTCTCACCCATGCACGAGTTGCGGGATTCGGTAAGGCGCTAGGTGATCTTGTCGTTTTTGTGGATGACGACAACGTGCTCGCGGCGGATTATCTCGAGCAGGCGTCGAGGATCTCGGTTGCATATCCGTTTATCGCGGTCTGGGGCGGGGCCATCCGGCCGCAGTATGAAGACGCAAGTGTCGCGCCCCCTGCGAGTCTGCAGTCCCTCCTGACGCTGCGGGATGTGGAAGCAGACCTATGGTCGAATGATCCAGGACACCATGCGTCGACTCCTTGGGGTGCTGGGCTTTGCGTCCGCCGTACCGTGGCTGCGCGATATGTCGAAGAACTGGCCGCCAACCCGAGACGTTACGCCCTCGACCTGCGAGGAAACGCGCTCGTGTACGGAGGGGACACCGACATCGCCTATACGGCCTGCCGGATGGGACAGGCGAAAGGAGTCTTCCACGAGCTGGAAGTGACGCACCTGATCGAGAAAAAAAGGTGTACGGAAGAGCATCTGTGCCAGGTGGCTTATGGCCGCGGATACTCGGAAGTGCTGCATCACTACAGCCTGACGGGCGCATTGCCGGCGCGATACGCCGGCGTTATGAATTGGTTAAGAACGCAGTATCGCCGTCGGAGCATGTCGTCTTTGGAGCGTGCAGTGGAAAAGGCTGCTGAAAGGGGGCGGAGCGCGGCATTCCGGGAATTCTCCGCCGCGGCGTGACGTGACCCTGCAACGGGTACCTCGCGTTTTCTTCTACTGTCGCGATGAGGAAGGCAATCTTCAGGAAGATGTCATCACGCTCGCGGAAGGATTCCGCGAAATCGGGGTACCGTTCTCGGGGAGTTGCAACTACTGGCTGGAGTCCACCAAGCCAGGGGACTACCTGATCCGATACGACCCGAACATCCGGCCCGAGGACTGCGATGTCGTGGTGGTGAGCTACACCTGGCCCTATTGGATCCGGATGAAAACCTTCGATCTGGTGCGGCGGCCGCTTCCGGAGGGCCTTTTCAGGCCGGGGCGGAGGTACAGAACCGTTTTCATGGATAACCATGACGGGCATCGCACCGTTTCCTGGGAACCGGAGTTCCGCCAGTTCGATGTCATCCTGCGATCGAAGTTGAATCGCAGAATATGGCACCCCGAGAACATGCGACCGTGGGTGCTGGGATTCACGAATCGCGTCATGAAAGAGGTGTCCGGTGCACCGCCGTTCTCCGAGCGACGCCGCTCTCTGCTATGGAATTTTGGCGCTTCGCACCCTTATCCACATGTCGTTCGTGAGAGGGCCGAGGCCGAATTTCTTCCTGCCGCATCGCGTCTGTTCGAGATCGACGCGACCAAGGATGATCTCTCTGCGGAGCCTGGTGATCCCTACGAAGCGTTGATGTGGCGCCAAACCGGACAACGGTTTTCTCGTTCGTATTACATTCGCCTGATGCAGACCCAGGCAGTCGCATGCTTTTGCGGAGACCTGATTCCCCCGATGCCGTACCGGCGTCCAGAGCGCTATCTCGTGGGCGGGAACAGAGCGAAAATCCGCCGCGCCGTCTACGAATTCCTGGGGCGATTCGATCCAAGGCCTTTCCGGTCTGTTCAATGGGATAGCTTCCGCTTCTGGGAAACACTTTGCGCGGGCGCGGCGGCGTTCAATATCGACCTTGAGCACTACGGGGTCGCGCTGCCGGAGATGCCACAGAACTGGACGCACTACATAGGCGTAAATCTTGATCGAGTCGACGACGCCATCGCACGTTTGGAGTCCGACCCTACGTTGCTGGAAAGGATCGCCCGCGAAGGGAGTGCTTGGGCCCTGTCGCGTTATTCGCCAAAGCGACTGGCGGAGCATTTCTTGGCGATGTCCGGGATTTCCAATTCAACTCAGACTTTACAGGTCTGAATGCTTCAACGCTTGAAGCGTAAAATTCGAGAAATTTGGCGTTTCCCAGCGCTGGCGTGGCGAATCGAGGACCTCTGGGAACTTTGGATATTGGGAGTTTTCCATAGTCGGGTCATAACGCACTCGTTCGCCAAGTATCTTACCTGCGGTCGATCGGGGATCATCCACCCTCGCCTCAAGAATACACACGGTGAGAGCATACGGATCGACCTCGGAGACCCAAGTCAGATTGATACATTCATTGAACTGTTTCTGGATCGTGTTTACGATCTTTCGCGGGTACCGTTCCGTCCAGATCTTGTTGTCGATTGCGGCGCGCATTGCGGCTATTTCAGTGCGATGGCGACGGGTGTCTTCCCGGGCGCCGCTATTTTCGCCTTCGAGGCAAATCCGGCTAATAAGCATTTGCTGGGGGAACAGTTTGCGCTGCTTCGGCGACAGCCAAAATTGGCGATGGCCGCGGTATCGGACAGAGACGGGGAGGCCGAATTTTCAGGTTCGGGTGTTGGTGGCTCGATAATTTCTCACGGAGATGAACCGCGTCGCTATGTACCCTGCATCAATTTCGCTGCATGGCTGCGTACACAAGCGCCCTCGCGCTTCGTGTTGAAGCTTGACATCGAGGGTGCCGAAAAATTGGTTCTGGGGCCATGTCTGCATGTGCTTCCAAATAAATCCGTGGTTTTCCTGGAGACCCACTATCCGGATTTTGTTTGCAAGGAAATGCTAGACCCTTATCGTGCAGCGGGATTCGGGATTACGGAAATAAGGCGACGGAAAGCAGCTGACCGCGATTTCTGTTATGTCGAATGGGTGCTGCTGCGCGATGACTGAAACGAATGTTAGGAATGATCAATCCCGGCAGAGTTTGGTCGGACGACGCTCTGCAAATTTTTCTGCAGGATACGGTAATGCCTGAATGCCTGGTTGCGGTTGAAGATCGTTTGCCGCGGGTGCTTCTATTGTCTGATGAGGGACCGCAGACGTCCACTGCCGGCGGGCTCCTGCTTTATCGATTGCTGCAGAACTATCCGCCGGCGCACATGCGTGTTATTGAAAGGCAAGTAGAGCCGGGCCTGACCCGGCTGCCCTGCCGATACGAGAGTTTGATGACACCATGGCGCCGTTTTGAGCAATCGCGCTTCAACAAGTGGAAGCGATCCGCGCGGGCATTCGGACTCGTTCCCCGGGTATCGTTACGTGAAATCGACGAACTGCTCGACGGTTTTGTGCCCGAGGTTGTGCTTAGCGTAATGCAGCACGCCTGCTACTACGATACCGCGCACGAATATGCCGTCGCACGGCGATTACCGCTCGTAGTCATTGTTCACGACGTCAACGAAGAATTCGAGCCAGTTCTTTCATGGGCTATCTCTGCTGCACGCCGTCGAGACGCGGACTATTATCGCTATGCGTCGCGTCGCCTCTGCATTAGTCCAGAAATGGAGTCGCTTTGCGCTGATCTCTACGGTGTGCGGGGGGACGTCATGTATCCGAATCGAAGCGAAGAGCTTCAACCTCGGTCCTTCAATGAATCAGAAACTTTAAAGGTTCCGGGAAGATTCACTGTGGGTTTCGTAGGCAATCTCAATTACGGTTACGGTGACGAGCTGTTGCGGTTGCTGCCGGCATTCCGTGCTGCAGCGGCTTCGATTGTAGCCTTCAGCTCCCCGCCGGGGGAACAGCTCGCTGCGCTACTGCAGGCAGAGGATTGCTTTGACTACCGCGGCTTCGTGCCTGCGATGCAAGCCTGGCGTACGATCCAGGCGGAGTGCGATGCGGTGCTTCTGCCGTATCCTAACTCGCCGGGACACCTGGAGCGACTGTATCGTCATCACTTTCCGAGCAAGCTCCCGGAGTACTTTGCGCTAGGGATGCCGGTGATAGTAACCGGCCCAGAATATGCGACGGGCGTCAGATGGGTACAGCGCAATCCGAGCGCTGCGGCATTATCGCTTGTCGCTGATGCGCTAAATTTCACCAATGTGCTGCGTTCGCTCCGTGAACATCCCCATGAGCGGGTGATGCTCGCGAGGAATGGCTACGAGATTGGTTTGCGCGAGTTTGAACCGCTCGCGATACGATCCCAATTCTTGGAGCACTTGCGTAGCGCGACTTATTTGAAGGGACGCTAGCTGCTGTAGCTCATGGTTTTGCAATCGTCACCTAGCGATATCCACTCGAACCGAAGCAACTGATCTCGTTCCCATGCCTCATGTCATGTTGATCACGGGCAATGCGCTCTGCAATAATCCGCGCGTACAAAAGGAAGCCGAAACGCTGGCCGAGGCCGGAATTCAGGTGACGGTGCTCGGCGCATGGCTGTCTGTGGAGCACAAACGGCGGGATCTCGAATTATTGGTTGGGGCGCGGTACAGATTCGAGGCAGTGCTCGATTTCGCGGATTCGCGGACAGACGGATGGATTGTTACGCGTTGGGCACGCTTGCGTACAGGGGCAGCCAGAAAACTTAACAATTGGCTCGGGCTCGAATCCCGCTGGCCGCTCGGATATGCGGTGGACGCGTTGCTTCAGCGCGCCCTGCGATCCGACGCAGACCTGTTCATTGCCCATTCAGAGGCGGGCCTGTATGCGGCTCGCGAACTCCAGCGGAGTGGTAGGCCGGCGGGAGTGGACATGGAAGACTGGTTTTCGGAAGACCTTACCCCGGAAGCGAGGCGTGGGCGACCGCTGAGTTTGCTTCGCGCGCTCGAGGGCGACGTACTGAGGCAGGCGTCTCATGCGACCTGCACTTCGGCCGCGATGAGCCACGCGCTTATGAACCGTTATGCATGCGCGGCTCCGACCGTGATTTACAACGCATTTCCGTGGGCGACCCGAGCCACGGTGGATGGGCAACGGAAGGACCGCGCGAGCAGCTCCTGTCTGTCAATCCACTGGTATTCGCAGACACTCGGACCGGGGCGGGGACTAGAGGATTTGATGGCGGCACTGCCATTAATTCGGACTGACGTGGAGATTCATCTTCGCGGGCAGTCTGCCTCAGGTTATCGGGAGCATCTGCTTCAGCAATTGCCGGCACCGTATCGGCAAAAGATTTACTTTCACGATATCGTGCCGGGACTGGAACTCCTCTCGCGGATCGCCGAGCATGATGTTGGATTTTCGGGCGAAATCTCTTCCATTCTGAACAAAGATTTAACGGTGCCTAACAAAATTCTTCATTATTTGCTCGCCGGAATTCCTGCGATGGCGAGTAATACCAGGGGTCATCGTGAGGTCGCCGATCGCGCGCCGGGAGCCGTGTTCCTCTGGCCCACAGGAGACACTCCCGAGTTGGTATCGCAGCTCGATTCACTTCTCCTCGAGGCGGACAAGCTCAAACGGGCAAAAGCCGCTGCCTTGGCTGCGGCGGAACGGACTTTCTGTTGGGAGCGATGCGCGCCCGCGCTTCTCGCCTCGGTAGAAATGGCGCTCGGACGGCGGAATGCATAGATTCGGAGAGTCGACGCGCGGCAAGACGGTGCTTGTGGTGACCAGCAGCTACGCGCCGGCAATGATGGCCGACATGCATCGCGCCCGCCAGCTTGCATGGGAACTCCCGGCGCACGGATGGGACGTGGAGATCCTTGCGCCGGACGCGTGGTATCAGTTCGCGAACAGCCTCGACCGGGACAGCGATGCGTTCTTCTGCCCCTCGACGCCCGTTCACTATGCGCCGCCGCCCGGCCCGATCCTGCGCCGCCTGATCCGCTCGAGCACCATCGGCTGGCGGGCGCTGGTTCCGCTCGATGCCGCGGCCGGACGTCTTTTCGGTAAGCGGAAGTATGACCTCGTCTATTTTTCCACCACGCAGTTCAACCTGTTCCTGCTCGGCCGGCGATGGCGCGCCCGATACGGGATCCCATATTTTCTCGACATTCAGGACCCAATCTACAGGCCGCTGCCGGCAGGCGGTATTCCGGGCGCGGCGGGAATCAAGAGATCCCTGAACGGCTTGATCCTCCAAAGGATCGAGTCGCGCGCGCTGCGATCGGCCAGCGGGCTCGTATCGGTCTCCGCGAGGTACCTCGATACGCTGCGCGATCGCCATGGACGCGACCTGACCGGTTGGATTCCGCCGCATCGCCAGGCTGTGATTCCTTTCGCCGGCAGCGAAAGGGATCTCATCGAAGCGAAATCCCGGTTGCCGGCACGCGAGCAGCCGCCCGCAGGCGCGCGGCGCGTGGTCTATGTCGGCGTCGGCGGCTTTGTGATGGCCCGGGCGTTCGCGATCTTTTGCCGGGAAATCCGGCAGGCGGTCGATCGAGGCGAGCTCGATGCGGGCAAGCTGCGGGTCGAGCTGTACGGGACCATGTTCACGTGGCGCGACGGCGATCGCAAGGACCTGTCGGAAATCGCGGCGCAGGCGGGGATCGGCGATCATGTGTTCGAGGATCCGCGCCGCGTCTCATACCGCAAGGCCTTGGAACTGCTGCTCGGCGCCGACGGCGCGCTGATCCTGGGCGTGGATGGCGACGGCTACATGCCATCGAAGCTCTATACGTACGCACTGTCGGGCAAGCCCCTGATCGCGGTGCTGCGGCGGGGATCCGAAGGCGCCGCTGCCTTCGAGCGCACCCCGGAAGTGGGGCATCTCATGACATTTTACGATGGCGAAGGATCCACCCCAGCAAATAGTGCAGCCCTTCGCGCCTATCTGGGGGAGGTTATTGCTGGAAATTCCATAGACCGGAAGGCCGCGGTCGAGGATCATCTGGCGGCCGCAATGGCGCGCGCGCACGCGGAGCTCTTCGAGGCGTGCACATCAGGAATTGCGGCCCCCGTGGCTGGGCAGTCATGACTTCACTGCACGGACATAGAGGGAGAATGGCACCTTCGGGTTGAGCTTCGCGAGCCAGACAAACGGCAGCATCAGCGGCAGAAAGGGGAGCGCAACGATATCGCCCAGGCGGTTCCGGATGAACCGCAGAGCTTCATCCGCCAGGTAGAGCGGCCATGGGCCGATGCCGGCCACGCGGTCGATCCTGAATCCGGCGGGTTCGAGCAGCCGCCGGTAATCGTCCTCCGTGTAGCCCTGCCGCACGTGGCCGCCGGTTTCATCGGCATCGAGCGCCTCTTCCCGGTGGCGCGGATGCAGCCGGTTCGGGCAACACAGGTGAAGCGCCCCTCCCGGGCGGAGCAGGCGGAAGAATTCCCGCACGACTGCGCCATCGTTCTTCAGGTGTTCCAGCACCTCGTAGCAGATGATCTCATCGAACTGCCGCGTTTCCCCGGGCAGATCGTAGAGATTGGATTGCTCGAAGCGCAATCGGGAAGGGTCGGCGCCCCGGTAGCCGACCAGGAAGTCGCGCGCCTTCGCGACCTGCATCGGTTCAAAACTTAGGGCGACCACGCGCGCGCCGCTGCGGTACGCAAGCCAGGAAAAGTAGCCGTTGCCGCTTCCCGCATCCAGCACGTCGCGATTTCCGGTTTTCCAGAATCGCCGGAGCATCGCTCGATTGCGGGTATGAAGGTCGAGCCCTGGATAGAGCAGCGTTCTGAGAACGTTCAGCAAAGCGCGACGACGGACCCTGAAGGAGATTTGCGCAGGATGATGCGCAGCGGACAGGTCGCGCGTCAAGGCTGGATGCGGGCTGGGCGATAATGAACAGGCTATGACGGTTCTGTTCGGGCACCCGACGGGAAATCCGAATTCTCACAACGCGGCGCTCGCGCATTTTGAAGCCGGGTGGCTGGAGGCGTTCTGCGTGCCGTGGATGCCGACCGAGCTGGAGCTCGCGTTGCTCGCACGGGTGCCCGGGGTTCAAGGACAGGTCGAGCGGCTGCGCCGAAGGAGCTTTCCCGCCCTGCGCGATGCACGCAAGGTGCAGGGACGGCTAGGCGAGTGGTCCAGGATGCTTCGGCGTCTCGCCGGCGGCGAATGGGCCGATGAGCGGCTTTCGTACCAGGCCAACGACTGGCTGATGGCCGTGATGAGCCGCGAGTGCCGGCGTCCTGCGGTGACGGCGGTGCATGCCTGCGAGGATTGCGCGTTGCTGCAGTTCCGGGAGGCGGCGCGCACGGGCAAGAGCCGCATCTACGACCTGCCCATTGGGTACTATCCGGCTTGGGAATCGACGTTCAACATGCTTGCGGAGAAATACGCGGCCTGGTTGCCGCGGGGCGGGGCGCGCGGCAGCGCCTATGCCCGGCCGGAGCAGAAGCGCATGGAGATGGATTTGGCGGATCTCGTTCTTGTGCCCAGTACTTTTGTGAAAAAAACCGTCCAGAGCTTCGCCGACCGCGAGGTGGCGATCGCAGCCTACGGCGTGGACAGCGAGTTTTGGCGTCCGCTGGAGGGACGGCGCGAGGAGGGGCCGTTGCGCTTCCTCTACGCCGGTCAGTGTTCGGTAAGGAAGGGAACGCCTTTGCTCATCGAGGCCTGGAGGCGCGCGGCGCTCAGGGACGCGACGCTCGACCTCGTCGGGCAGTGGCAGCTCTCGGAGGAGAGGCGCGCAGGTCTTGCCGGTTCCATCCGGGTGCGCGGACCCGCTTCGCCTGAAATCTTGAGGACGTACTACCGTTCGGCCGACATTTTCGTGTTTCCCTCGAATTTCGAAGGCTATGGACTCGTGATCCTCGAGGCGATGGCCTGCGGGCTGCCGGTCATCGCCACGGATGCGACGGCCGGCCCCGATGTCCTCGACGGTAATACCGGGCGGGTCATCCCGGCGGACGACCTTGATGCGCTGGTCTCGGCGCTGCGTTGGGCGGGGATGGAGCGCGATGGCGTCGCCCGCATGCGGGCGGCGGCGCGCCGCGCGGCCGAGGGAATGGCCTGGAAGCGCTATCGCATGCGCGTGCGGGAAGCCACGGCACCGTTCGTGTCTGGCGGGAAGCGCTGATGCCCACGCTGGGGCCCGCGAGGAAGTCCGTCCCGGAACGCTACCCGCGCCTGCGGCTGGCGATAATCCTGATCTGGGCGGTGTTTGCCGCGTTTTCGATCTATACCATGTTCGAAGACCCGCCTATCGATGCGCTCTGCGCAGTGGCCATTGCGACAATGGCGTTGCTCCCCGGCTACCTGTGGGCAGACGGGCGTGTTCGCGGCCTCCCGATTCTGCCGATCCACATCCTGACGCTGCTCTGGACCTACGCCCTGCCGCTGGTTGCGGGTCATCCCGAGATTCCTCTCTACGACCCCGAGGAAATCGGGTCCGCCACGGCCTGCGTCCTGCTTTACGCGATTCTCGCTTCCGCGGTGTGGGCTGTCATTTCAGTGATACCTGCGCCGAAAAGGTTTCGATTCCGCGTGCTGCCGATGGATCGTGGATTCGTATTTTTCACCCTGGCCATATTTGCCGGCGGCGTGTTTACCGCGCTCGCCATCGACCAGCTGATCGAGCTTGATCCGGGCGTTTACGGGATCGTCCGCTCTATCGCCCTCACGCTTGCGACGATCGCGACGTTCATGCTTTCCATTCGCCTGGGCCGCGGGGAATTGAGCATCCGGCAACGGACGCTGTTTCTCCTGGCGATGTTATTTTTCGTCGTGGTCCAGCTCGCGACGCTCTATCTGGTCGCCTCCATCGTAACGCTGGCTTCCGCGTTGATTGGTTTCACCATCGGCAGCAGGAGAGTCCCCTGGGTAACGGTCGTCCTAGCGTTGCTCATCTTCGGATTCCTCCATAACGGCAAGTACGCCATGCGAGAGCGCTACTGGTCCGAGGGCCAGGAAACGGCGGCCAAGACGTGGCAGATTCCGGGCTTTTTCGCTGAATGGATCGCCGACGGGGTGCGCGCGCTCGGAACCGGGCGGGAGGGCCTTGGGGATGTTCCGATTTTCCAAAGAGTGAGCCTGATGCATCTGCTCCTGCTTGAACAGCGCAGTACGCCCGTTGCGGTTCCCTTTTTGGCAGGTGAAACCTACGCCATCATCCCCCGGCTCCTGATGCCGCGGATCTTCGATCCGGACAAGCCCGATTCGCATCAGGGCACGGCGATGCTGAACATGCAGTTCGGCCTGCAGAACGCCGAAGACGTTCAGGGCACGACCATCGGCTGGGGGCAGCTGAACGAGGGCTACGCGAATTTCGGCCTTGCCGGCGTGGCCGGGGTGGCGGTGTTTCTCGGACTCCTGTTCGGCTTTGTGGGGAGGCTGACCGCGGGGGCGCCCGTGATGTCGCTGGAGAGCATGATAGGCGTCACCTTCTGCGCGGTCGCGCTCCAGACGGAATTCACGATGGCCGTGTTCGCGACGGTGCTGTTCCAGTCGATGGTGGTTCTGGCATTGATCGTGCCGTTTCTCGAGCTGCGGCGTGCTGATGAAACGGCATGAGGCGATGTGCGTCTGAAACTCGCCATCGTCGCGACGCATCCGATCCAATACTATGCACCCTGGTTTTCGCACCTCGCGCGGCAGGCGGGGCTGGGCGTCCGGGCCTTCTATCTCCGGGATCGCGGCGTCGCCGCGCACATGGACCCGGGCTTCCAGACCCCGGTGCGTTGGGACGTCCCGCTGCTGGAAGGTTACGAGCACGAGTTCGTACCGAACCGCAGCACGCATCCCGGGACGGCGGCGTATTTCGGGCTGTGGAATCCTGGCTTGCCAGGCCGGTTGCGGGCGTGGCGGCCGGATGCGGTCCTCCTTACCGCCTACAACTTCGCCAGCATCGGGTACCTCCTGCTGCGCTGGGGCGCGGCGGACCCGCCTCTGATCTTTCGCGGCGATTCGCACCGGCTCGTGCAGCGGCACGGACTGGCGGAGTCTCTCAAGCGCAGGTTGATCGCCGGGGTCTTCCGGCGATTCCGGGCCGTCCTTTACGTGGGATCGGCGAATCGAGAGTACTTCGCGCTGCACGGCGTTCCCGCGGAGCGCCTGTTTCATTCGCCGCACGCCGTGGACAACGCGCGGTTTTTTGCGGCGCGCGCCTCGGCGCAAGCCGAGGCGCCGGCGTGGCGTCGCTCGCTCGGCATCCCGGAGGATGATCGCGTCGTCCTGTTCGCGGGGAAGTTCGAGGACAAAAAACGGCCGCTCGACCTGCTCCGGGCGTTCCGCGAAGCGCACCCCGAACGCGCGTCCTTGCTGTACGTCGGCTCGGGACTGCAGGAATCCGAACTTCGCGCGGCGGCTGCCGGAATACCGAACGTTTTTTTTTCGCCCTTCCGGAACCAGTCGCAGATGCCGGTGACCTACGCGGCCTGCGACGTTTTCGTGTTGCCGAGCTTTGGCCCAGCCGAAACCTGGGGCCTGGCGGTGAACGAGGCGATGTGCATGGGGCGGCCCGTCATCGTCAGCGATCACGTCGGCTGCGCGCGCGATCTCGTGCTGCCCGGCGAGACGGGGCTGACATTTCCCGCGGGAGACGTCGCGGCGCTTGCCGCGGCGCTGCGCACGGCGCTCGCGGAACCGTCCCGCCTGAATGCCTGGGGCGCGCGCGCCAACGAGCACATCCGCGCGTTCAGCTACGAGAACGCGACGGCCGGGCTGCTCGCCGCGCTCCGCTTTCTGCGGCTGGGTGCGGCGTGAGGGTGCTTCACGTGATTGCGAGCATTAACCCCGAGGTGGGAGGGCCGGCGGTCACGGTCTCGCGTCTCGCGTCGGCATTGGCCGGTCTTGGCGTAGAGACCACTGTGGCGGCGCTCGACTACGCGAGGCACGGTCCGCTACCGGTCTTGGGCGGCGTGCGCGTCGAGTCCGTTACGGCGACGGCCGCGACACGAGGCCTGCGGGGATGGAGCCCGCGCTTCGCCCGGAAGGTGGCCGCGCTTGCGCAGGCGGGCGCGGACGTGCTTCACAACCACGGCTTGTGGATGTTCCCGAACTATTACGCCAGGCGCGCGGCGCGCGCGCGCCGCATCCCGCTCGTCGTGTCGCCGCGGGGAATGCTGGACGAATGGTCGCTGCGGCGGAGCCGGTTCCGGAAGGCCGTCGCATGGCAGTTGTTCGAGCGGGAGAATCTCGCTTCCGCGCGGCTGTTTCACGCCACCAGCGCGGCCGAGGCGCTGGCGATTCGCGCCGCCCGTATCACGCAACCCATCGCGGTGATTCCGAACGGCGTGGACGTGCCTGACTCCGCGCGCCTTCCGGGGAGGGAGCGGCTGGAGCGGATGCACGCCGCGCTGGCGGGACGCGAGTGGCTGCTTTTCATGGCGCGGCTCCATCCCAAGAAGGGACTTGCGGAACTGATTCGCGCCTGGCGCGGCCTCGCGCCGCGATTCCCGGATTGGCAGCTCGTCGTCGCCGGGCCGGACCTCGACGGTCACGGTGCGGAGATGCGGGCGCTCGCCGTGGCGCTCGGACTGTCGGAGCGGATAACGTTCGCCGGCATGCTTTCCGGGGACGACAAGGCCTGCGCGCTCGCAAATGCGGGCGCCATGGTGCTGCCGACGCATTCGGAGAATTTCGGCATCGTGGTGGCCGAGGCCCTCGCGCACGGGACGCCGGCGATCACCACGCATGCCGCGCCCTGGCAGGAGCTCCGGGAGGCGCGCTGCGGCTGGTGGATCGAAGACCGCGAGGAAGCCTTGCAGGAAGCGCTTGGGGAGGCGATGCGCCTTTCGCCGGAGGCGCGGCGTGAAATGGGAGGCCGGGGCCGCGCCCTCGTCGCATCCCGCTATTCCTGGGATCGGATCGGGCACGAGATGCTGGCGGCCTACGACTGGATTTGCGATTGCGGGCCGCGGCCGGATTTCGTCCGGCAATGATGCGCATCACGATCGCAACCGGGCCGCTCCTGCCGGTTCCCGCGGTCAGAGGCGGGGCGATTCCCCGCATGTGGCTGGGGCTCGCAGGAGAGTTCGCTCGCCACGGCCACGAGGTATGCGTCTTCGCGCGCCGGTTCTCCGGCCAGGCGGACAGCGAGGGCGATGCGCGCCTGCGCTTCCTGCGCATGGGAGGGTTCGATCAGGGACGCTCGATCGCGCTGGATCTTCTGAAGGACCTTGCATACGCGTCGCAGGTGGTCTGGCGGCTGCCCGACGCGGACATCCTGATCACCAACGATTTCTGGCTCCCGGCTCTCGCGGCCCGCTTCAGGCGCCGGGCGGGGCGCGTCGTCGTCAACGCGAACCGTTTTCCGAAGGGGCAGTACTTCCTTTACGGAGGCGCGGCCCGTATCGCCGCGGCGTCTGGCGCGGTGCGCGACGCGATCGCGGCGCAGACACCGGCGTTGCGTGACCGCATTCGGGTCTTTCCCAATCCCGTGGATACCGGGATCATGTCTCCCGATGAAGCCCGCCGCGCCTCCGAGCCGCGCATCCTGCTTTACGCGGGACGGCTGCATCCTGAAAAGGGCGTTCACGTTTTGGCGAGCGCCTTCGCCAGGATCGCGGCCCGGCATGCGGGCTGGCGCCTGCGCATCCTCGGGCCGTGGG
>Ga0070731_10000937_pt1 | contig 33173 bp, 30 predicted proteins | sample Coa_R1_2_FD_66448 | JGI IMG/M metagenome (GOLD analysis project Ga0070731, IMG submission 66448) | Surface soil microbial communities from Centralia Pennsylvania, which are recovering from an underground coalmine fire - Coalmine... | ecosystem: Environmental > Terrestrial > Soil > Unclassified ... | reverse complement strand
TCAACCGCTGGGTCAAACCTTGCTCCAGCGAATATTGCGCGATGGTCTCGATCACTTTGCGGTTGGCCTTGATGCCGTGGCGCACCAGCGGCGTCTTGGCGTCGCCCGACATCAGTCCGGTGGCGAGATGATATTCCACATGCTGCTGACGCTGTGCATTGGCGATGTCGTTTGCGGCGATGAAGGCCTTGAGGATATTCTGCGCCACCCACGGCTCCTTTTCATAGATGTCGCGGCGGACCACAGCCTGATGATTGATCGGAAAGATGCCGGTCTTTCGGTAATAGCGGGCGCCTTCGGCTACCGAGTCCGGGAACAGATATTTGAAGTCGGGATGATTGATGAGATCGGCTCGGCTGCGATCGACCAGATTGGCGCCGGAGAGGTAATGCAGCGCGGCGTCGAGTTCGGCGGCTAGCAACATCGATCCCATGCTTTTGTCGGCTGGAATCTGGTTGACGGTGATACCGGCTGGCGGCTTGAAACCGGTAGCACCACCGTGGCTCTTGTCCGGCGTGCGCTCCATCCAGAAGATGACATCCTCCGGGCGCACGCCGAACTCGTGCTGCAACACGCCGCGCGCCCACAGGGCCGCAGTCTGCTGATACTCGGGCACACCGACGCGCTTGCCCTTGAGGTCGGCAGGCGTTTCGATCCGGGCATCGCGACGCACCAGAATGAACGTGTGATAGAAGCGCCGCGTGGTGTAGATCGGAATACCGACAAAACGCGTGTAGCCCTGCCCGGTCACGATCATGAACGACGAGCACGACATTTCCGAAACCGCGAATTCGGCAAAATGCAGCTGGCGCCAGAACAGTTCCGACGGATGCAGGATGGTCGGGATGAGGTCGATTCCTTCCGCCTTCACGGTGCCGTCGAGGATCGGCCAGGTGCGCGGATTATTGGTGATGCCGATGCTCAATTGCAGGTTCATGACGCTTCGCGTTCCATTGTTCTTGTTCAATCACCAATTCGGCGGGCGCTTTTCCAGAAAAGCCCGGATGCCCTCTTGTGCGGCCGCCGTCACCGCGACGTTCCAGAAGTCCTCAACCGCATTGGCGACGCTGCGGCGATAATCCAGATCGTTCTGGCGCATGAAGGCGGCGCGCGCCAATCCCACAACGGCCGGAGATTTCGCGGCGAAGTCCGCCGCCAGCGCCATCGCCGCTGCATCGAGCTCCGCGTCCGCGACGATTTTGCTGACGAGCCCGAGGCTGAAGGCCTCTTGTGCGTCGAATGTGCGCCCGCTGAACAGAAGCTCGAAAGCACGATGGCGGCCGACGATGCGCGGCAGATGAGCGAAGTGAACCGCCGGTAAGACGCCGATGTTGATCTCGGGGTAACCGAACGTCGCTTGGCTGCTTGCGAAAATGACATCGCAAGAAATTGCGATCGTCATTCCGCCGCCACGCGCGGCGCCACCCACCGCGGCGATCGACGGCTTGCCGAGATTGTATTGAGCATCATGCAGGTCGACATAAAGCGCTTGCAGGAACTCGCGCACCTGCTCACCGGACTTTCCGAGCAGAACAGCAAGGTCGAGGCCCGCACAAAAGCGCCGCGGAACGCCACTGGTCAGTAGGACGGCGCGCGCCTCATCATCGGCGGCCGCGCGTTTGAACGCGGCCACGATGGCACGCACGGTGTCCAAGTTCAGCGCATTGACCGGCGGACGGTTCAGCGTGATGCGTGCGATCCGATCCGCAATGCCGTAGCTGACGCCGGGATCAGACATGCTCATCCCTTTGCCGGGCCGCTTCCTCGCAGCGAGCGCCTAATACCGGTACGGCGCGATTTCCAGATGCGGGAAGGCGCTGAACACGCTCGGCGGATTGGCCGGCGCGGCCGCGTGCAGGTAGGACGGGTCGAGCTTGCCAAGGCTGGTCACCCCGAGAAGCCCCATCGCGCGTATCATCTCGTCCTCCATGAGTTCGAGCATGCGCACGATCCCCGCCTGACCCGCTGCCGCGAGCCCATAGCATTGCATGCGGCCAAGGCCCACCAGGCTGGCGCCTAGCGCGATGGCTTTGACGACATCGCTGCCGCGATAAAACCCGCCATCGATGATGATCTTGGCGCGACCCGCGACGGCTTCAACGACTTCCGGCAGGACATCCATCGAGCCGCGACCATGATCGAGCTGGCGGCCACCGTGGTTGGAGACGAAGACGAAATCGACACCGTGGTCGAGCGCCATCTTCGCGTCCTCGGCGGTGGCGATGCCTTTGATCGCGAGCGGAATCTTGAACTTGCTCTTGATGCGGTCGACGGTTTGCCAGTCCAGCGCGGCCTGGTATTCGCGCCCACTGGCGCGGCGGCGACCGCCGGTGATGTGGCGTTTAGCGATGTCGCGTTCGCGCCGGCTGTAATGCGCGGTATCGACGGTCAGACAAAACGCCGCGTATTTGTTGGCAATGGCGCGTTCGACGTGATCGTCGACCCAAGCCGCGTCGCCGCGCACGTAGAGCTGAAACATGCGCAGCGCATCGGGCGCCGCCTTTGCGACGCCTTCCAGCCCCGGATCGCAAACCGAACTCAGCATGTGAGAAACGCCGAATTCGGCTACCGCCTTGACCACCGGCGCGGCGCCCTCGGGGTGAAAGCTCTCCAGCGTGCCGACCGGACACAGCACTATGGGCAGACGCAGCTTGCGCCCGAGAATTTCCGTCGAGGTATCGACTTGGCTGACGTCGCGCAGCACGCGCGGGCGGAACGCAATCGAGTCGAGCGCCATGCGGTTGCGCCGCAGCGTCGTCTCGGTTTCGACGCCACCCACAATATAATCCCAGGCGTTCTGGTTGAGGTTCTGCCGGGCTTTGTGAACGATCTCATGCAGGTTCATGAAATCCGGATCGGCCGACAACTTCTGCAGTTGGGCGGCTTCGTCGAGCTTTTCGGTCATTTGGATACGCGCTGGTTGTTATGGCTGCACGGCGAGAGGAGTGGAACTGGGGGGCTCAAGAAAATGGCAGCCGCACGGTACATGGCGCCAAAGGCCGAATCAAGAAACCACCAAGTTCCTTACGCAACCGGCATCGCCCAGGGCGCGCTGCCCAGTCCTCAGTCTGCAACCTCACGCGCATGCTGTGCCCGCGCGCCTCAAACGCCAAGATATCGATTCATCACGTCCTGCGAGGACTGCAGCTCGTCGGAGGTGCCGGTGAAAACCACGTGACCGTTGTTGAGGACATAGGCACGGCTGGCAAGGCTCAGCGCCGCGCGGACATTCTGCTCCACGATCACGATGGTCTGACCTTGCGCCACGAGTTCGCGGCACACCTCGAGCAGGTTCTGCACGATGATCACGGCGAGGCCCTCGAACGGCTCATCGAGCAGAATGAGCCGTGGGCGGCGGATCAGAGCACGAGCGATGGCTAGCATTTGCTGCTCGCCACCGGAAAGTGTGCGCCCGTAGCTGTCGCGGCGCTCGCGCAGACGCGGGAAAATCGCGAAGATATCGGCAAACCGCAGCGGTTTTTTGGCCGACAGCGCCGCCAAATCGAGATTCTCCTCGACCGTCAAGCCGCCGAAAATGCGCCGTTCTTCCGGCACGAGTTGCAGGCCGAGCCCGGCGATCGTGTGGCTCGGCAATTGTTCAATAGCAGCGCCTTCGAAGCGGATGGTTCCAGACCGCGGATGCAGCACGCCGGCGAGCGTCTTCAGCGTAGTGGTCTTGCCTGCACCGTTGCGGCCGAGCAGCGCTACGACTTCGCGCTGGCGCACCTGCATGGAGACGTCGAACAGCACATGGGAATCGCCGTAATAAGTGTTGATCCGCTCGACCTCAACCATCGGGACGGCGGCGATGTTCGCTTCGTTTGCTGCACCGCTCATGGTGCCATTCCGCCCAGATAGGCCTCGCGCACCTGCGGGTCGCCGGAAATCTCCTTCGGCGTGCCCTCGGCGAGCTTGCTGCCTTCATGCAGCACCGTGATGCGTTCGGCGAGTTCGAACACCGCATCCATGTCGTGCTCAACCAAAAGAATGGTGCGTCCCTTGCGCAGGCTGCGGATCAGCTTTTTGATATCGTCGCGCTCGGCAGGGCTCAAGCCGGCGAGCGGCTCATCAAGCAACAACACCGAAGGCTGAGACGCCAAAGCGAGGCCGAGTTCGAGCCGGCGCTTCTCCCCATAGGCGAGCGTATTCACGACGACATCGGCGCATTCCGCCAATCCGAGTTCTTCGCTCAGTGCCTCGACTAACGCCTCGACCTTGGGAAAACCATCGGCGGCGCGGAACACGTCGAGCCGCAGACGGCCGCGCTGGCGGGCGAGCGCCCCCAGCCGCAAATTCTGGCGCACGGTTAGCAGCGGAAACAGCTGGTTGATCTGATAACTTTTCGACAGCCCGTATTGATAGGCCGCGGTGACATCGGCTGTTGTAATGTCGACTCCGTGTAGCAGAATCTTCCCGGAATCGATCGATTCCTCCCGCTTTAGCAGCCGTAAAAACGTGCTTTTTCCCGCGCCATTGGGGCCGATGATGGCGTGCAGCGTACCTTGAGGCAACGCCAGCGACACCCCCTCGACAGCATGAATGCCGCCGTACGCCTTGCTGACGTCTTGCGCTTCGAGCGCATACCTGGCCGGTGCGCCGCCGGGCGCCACGGGAAGCCGCAGGGGCGCAAGCAGCGCCTGCCGCGTGGCAGAATCGGCAGACGACACTGTTGCGACCGACGCCTGTGAACGGCGCGGCCAAAACGGGGACGCCGCGCGCATGATCGTGGCGACAATCCCGCTCGGCATGAACGTTATCAGCAGCACAAACACCGCGCCGAGAACGAACTCCCATAGGCTGCCGATGGCGGGGAGTTGCTGCAGCAGATCGCGCAGAATGAGCCAGATCGCCGCGCCAACGGTGGGACCGATCAGCGTGCCGGCGCCACCCATCACGGTCTGGATGACGAGCTGCCCGGACGTGTCCAGCGCGAAGGCGTCTGGCGGCATGTAGCTCTGGAAGATGCCGAGCAACCCGCCAGCGCAACCGGAGAATATTGCCGCAATGGCGAACACCGCGAGTTTGTAGGCGCCCACGTCGTGACCGAGCGCGGCGGTGCGCTCGGCATTTTGTCGAATGCCGGTCAACACCGCGCCGACTGGCGAGAGCACTACGAAGCGGGCGAACAGGAAGCCGACGAAGAAAAACCCGGCGACCAGCTGATAGCTCGGCCACGAGCCAGAGAAACTGTAGACGAAGCTGCCAAGCTGCAGGCTCGGCGCCGGCACTCCCGGCAGTCCGTTCTCGCCACCGGTAAAGCGCGACAGCGGCGAATTCTCCAGGAAGTAGGACAGCTCGCCGAACGCCAGCGTGATCATGGTGAAATAGATCCCGACCCGGCGGAGCGCCAAAAATCCCACCAGCAGGCTGAACGCTGCTGCCGCGGCAATGCCGGCGAGGAGCGCAAGCCACACGCTGCTCAGCGTGCCGCTGGTAAGCAGATAGGCGGTGACGAACCCGCCGGTACCGTAGAACGCGGCCTGGCCGAAGGAGAGAAGGCCACTGCGCCCAAACAAGAGGGCGAAGCCAAGCCCGAAAATGCCCCAGATCAGGATGCGCGTGAACAGGTCGACCGAGCCAAGCCAGGCGCCGAATGCAAATGGCAGCAAGACCAGCGCAGCCGTCATGGCCAGTTCTGGCATCCAGCGCGCCAGCAATCGCCCGTTCCGACCGGCCATCACGCGCGACCCATTGCGCCGAACAGGCCTCGTGGCCGGATGAGCAACACCAGCGTCATCGCCGCGTAGATCGCGGCCTGCGCGTAAGCTGGATCGAACAATGTGGTCAGGCTGAGAATTTCGCCGACTAAGATGCCGCCGACGACCGCGCCGGGGAACGAGCCGAGCCCGCCGATCACGATGACGACGAAACACTCAACTAGAAACGGCTCGCCCATGTTGGGAATAACTGCCGCCAGCGGCGCGTAGATCACGCCGGCGATACCCGCCGCCATGGCGCCGATCGTGAACACGATCATGAACATGCGCCGCACGTGGGTGCCGAGGAGCTCCACCATCAGCGGGTCCTCAATCCCGGCGCGCACGACCAGCCCGATCCGCGTGCGGTAGAGCAGCAGATAAAAGGCGAGTAACAACGCCGCGACGATACCAATGACTTCGACGCGATAGAGCGGATAGAGGAAGAAGCCGAGATTGACGATGCCCTGGCCCCAGCTCGGCAGAGGCACCGGCTGGCTCAGTCCGCCGAACAAGTAGCGCACCGCCTCGACTATCATGATGCCGAGGCCGAACGTGACCAGGATCTGATCTTCCTTCGGCCGGCTGTAATAGAAGCGGATGAGTCCGCGTTCGGTCGCCAGACCAACGATCATTAGCACCAGCGCACCGAGTAGTAGCGCCAAGCCGAAGGAATCAGAATGGCCGAGCACGACGAATGCAGTGTAGGAGCCGAGCATGAACATGGCGCCATGCGCGAAATTGAGCACGCCGAGCGTGCCGAGAATGATCGACAGTCCACTGGCGATAAGCGCTAACAGGCTACCGAGCGCAACACCGTTGAAGGCCTGGGAGAGGAATTGGGCGAGGGTGGGCATACTAACAGCTTATATCACCCCTCCCCGTGGCGCGATGACTGCAGCAAGCAGGACGGCCCCGCTGCTTCGGGGCCGTCCCTAACGAGCCGGCAGAGTGGTCAGCTTTCGATCGGAGGCATCTTGCAGCCGGTTTCGGCAATCGGCGGCAGCACCTGTTCGCCGGGCACCAGTTCAAGAACCTGGAAGAAATCCTCCGGGCCCTTCATCTCGCTCGGCTTCTTCCCCACCATGACAGGCACGGGGCGCACCATCTGGTGATCGTCGCCGCGATAATAGACCTCGCCATAAATGGAGTTTACCTTGTGGCCGGCCTCGAGCGCCTTGATCACCTCGATCGGATAGAAGGTGCCAGCGCGCTCGACCGCGTCGGCCCAGACCAGCATCTGGATATAGACCTCGCTGGCGCCCCAGCGCGGCTTGTAGTTGTTCTTCTTTTCGAAATCCTCGACGAACGACTTGGCCAGCGGATAGGTGTCCTCCTCCGTCCACCACCAGGCCTGGGTACCGTAAGTGCCGCCCATGATCGCCGCGCCCAGTTCCTTGGCCTGGAACTGGGATATGTTCGGCACGACGTATTTCATTTTTGAAAGGATGCCGAATTGCTGCGCCTGCTTGGTCGACGCGGTTGCATCGGCGCCGAACGCCACGTTCACGAACACATCGGCACCGCTGTTGCCGATGTTGAGCAGGTAGGAAGAAAAGTCGGAGGTGCCGAGCGGAACGAGTTGCTGGCCCACCGTTTTCCATCCGGCTTGCTCGGTGAACTGTTTCATCGAATCGTAGACGCTGTGGCCATAGGTGTAGTCGGGCACGAGATAGGCGGCCTTCTTGTCCTTGCCCAGCTCCTTCGCCAGCACTGGCGCCAGCGCCTTCGCCGCCATGTAAGCCGAAGGTTGGGCGCGGAAGCCGTAGCGCTGGCAATCCTTGCCGGTGGTGTCGTTAGAGCCTGAGTTGCCAATCATGACGATGACATGCTCACGCTGGCCGAGCTTCTCCAGCGCGATCGAGACCGCGCTGTTGACGGTGCCGGTTAGCATCACCGCCTTATTGTCACGGATGAAGCGGGTCGCAGCCTCGACGGCCGGATCTGGCTTGGTCTGGCTGTCGGCGACCTGGAATTGGATTGTCTTGCCGAGCACGCCGTTGCCCTTTTTCAGGGTTGGAATCTGCTCGGTGACCCGGCTGCCCTTGTTGAGGTGCTCGACCGCCAATTCGAAGCCGAGCTGCATATCCTTGCCGGAGGCCGAATAAGGCCCGGTCAGTGGCATCACGCCGCCGATGAAGACACTCTTGTCGCCGACGCCGGCCGGAAAAGTGCCGAGCGCCGGATATTTCGTTTGTGCCAAAGCAGTGGCGCCCATACGGGGTAACAAAAGGCCTGCGGAGGCGCCGAGGCCAGCTTTCATTAAACCACGCCGCGACACAGGCAGAACGACTTTGGCAAGGCGGCGATCTTTCGTGGGGGGCTTATAAGACATGACGTTTCCTCCAGATTGAGCCCGCCGAAGTGGTGCCGCGAGCGCGGCCCGGCGATGCTTTTGCGGGCAATTTTGCTGCGGCCTAACGGCAGCTGCGATTCGGCCTATAACGGCCTCACTAACACAAATAGACCGAGTGCATCATCGTTCCAACTCGCCGGGCATACAGTGCGATCTGATGTCACGGCCACTCGACTGGGTCAGCCGAAGACGGCGCAATCGGCCGCGCGGCGGCCAGCACGACATGAGGTTTGGGCGGCGGTGAGGAGCACGGCCACGGGTCTTCCGCATCGCTGGAGCTAGTGGAGCCTCAACCTTATAATGCACACTGGCATTGATAAGAGGTCGAGGCAGGAGCGCTCAATGGCGGAATGGTTCGTGGCCAAGGCGTCGGAGCTACCGGACGGCGACCGGCGCATCGTCACAGCCGGCAGGGACGAGATCGGCGTTTTTCACAAGGCCGGCACCTATTACGCCTACAGCAATTATTGCGTCCATTCGGGCGGTCCTGCCTGCGAGGGAATATTGATCAATAAGGTGGTCGACCTCATCGCCGAGGATCGCACCTATCAGGGACAGACCTTCTCCGACGAAATGCATTTCGTCTGCCCGTGGCACGGCTACGAATATGAACTTGAGACTGGCCGCTGCGTCGGTGATCGTCGGTTGAAATTGAAGAAATACCAAGTAGTGCGGCGCGGCGACGACATCTACGTCGTTGCCTGAAGGAGGATGCCATGGACACGGTCCCGAGCGAAGTCCGCAAACTCAATTTCGACGACTACTCGACGGCAAAGCATCTGGAGCATGCCGCGCGGCAGGCACGCGCCAGAAACTTTCAGGATTTTTTGATCGTTGACGTCGATGCGCACCATTACGAGAACGAGTCCTACAGGGAAGTCTTCGAATATATCGAAAGCCCGGTGATCCGCCGCGACATGATCGATTCGGCAAAGCGTCCCGGCCGTTCCGGCCTGCTCAATTCTTCGGTTGGAAATCAGAATCTCGGCGGTCGCATCACCCGCGCCAATTTGCGTCCGCTGCAGAAGGTGCCAAACGACGGCCGTCACCGCGACATCGCCATGACGCTGGAGTGGATGGACGCCATGGGCGTCGATTACGCCTGCATGTTCCCCACCCCGATGTTGTTTCTCGGCCTACACCCGCAAGTCGAGATCGAGGTCGCGCTGTGCCGCGCCTACAACCGCTGGCTCTGCGAGCGCCTCCTGGCGGTCGAGCCGCGGCTGGTGTCGATGCTCTACATCCCGTTCAACGATCCGGAGGCCGCCTACAAGACCGTGAAGGACTTCGGCGACAAGAAGGGCGTCGTGGGTTTCATGGTGACCTCGCCGCGCTACAAACCGGTGCATGACAACGCCTACATGAAGACCTACGCGCTTCTGGAAGAAACCGGCAAGCCGATCTCGTTTCACGCCGCTTATTCGTGGGAGGACCGTGCGCTGCAGATGACCAACCGATTCATCTCCGTGCACTCGCTGGGTTTCATGTGGTTCAACATGATCCACATGACTAACTGGGTGGTGAATGGCCTGTCCGAGCGCTTCCCTAAGCTCAAAGTGTTGTGGATCGAGAGCGGACTCACCTGGGCTTACTCGCTTATGCAGCGGCTCGATCATTCCTTCATGATGCGCACGTCGGACTGTCCGTCACTAAAGCGCAAGCCAAGCGAATACATGCGCGAGATGTACTTCTCGTCGCAGCCGATGGAAGTGCCCGAGGATCTTTCTATCCTCGAAGCGACGTTCAAGATGATCAATGCCGAGACGCAACTCCTGTGGTCTTCCGACTATCCGCATTGGGACTTCGACCTGCCCGGTGTGATCTATGATCTGCCGTTCCTGAGCGAGAAGGCTAAGCGTAATATCCTCGGTGCCAACGCGGCGCGCGTGTTCAATCTCGACAGCAAGGTGATGAAGAAAATTTCGTAGGAGGAAAAGCCATGACGCTCCCAGGCGCAAAATCGATCGGTCCACTGGCAATGCTGTTGGGACTGCTCGCCTGGGGCGAACGTGCTAACGCGATCGACTATCCGACGCGACCAATACGCTTCATCGTATCGTTCGCGGCCGGCGGTCCGAACGACACCATCGCGCGCCTCCTCGGCCAGTACCTGTCGGAAAAACTCGGCCAGCCCGTCGTAATCGAGGATCACGTCGGCGCCGGCGGCAATATCGGCATGGCGGACGTGCTGGCATCGACCCCCGACGGCTACACCATCGGTTTCGTCGCACCCAATAACGCCATCAACCAGACGCTCTATCAGCACATTCCGTTCGACTTCGTGCACGACTCCACGCCGATCGCCGGCACCATGTCGCTCGCCAATGTGATGGAAGAAAACCTGGCGTTCCCGCCCAAGAACCTCACCGAGTTCATCGCGCTCGCCAAATCTGAGTCCGGCAAGATCAACTTCGGTTCAGGCGGGGTTGGCACCTCGCCGCACATGTCCGGCGAGCTCCTCGAGTCCATGACTGGCATCAAGCTGACCCACGTGGCCTATCGAGGCTCGGCGCCGGCGACGACCGATCTGCTCGGCGGCCAGATCCCAGTGATGTTCGACAATCTGCCGGGCGCGATCCAGAACATCAAAGCCGACAAGGTGCGCGCGCTCGGCGTGACCACCGCAAAGCGGGTGTCGGAGCTTCCCGACGTACCGACCATCGCCGAGACTGTGCCAGGCTACGAAGTTTCTGTGTGGTACGGTATCAGCGGGCCCAAAGGCATCCCCGACGAGATCGTCACCAAGCTCAATTCAGCCGTCAATGCGATACTGGCCAATCCCGCATTGAAAGAGCGTTTCCATCAGCTCGGCGGCGAGGTCATGCCCATGAGCCCATCTGAATTCGGCAAGCTTGTCGCTGACGAGACCGAGAAATGGGCGAAGGTGGTGAAGTTCGCCGGTGTGAAGGTACAGTGAGCGCTCCCTGTCCCCGCTTGCGCGAAGACGTGAAGTTTATTTGGCAGGCGCCACCAGCGAATAGCGTTCGTCAGCGGCGAGGCATTCGGCCTGCGGAAAGCCGAGTTCCTTGCGCACCATGTTGGTGCCGAGCACGATCGAAACCATCTTGTAGAAAGCGTGACGGCGGCTCATGCCTTCGCGGCCCATGCCGCAGTCGGTTGAGATCACCAGCCGCTCAGGCGGTATGTGTTTGAGCGCCGCACGGATTTGCGCGGCAACCTGATCGGGCGTTTCCACCTGCAGCACGTGATGATCGATAACGCCGATGGCGATTTTCTTGTCCCTGATGGTCTTGCCGATGGCTTCGAGGTCGATGCCGCCGGAGCTTGATGATTCGAAGGTGATGAGGTCAGCGTCGACCGTGTTGTAGGTCTCGAGCGCCGGCTTGTAGCTTTGCACCTGCGCGAACATTCTTTGCTGCGAAGGATTGCCCCAGCAGGAATGCGCCCACACCTCGGTCTTTGCCCGCAAGCCCTTCACAGTGCGGTTGAAGACTTCGACCATCAATTCCGGCGTGATCACCTTGTCCTGGATCTTGCGGATGGCGATCAAGTGGATTTGCGGCTCTTCGATCTGGATCACGGGGCAACCGGCATCAGCCAGCTCGTGATACTCCTCGTTAAAGGCGTCGGCGATGGCGAAGATGCGGTCGGGGATGCTCTTGTAGTGCCGGTCCTGCAGCGCGAAGGCCACGATCTCGGCCGACACCGCGCCGAACTTGACCGGCCGCTTGGTGAAGCGCTGCGCCGCTTTCCACATGGCGGTGTATTGCAGATTGCCGCGGCCGATCGGGCCGCTGATTACGGGCATCACCCGCGACTCCAGATAGTCGTGCAAAATGTGGCCGCGCGGAAACATGATGCCGCCGCGTCCGGCGGGCGTCGCCTCGGGATGCAGCGCGTCAAGACCGCTCATGTGGTTCGGCGGATACCCCGTCCAGCTCTGGCCGCCGACATCGTCATCGAAGTGAGCGTCGCCGTCGGTGACGATATCGAGGCCGGCGACTTCCTGGTCGCGCAGGTAGCAAGTCACCGCGTCTTCATACTGCTCGCGGAATCGCCGGCTGACCATGGCTTCGAGAAAATGACGGGTGCCGAGATTTTCCGTGTACCAGCTTGGCCGCGGCAGCGAGCCGGTAATCGTCGTCGGCAGCATGATGTCTTTGGTGCCACGGTACATGGCGAACGCCTCCCTGTTGTTTTTCATCACGCCCAGCCCCGTGCCGGGCATCCAAGTCTTCAGCGCCGAACACTAAAGACCTGGATGGCCGGGCGAAAGGGCGGCCACGCCCGTCTTCGGCGGGCTATGCCCGGCAATGTCGCCAATCAAACGTGCTCGCCCACTTTCAGATGCGCGTTGGGCAACAGTGGGCAGAAAGCTCGCGCTCAGGTCCCGGTGAACACCGGCTTGCGCTTCTCCATGAAGGCGCTGCGGCCTTCGTTATAGTCGCGGCTGGCGAAGCACGCCTCGACCATCTCGGTGGTGCGTCCGACGTTGCGCTTGGTTTCGTCCTTGACGATTTCGCCGACAGTATATTTGACCGCCTTGATGGTGAGCGGCGCGTTGGCGCAGATCATGTCGGTGATGTTCTTGACCGCGCTTTCCAGTTGGTCGGACGGCACCACGCGATTGACGAGGCCCATGGCGAGTGCCTCCTGCGTATCGAACTGCCGCGCCGTATAGAAAATCTCCTTGGCGAACGAGGGCCCGACAATGTCGACCAACCGTTTGAGGCCCACATAGCCGTAGCCCAATCCGAGCTTGGCGGCCGGGACCGCGAACTTCGAATTGTCGGAGGCGATGCGCAGGTCGCAGCACGTGGCAAGGCCGAGCCCGCCACCGATACAATAGCCGCGGATCATGGCGATGGTCGGCTTTGGGAATTCGTAGATGCTGGTGTAGGCGGCGTCGGATTTGGCCCCGTAGGCGCGCGCAGCGTCGAGGTTGGCGCGTTCGCTCTCAAATTTGGAAATGTCCGCGCCCGACACGAAAGCCTTGCCGCCGGCGCCGGTGAGCACGACAACGCGAATGCTGTTGTCGGCGGCAAAGTCATCGAGGATGCGTTTGGTCGCCTCCCACATGTCCAGCGACACGGCGTTGAGCCGTTCGGGATTGTTGAAGGTCACGATGCCCACGCCCCCTTCCTTGCGCGAGAGCATCTTGTCGGTTTGAGTCATGTTCAATTCCTTCCTTTCACTTCGTCGTGCGCGCTAAACAGCCTTCGCCTTATGCAGCGCCGCGATGTCGCGCGCAGAAAAGCCGAACTCCTTGAGCACCTCGTCGGTGTGCTCGCCGATCGCCGGGGGCGGCGCCACGAAACGCGAGGGCGTCCGCGACAGCGTGACCGGCTGTGCGACGAGCTGCATGTTGCTCCTGTCCTTCTTTGTGACGCCTTGCGCCATCTCGAGGTGCTTCACCTGTGGATCGGCGAACATCTCGTCGATGGCGTAGATCGGTCCACATGGCACGCCGGCCTCATTCAGGCGCTCGACCCAATCGGCGCTGGTACGCTTGTCCATGTAGCTCTGGATTTCCGCGTTGAGCGCGTCGCGGTTTTTCGAGCGCGCCGCGCCGCCCTGATATTCCGGCTTGTGTAGAAGCGCGGTCGCGTCGGCGGCCTGGCAAAATCTTTCCCAGATCTTTTGCCCAGTGGCCGCGATGTTGATGTACCCGTCCTTGGTCTTGAAGACGCCGGTCGGGATGCTGGTCGGATGATTGTTTCCGGCCTGCTTGGCCACCTCGCCCTGCACCAGATAGCGGGCCGCCTGGAAATCAAGCATGAAAATCTGCGCTTGCAAGAGCGACGTCGAGATGTGCTGACCCTTGCCGGACTTGTCTCTTTCCAGCAGCGCCACCAGGATGCCGATGGAGGCAAACAATCCGGCGCTAAGGTCAGCGATGGGAATACCGACCCGCACCGGCCCCTGCCCCGGCAGTCCGGTGACGGACATCAGCCCGCCCATACCTTGCGCGATCTGGTCGAAGCCCGGCCGGTTGGCGTACGGCCCATCCTGGCCGAAGCCGGAAATACTGGCGTAGACGATGCGCGGGTTGATCTTGGCGAGCGTCTTGTAGTCAATCTTGAGGCGCTTCTTCACGTCGGGGCGGAAATTCTCCACCACAACGTCGGCTTTCTTCACCATGCGCTTGAACGCGGCGAGCCCCTCGGGCGCCTTCAGGTTGAGCGTCATGCTGCGCTTGTTACGGTGCAAATTCTGAAAGTCGCCGCCCTCGCGCGGTCCGCCCATCGGCTCCTCTAGGCCCGGCGGGCTCTCAATCTTGATGACATTGGCGCCCCAGTCTGCCAGCTCGCGCACGCAGGTTGGGCCGGAACGAACGCGCGTGAGATCAAGGACCGTAAAGCGCGAAAGCGCTTTTGAAGCTTGACGAAAGGGCATCCTGGGCGCCTCCAACTCCGTATTATTGCCGGCGAAATTTATTCTAGCCAAGACACCGGAAGGGCCGAAACTTCTCTGATCTGAGGGCTATTGTCTACGGGCGCGCAAGGCCGCAAGCCTGTTTCACTGCAGGTACACATTATCGTAACTGGCCTGATCGGAGTTGGCGTGGTCATCTTTCGGGCACTTTCAGGAGGCGATCATGAATGAGGATGCTCTCAACGTCAGTGTGCGCAAATTTCTCAAGAAAGTCGGCGTCACTTCGCAGCGCGAGATCGAACAGGCGGTGCGCGCAGCCGTCAGCGGCGGCCGGCTCAAAGGAAACGAGACACTGCCGGCCAAGGCCGTATTGAGCATCGAGGGCATAAGCCTGTCGATCGAAATCGAGGGCGCAGTCGAGCTTGAATGAAGCGGGGCGCCCTGAGTTCGCTCATGCAAAGAGCAAGCTGGAATGCGCCTGAGTCTCCAAGGAAGCAGTTATGATTTGTGATCGCCGTAAACTTGCCGTCGTCGCACTGATCGCGAGTATGCTCCTGACAGTCGGGACCGCCGTGGTGGCGCAAGAGCATCCGGGCAGGCCCGGGGGCCGCCAAGAGCAAGGTCGACAGGGTGGGCCGGGACGGCAAGACGAAAACGGACCCGGCGTGCTTTCGCTCCTGCCCGCCGACGCCATCAGCGAGCACAGCATCGATACGCCCGGCGGCAAACTCACCTACACGGCGACCGCGGGCACGTTCTCGCTGTTCGATCAATCCGGCGAACGGTCCGCCGCCATCTTTTACACGGCCTACGTGGTCAAAACCGCCAATTCGTCCAACCGGCCAGTAACTTTTGTATTCAATGGAGGGCCCGGCGCCGCGTCAGCGTTTCTCAATCTCGGGCTTGTTGGTCCGCGGCTTGCTGAATTCGGCTTGGGCGGGCACGACGGCTCGAACGTTCGCCTGGTCGACAATCCAGATACTTGGCTTTCCTTCACCGATCTCGTGCTGATTGACCCGGTGGGCACCGGGTGGAGCAGGCCGGCCAAGCCGGACGGTGGCAGCGCCTTCTGGGGTGTGCGCGCCGACGCCGAATCGATGGCAAAGGTCATCGCGCTCTATGTCGCCAAGAATGGCCGGGTCAGCTCGCCGAAATTTATTTTAGGCGAAAGCTATGGCGGATTCCGCGCTGCCAAGGTGGCGCGCGCGTTGCAAGACGAACAGGGCATCTCGGTCGGCGGCATTCTCATGCTGTCACCCATGCTTGAGGGTGCGTTTCAGTTCAGCGGCGATCGTTTTGCGCTCGGCGCCGCCCTGCGGCTGCCATCGCTCGCGGCCGCGGAACTTGAACGCAAGGGCACTTTCAGCAAGGAGGCTCTCGCGCAGGCGGAACATTTCGCGCTGACCGATTACCTGGCGACCCTCGCGGGGCCGCCGCTGCGCGGCGACGCGGCGAAGAATTTCTATGCGCAAGTCGCGGCGATCACCGGGCTGCCACAGGATGTCGTAGCCGAATCACACGGCTTCATTCACGACGCCTACGTCAAGAACCTGCGCCTGAGCGACCATAAGATTGTCAGCCGCTACGACGCGACCTTCGCCACCGACGACCCCGATCCTGAATCGCCAACAGCGCGCGGGCCCGATCCAATCCTCGACGGGGCAGTGCGCTCCTATGGCAGCGCGTTTGTTTCCTACGCGCGCGACGAACTCGGCTTCAAAACGGAAATGACCTACAATCTACTCGCTTCACACATTTCCGGCGAATGGAAATGGGGTGAGGGCCGTGCGCAGCCGAGCGTCGCCGACGATTTGCGCGTGCTGTTGTCGCTTACGCCCACGTTCCGGCTGATGATTGCGCACGGCTACAGCGACATGGTCACTCCGTACGCCGTAACGCGCTACGTGCTCGATCACTTGCCGGCGGCGGAAACCGAGGAACGCGCGCAACTGCGGCTCTACCGGGGCGGCCATATGTTTTACATCGATCCGGACTCGCGCAAAGCATTCACCGCCGACGCGCGGACGATGTATGTGGCACCATGACAAGGCATGCGCCTCCGCCGCGGCTTTGATCAAATACTGGGCAGGAGGGAGCGGCGCTTTGTCTCACCATTCCAGGGGCCTTCGCCCAACCCACAGCTATGAAATAATTCTCTTCCTGCCGGACCACGGGGCGCCTCCGTGATTGAAAGGCTACTAATTCCAAGGCGTCCGTAACTAACTTTCGCATTTCCTTTTACATGACGATTCGTAGTATAACGATCTTCTGCTTGTCTGAGTGGGGGACGCCATTTGCCTAAATGGCCGACCTGTAGAAGAAACCCCAAGAACACCGCAAAGGAGAAACGCGATGTCCAAGGATCGTGCCGGCTGGCCGGTACAGCGGCGAACAATACTGAAGGGCGGCCTAGCGCTGGGCGCCATGCAGGTTGCGAGTCCCTTCGTCGTAAAATCGCTTGCTGACGAGCCGGTTAAGATCGGCCTCGACAATCCGCTGACCGGCACCTTCGCCGCGCTCGGCAAGAACGAATTGATTGGCGCGCAGCTCGCGATCGAACAGATAAACGCCAAAGGCGGAATTCTGGGCCGTCAAGTCCAACTTCTGGTCGAGGATTCGACCAGCGGCGACACTGCCACCGCGGTGCAGAAGGCGCTCAAGCTGATCGAGCGCGACAAGGTCGACTTCCTGCTCGGCAACATCAACTCGGCGCTGGCGCAAGCCATGGCCAACACCAGCTTCCAGAAGGGCGTGTTCCACATCGTGCCCGGCGGCCATACCGACAGCGTCACCGGCACGCAATGCCATTGGAACGTGTTCCGCGTCTGCAACACGACGCGCATGGAGACGAACTCGGTTTCCAAGCTGCTGCTCTCTTCCTACGGGAAGAAGTGGTACTTCATCACCACCGACTACGCGTTCGGTCACTCGCTCCAGGAAGGTTTCGAAGCGAGCCTGAAGACCGCCGACGGCACCAAGCTCGGCGCGGATTTTACGCCGCTCGGCACTTCCGACTTCTCCGCGAATCTGATCAAGGCGCAATCGACCAATCCCGACGCGCTCATCCTGTTGCTCGCGGGCGACGACATGATCAACTGCCTCAAGCAAGCGGTGCAGTTCGGGCTCGATAAGAAGATCCATATCGCGGGCGCGCAGCAGGAGCTCGAAGTCAACAAAGGCCTGCCGCCCAACGCGCTGTTCGGCGACTGGGTGTTCGAATGGTACTGGAAGCAGCCCGGCGTGCCGCATGTGGAGGAATTCGTGGCGGATATCCGCAAGCGCACCGGTGGCAACGTGCCGACCGCGCGCACTTGGTTCGGGTACGCAGCGGTCCACACCTGCAAGCTCGCTGCCGAGAAGGCAAAGTCGCTCGAGGCCGTCAAAATGGCACAAGCGATGCAGGGCCTGGTGCTGCCCCCGGAAATCGCCCTGATGCCGAACAATCCCTATTATCGCAAGGGCGACAACCAGCTGATGCCGACCCTGTTTGTCGGCGAGTCGCAGCCGGCGCCGGCTGGCGGCGATCCCGAGGACCTGTTCAAAGTTACCCAACTGGTCAAGGGCGACGAGGCGGCCTTGCCGGTTGACCAAACCGGATGCAAGATACAGTGGCCGGCTTGATGGCTGAAGTTTCCCGGGCGCCGTTCGATAGCGGCGCCCGGAATTTTGGCCGGGGGTGAGGGGTTACAATCATCACTTTCTGGGGAGGATGACCGCGATCACGCCTGCGACAAGCGGCAGCGTGGCTCGCGGCGGGACCATGACGTTATCTCGCGTATGACACAGCTCGTCTTATTCAACCTCTTCAACGGCCTCATCATCGGAGCGTTCTACGCGCTCATGGCTCTGGGGCTATCGCTGATCCTCAATCTGTCGGGCGTGATCAATTTCGCCCACGGCGGCTTCCTGGCGATCGGCGGATATCTCGCCTACTCGCTTATTCCCTATCTGGGGTACTGGGGCGCGCTTCTCGTGTCGCCATTCCTCGTTGCCTTCATCGGAATCCTGGTCGAGCGGGTGTTGATCCGCCAGCTCTACGGCCGTGACCCGCTCTATAGTCTGTTGCTGACCTTCGGCTTGGCCTTCATGATCGAGGACGGCACACGCTTCATCTGGGGCGCGCAAAGCCTGCCCTTTCAAATCCCCGTTTGGCTGTCGCGACCGCTGAGCGCCGACTACTTCTTCCTCACCGGGTACCGCCTCTTCATGATGCTGCTGGTGACTGCGGTCGTGGCGGGGCTTTTCTTCATTCTCAACTATACGCGGCTCGGTATCCGTATTCGCGCCGGCACTCTCGATCTCGAGACGGTCTCGGTCCTGGGCGTCAACGTGCGTGTGCTGCGCAATTTGAATTTTGGCCTCGGCATATACCTGGCCGGGCTCGCAGGCGTGCTGGCCGTGGGCATGCTGGGGCTGCAGCCTAATATCGGCGACAACCTTATCATGCCGAGCTTCATCGCGATCATCGTCGGCGGGCTCGGTTCGCTTCCCGGCACGCTAGCCGGCGGTATTTTGATCGGCGTCGTCTCCGGCGTCACTACCGTGTTCTTGCCGGCGGCGAGCGAGGCGGTGATCTACGTGATGATGGCGCTGGTTTTGATCGTGCGGCCGCGCGGCCTGCTCGGCGAAGAGGGGCGCTTCTGATGGGCGAGCGCCTCAGCGACGTCCTGAATCGTACGGCCCCGCGGCTGATGGACAAGCGCACCGGCGATGTCCTGATCTGGATCCTGCTGCTGAGCGCGCCATTCTGGCTGCCGGCAGCCGGCAGCTATGTCGAACTCGGCACGCGTGTTGTGGTTTTTGCGCTCGCCGCGACGGCGCTCAACTTCCTGCTCGGTTACACCGGCGTGCTGTCTTTCGGACATGCCGCGTATTTCGGCCTCGGCGCCTACGGCACCGCCTTGACCATCAAGTTTCTGGTGGCGAGTACACCCGTGGGTATGCTGGTCGGCGTCGCGGTGGGCACGATCGCGGCCGCGATCATCGGCTTGATGATCGTCCGGCTGCGCGGCGTCTATTTCGCCATGTGCACGATCGCCTTCGGCCAGGTGTTTTACTTCATCGCCTTCCAATGGTTCTCGCTCACCAACGGCGACGACGGGGTCAGCGCCTGGCACCGCATGCCGCTTGACCTGGGCTTCACCACTATCGACATCCTCAACAGCTCCAACGCATTTTATTATTTCGTGCTGGCGGTGTTCGCCGCCTGTGTGGCCGCGATGGCGTTCCTGCTGCGCTCGCCCTTCGGCCGCACCCTGCAGGCAATTCGCGAGAATGAACGCCGCGCGCGCTTCCTCGGTATTCCGGTCGACGCCCACATCTGGATGTCTTGGGTCATTTCCTGCTTCTTTGTCAGCGTCGCTGGCACTCTGTTCGCGCTGATGAACGACTTCGTTGATCCGCGCGCGATGCGTTGGGACCAGTCGGGTACTTTCGTCATCATGACCGTGCTCGGCGGCATGCGCAGTTTCTGGGGGCCGCTGATCGGGTCTGCGATCTACCTTGTGCTGCAGGACTACATTTCCAGCCATACGGAAAACTGGATGTCGTTCATCGGCCTGTTCTTCGTTCTCATCGTGTTGTTCTTCCCGCGTGGCGTGCTCGGCCTCATCGGGCGAAAGGCGGTATCGTGAGCCTCTTGCAGGTCCAGAAAGTCTCCAAGCTTTTCGGCAGCCTCGTCGCCGTCAACGACGTGTCGATGACGGTCGAGCCGGGCGAGTTGCGCGCCGTCATCGGTCCTAACGGCGCCGGCAAGACCACGTTCTTCAATCTGATTACCGGATTTTTCCGGCCCACTTCGGGAAAGATCGTTTTCAACGGCGAAGATGTTACGGCGCTTCTGCCTGCGCGGCGCGTATGGCGCGGCATCGCTCGTACGTTTCAGATCACCGAAGTGTTTCCGGAGCTGACCGTTCACGAAAATCTGCGCATCCCCGTCGAGGTCGCCTCGGGCTTCCGCCTGCAGCCATGGCTGTCGCGGGAAGAGGACGCCAAGGTCCGCGCGCGCGTTGCCGAATTGATGGAGATGGGCGGCCTGACCGACAAGGCTGCTCGCCTGGTCGGCGAGCTTGCCCACGGCGACCAGCGGTCAACCGAGATCATGATGGCGATCGCGCTCAATCCCCGTTTGCTGCTGCTCGATGAACCGACGGCCGGCATGGGCGAGCAGGAGACCTTCGTGATCATCCAGCTGATCCGCCGCCTGCACAAAGACAACAAGCTCACCATCGTCCTGATTGAGCACGATATGCGCGTCGTGTTTCACCTGGCCGACCGCATCATGGTGCTCGATCAGGGAAAATTCCTCGCGGAAGGCACGCCGCAGGAGATCGCCAAGAACGAGGCGGTGCAGACCGCCTATTTGGGCAAGGCCGCATGACCGCCGCGCTGATCGCCGAAGGGCTCCACACCTATTATGGCAAGAGCCACATCCTGCACGGCGTCAGCCTTGAGGCGGCCGAAGGCCAGGTGACGGCGCTGCTCGGCCGCAACGGCGCCGGCAAGACCACGACCCTGCGCAGCCTGATGGGTTTAACACCCCCACGCGAAGGCAAGGTGACGATTTTCGGCACGCAGACCACGCGCTTGCCACCCTTCCGCGTCGCCGCGCTCGGCGTCGGCTACGTGCCCGAAGGCCGCCGGGTCTTCGCCAACCTCACCGTCGATGAGAACCTTCGGGTACCGCTCGAACGGCCGGGTCCGTGGACGATCGACAGCATCTACAAATTGTTCCCGCGGCTCGGCGAGCGCAAAACCAACCGCGGGCGGCAGCTCTCCGGCGGCGAGCAGGAAATGCTCTCCATCGCGCGGGCGCTGCTCATCAATCCAAAACTTCTGATTCTGGACGAGCCTTCGCAGGGACTAGCGCCACTCATCGTGCGCGAGGTCTTCCGCATCGTGGCGCAGATGCGCTCGGAGGGCATTACGGTGCTGCTGGTCGAGCAGAACGTGCGCATGAGCCTCGAAATTGCTGACCACGCGTATGTGCTTGATGACGGCCACGTGGTCTATTCCGGGCCGGCGCGCGAGCTCGCCGCCGACGAAGCGCGCGTGCAGTCGCTGGCCGGCGCCAGCGCCGAGGAATGGACACCGCCTGCTTAAGGTGCTCGATTTCGAGACCCCACCCGTTAGCGCTGGAATTGATCAACTAACGCGCCTATTTACGAAAAGCACTTGGTCTCGAATCAAACTAAGAGAGCGGACCAGGCGCGCGAGCTTGCATAGGGCATCCTAGATCGATGGGAAGCATCGTACTTCTCGATCTAATGGGTGGTGTGGCGCTGCTGCTCTGGGGCCTGCACATGGTCCTCAGTGGCGTGCTCCGCGCATTCGGTCCCGACCTCCGCCGCATCCTCGGCAAGGCGCTAGACAACCGGCTTACCGCTTTCGCCGCCGGGCTCGGGCTTACTGCGCTTCTGCAAAGTAGCACGGCGACCGGGCTGATGACGGCATCGCTTGCCTCTGAGGGCGTGGTGAACCTCGTTCCAGCACTCGCGATCATGCTTGGCGCCAATGTCGGCACGACTCTCATTGTTCAAATCCTATCATTTAACGTTTCGGCGTTTGCGCCAGCTCTGTTCGTTGTGGGGCTCGTCACCTTCCGCATTGGCGGCAGCAGCCTCACCAAGGCAATAGGTCGCATCGCTATCGGATTGGGCCTTACGCTTTTAGCCCTCCACATACTGCTGGACACGCTCGCTCCAGCGGAGCAGGCACCGGCAGTTCGTGCGCTACTCGGCTCAATAACGAATGATCCGGTGTTGTGCATCCTGCTCGCCGCAGCGCTGACCTGGGCAGCGCATTCGAGCGTGGCGGTCGTGCTTCTGGTGATGTCGCTTGCGTATTCTCATTTCGTCACGCCGGAGGCAAGCCTGGCACTCGTCCTCGGTGCCAATCTCGGCAGTGCGATAAATCCCCTGATCGAGGGTGGGACGCACGGCAATCCCGCAAGCCGTCGCTTGCCAGCTGGCAACTTGATCAACAGATTAGTCGGCATCCTCATCGTGTTGCCTTTCCTGCCTCGTGTAGCTCACGCATTAGCGTCATTTCAGCCTGACGCGGCGAAGATGACAGCTGAATTCCATTTCCTGTTCAACGTTGCATTAGCCGTTATCTTTATTGGTGCGCTTGATGCAATGGCTTGGCTGTTGGTACGAATTTTGCCGGAGAAAAAGCAGCCGTTAGACCCGTCAGTACCCCGCTATCTTGATGAGACCGCGCTGCAAACGCCACCGCTGGCATTAGCCAATGCGGCGCGAGAGATGTTACGCATGGGCGATATTGTTGAGACCATGCTGCGCCAAGTCATGGCGGCGCTCCTGAATAATGATCGCAAGCTTACGGCTGACGTGTCGCGGATGGATAACGTCGTTGACCGGCTAAACGAAGCGATCAAGCTCTACGTTACCAAGCTTACGCGGGATAGCCTGGATGAGCGCGAAGGCCAACGGGCCATGGAAATAATCTCTTTCACCATCAATCTTGAGCAACTTGGCGATATTGTTGACAAAAATCTTTGCGAGCTCGCAACCAAGAAAATCAAGCGGCGCTATCAGTTCTCCCCTGAAGGCGCAGCTGAGCTAACCGCCTTTCACAGGCGCGTCTGTGAGAATCTTCAGGCAGCGTTCGGCGTCTTTATGACCGGTGACCTTGTGGCGGCCCGAAAACTTCTGCGCGAGAAAATTGAGCTACGTAAGGCGGAGCTCGAAGCGGCCGACCGCCATTTTGAGCGATTGCGAGAAGGTCGGCCCGAGAGTCTTGAGACGACTTCGCTGCATCTGGACGTTCTAAGTGACCTTAAGCGAATTCACTCGCATATCTGTTCAGTCGCCTACCCGGTGCTTGAAGCTGCAGGTGAGCTAAAGGCGATCCGGCTTGAGGGCAACGAGGGAGCCACTGGAATGGATGCGGCTTCGGACCTTTTGCCAACACCACCACGTTCCCATTGAACGGCCCCATAGGCTACGTAGCGCGCCTCACTACGCCGTACGATGTCGCGAGTGGACCCGTCAGCTGGCCTTATTGGGATCGAGGCCATACTTGGCGCACATCTTGGCGACGAGCGCCACATCTTTGCCGCCGGTGATGAGGCCCATAATTGCCGAGGTCACCTTTCCACCCGAGAGCTTGGCTTCGACGATATACGCTTGTCGGCCATCGTAAGCCGCGTAAGGGCTCTTTGCGTCCACAGTCGCGCAATAACTGACCGAACTCTCCACAGTGACTGCCGGGAACTTCGCCCACCGGTACTTTGCGGATGCCGGATCACGCAGCGAAGGAGCGACAGCATCCATGATCGCCTTCTTTTCTTCGGGCGTAAGGTCGCGCTGCGGGCCGGAAGCGGGTGCCGCGCTGACCGCCGGACTCGTTCCGGTTGTCAGGCCACCTGCGCAGGCTGAAAGCGCAAGCGCCGCAGCCATTGGCAAAAACACTCGCCAGTCGGTTACTCGCACGGGTCGTCCATCCCCAGACAGAAGCTGACACCTCGGCCGCCAAAAGCTCTTTCGCTGGCCTGAACTTGAAGTCGGCCGGGCGGATCTCCGAGCTGTGCTCCGGTATGCGGCCACCATGAACGTTGCGGATGAACGGCGTCAACCCCTCTACGAATCTTCCCAGTACGCGGTGCGCACGCTGCGCGAACGCCGTGCGACTGGTCCAGGTGATTCTTGCTTCGCGAAAGCGATTTGGACTGGCAAGCGCGATGGTCCGTCCTGTGGATGAAGTGACTTCTGTGGAAAACAATCAGCGGAATTGTGCCGCACCAACGGCGACGGCGGGCGAATTCTGGCTGATTGAGGGGTGAAACGCACTGACGGGCGTTGTTCGTGGTGACAAAACAGTACGGCTGACCAAAACATGTCCACTGTGGCTTTTCGGCACTAGAGCACCGCTATGCCCCTGCGTATCGTCGCGGCGTCCATGGCACGGGGGAATACGTCAATGAAGAAGCTTGCTCTAGCAATCATCGGGTTCCTCACACTCGCGAGCATCGCAGGTTGCGCCACCCCACCGCCGCCTTGTTGCGTCACAAAGTGACGAAGGGGTAATCGGTACACCGCAGGCAGTTAATGGGGGAAGGGCCGACTGCCTTGTCGGCCCCTTTTCCTATTTTCATTCATCTCTTTCGGATCTTGTGATCGCGCGTGAGCCCGCCGAGCCATTTGCCTCACGTATGAGCCCGGCGTGCGGCGCTGACTTGGTTACGCGCCCCACATCCTCGGCCTATTCGGCCGCACGTTTCCGCGCCAATGCTTCGGCGGCCGTGTCATAATCCTCTTCACGCCGCAGCACCGCTTTGAGCCCGACGAGTTCGTAGTAATCATCGAGTGGCAGGAGATGGTCGAACGTCGCGGTGAGTGAATTCTCGCGCTTGAGGATACGCAAAACGTTGCGAACGGCCTGCGCGGCGGCAAATAGGGCGATCGACGGAAAGGTCGCCGCGACCACGCCCGCTTCTTCAAGTTCCTCCAGGCTTCTGCGCTTGAGCCCCGCCGCCTGGGACAACGTCGCCATATGGGGGCCTCCGACCTCCCGAATGACCCGTTTGATATCCTCGATCGTATCGACCCCCATGGGCTTGGCCATGTCGGCGCCCGCATCCATAAACAGTTGGCATCGCGCGATTGCCGCATTCAGCCCCTCGACGCCAGCGGCGTCCGTGCGGCCCGCAATGTAGAAGTCCGCATCACGGCGCGCATCGAGCGCTGCCTTGATCTTCGCCAGCATCTGCTCGGTCGGAATCACCTGCTTGCCCGGCAGATAGCCGCAGCGGTTGGGGAAGACTTGGTCGCTGATGAAAACGCCTGCCACGCCGGCAGCTTCGAAGGCGCGCACCATTTGGCGGACGTTGTTGACGCCACCGAAGCCTGTGTCGGCGTCGACATAAACCGGAATGTCGACTGCCGCCGCTATGCGTCCGTAATGATCGGCATAGTCGCGCATGTTCGACTGGCCCATGTCAGGCTGCGCCATCATCGAACCGATGGCCGCATAACCGCCGGCGCAGATCGCCTCAAATCCCTCCGCTTCCATGATGCGCGCCGAGAGTGCGTCATAGGCGCCGGGCATGAGAACGAGGCGCTTCCCCGACATGATTGCTTTGAATTTCTTTCGTGCATCCATCGAGGATCCCCTCTTCGCTAGCGGCTGTCCTTTGCGGTCTGCAGCCACGGCTGCGCCGCCGCAGCCCGCCGCTCCCAGCCGGCAATCTCGTCCATATGCTTGAGCGTCAGCCCGATATCGTCCAACCCTTCAAGCAGACGTGAGCGGTCAGCAGCGGCAACCTCGAAAGCCACATCGGCGCCGCCCGGCCCACTGATACGTTGACTGACCAGATCGACGGTGAACGGTGCGGCGCCATCGACGCCGATCACGCGGGCCGCGAAAGCCTCGGCCTCGGGCGGTTCAAGCACGAGCGGCAGCAAACCGTTTTGCAGACAATTCTCGCGATAAATGTCGGCAAAGCTCTTGGCAACAATGACACGGATATTGTTAGCTAGCATGCTCCAAACAGCTGCTTCGCGCGAGGAGCCGGCGCCGAAATTGTTTCCTGTCACGAGGATGCCGGCGTTGCGGAATTGCGGTTTGTTGAGAATGAAATTCGGGTCTTCGCTGCCATCCTCGCGCCGGCGCGCGCGGTGGAACAGCATTGCCCTGTAGTCCTCCTTCAGACTGCGCGAATGCAGAATTGGAGCAATCTGGTCAGTATTGATGTCGTCCTTGAGGAGCGGAGCGGCGACAGCTATGTGGCTGGTGAACGGCTGCATCACGCGGCCCCCGACAGCAACTTTCGTACATCGGTAATGCGTCCTGTGATCGCGCTTGCCGCCGCTGTCGCCGGACTCGCTAGATGCGTTCGCACTTTCGGCCCCTGGCGGTTTTCGAAGTTGCGGTTGGTGGTCGAAACACAGCGCTCTCCCGGTTCGCCGCGATCGCCGTTGCCGCCGGCGCACATGGAGCATCCGGATTCGCCCCAGAAAAAGCCAGCGTCGCGGAACACGCGATCCAGACCGGCAGCCTCAGCCTCGCGCTTCACGCGTGTCGATCCGGGTACCACCATGGCCGCCACGCCTTCGGCGACCCGCCGACCGCGCACCACGGCAGCCGACACCTCAAGGTCGGGCAGCCGGCTGTTCGTACAGGAACCGATGAAGACCCGATCGATCGGCAGCCCATTCAGCGGCGTTCCTGGCTGCAATCCCATATAGGCAAACGCGCTTTCTGCGGCTGACCACCGGCTTGGATCGATCGCGGCAGGGTCGGGCACGCGACCCGAAATTCCCACCACCTGACTCGGATCGGTGCCCCAGGTGATTTGCGGCTCCAAAGCGCCGCAGTCCACCGCCACCTCGCGGTCAAATTCGGCATCGACGTCGGTCACCAAAGTCCGCCAATAACTGAGCGCACGATCCCACGCCGCATCCTTCGGGACGTATGGACGCCCATAAAGCCAGGCGAATGTCTTATCGTCCGGTGCAACGAGACCTGAGCGGCCGCCCATCTCGATGTTGAGATTGCACAGCGTCATGCGCTGCTCGATCGGCATGGCGCCGACGGTGGTGCCAGCGTACTCCACGACGTAACCGCGCGCACCGGCGACGCCGAGTTCGGCGATCAGCCTCAGTGCTACGTCCTTGGCGCTCACCTGCTCGGACAGACGACCATCAAGCCGCGCCCGCATGCGCTTCGGCCGCTTCAGCGCCATCACCTGCGTGACCAGAATATGAGTCATTTCGCTCGCGCCGCAGCCGAACGCCAGCGCGCCGACGCCGCCGACGGTGCTGGCGTGGCTATCGGGCACCGCGTGCGTTGCGCCCGGCAACACCATTCCGACTTCCGGTGCCACGACGTGGGAAATACCCTGTTCGGGGTCGTCGATGTCGAAGAGTCTTATGCCGTTTTGGCGCGTGCCCTCGCGCATCGATTTGAGAAACGCGGTGCCTGACGGGTTCGTCTCGTCGTCGCGGCCTGGCTTGGTTGCCACGGTGTGGTCTTGGACCGCGAAGGTAAGGTCCGGTCTGTGAACAGCGCGACGCTCCTTTTCCAAGTGGGCAAACGCGTGATGCGCATGCAGCTCATGCAAAACGTGGCGATCGATATAAATGAGATCCCGGCCGTCGCTACGCTGCCCGACCAGGTGGAAGTCCCAGATCTTGTCGAACAAGGTGCGCGGCATCGCGTTCTTCTCTCGGTTGCAGCCTTGCCAAGGAGGGCACGGTTCAAGGTTTCTATCTTCGGCGGCTAGGTCGGCCAAGGCAAGCGGATGGACTTGATTCGAATGCTCTGTTCATGTCGCCACTAATCGGAGGGTTTCATGGCTTCCGTCGTTGGAATCGATCATCTGGTTCTGAGCGTCGGCGATCTGGCGCGCTCAAAGGAGTTCTACGGGCAGGTGCTCCACTTTCTCAATTTCAAGCTCAAATACGATTACGGGGATATGGTGGGCTGGAGCAACGGCAAGACGCTGTTTTGGATCGCCGCCGCTGACGTTCAAGGGCGAAAGCGGAGATATCGCAAGGGCGACATTGGCTTTCACCATTATGCGTTCGAGCTTTCAAGCCGCAAGGATGTCGACGATCTCGGTACCTTTCTGGAAGAGCACGGCATGACCGTGATCGATCCGCCGGGCGAATACTACGACGACTATTACGCCGTTTATTTTACCGACCCGGACGGCATGAAGCTGGAAGCTATGGTCTGGGGGCCGCCCGCAAAGGGGCGCAAGCGGAGCCCACATAAAGGCACGAAGAGGCGGAAGTCCTGATTGCTCAATCAGGATGCCATGCTGAGCACTACCGGAGCGCGCGCCACCATCTTATTGCGGCCGCCCCGTTTAGCGGCATAAAGCGCACTGTCCGCAGCTTCGACGAGACTGGCGGCGGGCCGACCCTTTTCCGGCACCAGCGACTCGACGCCGATGCTGATGGTGACAACCCCACAGGGCGCCTCAGCATGCGTGATAAGAAGGTCTTCGATCGACTTGCGCGCTTCTTCGGCGAGCTCAGCAACGCGGGTCAGATCGAGACCTGGCAGCAACAAAGCGAATTCTTCGCCGCCGTAGCGGGCGACCAGCACCGCCTCTTCCAAGGTGACGAGGGACAGCGTCTCGCCGACGGCGCGCAAACAAGTATCACCCGCAACATGACCGTAGCGGTCGTTGTAGAGTTTGAAATGATCGATATCGATCATCATAAGTGCGATGGGTTGCCGGGAATCGGTGGCGCGCCGCCATGCACGTTCCAGTTCGCGATCGAAGCCCCGGCGGTTTGCGAGTCCCGTGAGGCCATCAAGACTCGCCATTTCCTCAAGATGCTCATTAGCGATGCGCAGTTCTTCTTCTCGCGCGGCCAGCTTGTTCGCCATATCATCGAAGGCGATCGCCAGCGGTTCGAACTCAGCGAGCCAGGGCTCTTGCGCCGCGCGCACCTGCCGGTCGCCGTGCCCGAAGCGAGCGACCATGCGCACCAGTGCGCGAATTGGCTGTACCACGAGGCGCTCGCCGGCCAGCCATGTAACGATGAGCACAAAAACTCCGATCAGAACGAGCTGCAAATAGGCCACGCCGATCTCGTGATCGATGCCTTTATGGACGACATTCTCGTCGAGCCCAACGGCAAGTCGCGCCTGTGTCCACGGCACGTGCACATAGGCAAAAATGCGCTGAACGCCGTCGAGGTCGGCGCTCGTTGTAGCGCCTTCGTCACGCGAGAGAATGTCCTTTACGAGGGCGCGATCAGCGAAACTCTTGCCGATGGATTTTTCGTCGCTGGCGGAAGCAGCAATAAGCGTTCCGCCGCCGTCGATGAGCAATACCGAAGCTCCGGCGTGCTGTGTGGCAGTTGCAATGAGCTTGCTGATCCAATCCATATTGATCACGACCAAGACGACCGCCGTGACCGAGCCGTCCTTCGCGAGAACTGGGAAACCGGCCATGAGGCTGGGGGCCTGATGAATAGTACCGATCAAATAATCGCTCAGCGCAAAATCATGCGACTGCAGCGCGAGATAGAAATGTGCTCGCTCGGAGACGTTCAAACCAATTGCCTGCGCGGTCGTTGAGCACTTAATTCGGCCGTCCGTGCCGGCTACGGAAAGTCCCCGGATCCACGGAATATTGCCGGCCAGATCGGTCAGATACTGGTTGCAGTCGTTCTGTTCGAACGGCATCCGATCGTAGACGCGGGCTACGATCTGCAGCAGCCCGCGAACCGAATAGATGATCTCTTGTTGCGCCTCAGCGCCACGCCGGGCCAAGTCAATCACCTCGGCGTTGGCGCGTTCCGTGCGCTCCGCGCGGGCGGCTTCAAGCGAATGGACACGCTCGAACATCACCGGTGCTATGGCCAAAAGCGCAAGGACCATCAAACGGGCACGGATGCTCAGAATGCGCCGTTTGCGCTTTAATCGCTTGGCAGCGTTTGCGTGATCGCCCGGCATCATGCACCCTCGGCCCCGGTTTCACAGCGTATCGCGCAAGGGTAAAAATGGCTTTCGCCGGTTCCACACAATTTGAATCGTGCGGCCGAGAGTTGACCGAATGAAAACCATAAGTCGGCCCTCTGGCTTCACCGCGGTCCGCAACGAGATCGCGCGGGCTTGCCGTGACGCCGGACGAGACCCGGCGAGCGTTACTCTTGTGGCGATTTCAAAAACTTTTGGCGCCGAGGCGATCGAACCGGTGATCGCAGCGGGTCAGCGCATCTTCGGCGAAAACCGCGTGCAAGAGGCCAAGTCCAAGTGGCCGTTGCTCCTCACTCGCCACAGCGGGCTCGAGCTCCACCTCGTTGGCTCACTGCAGTCAAACAAGGCCAAGGAGGCGGTGGGGTTGTTCGACGCTATTCACTCGGTCGACAGGGACAGTCTTGCCGAAGCGCTTGCCAAGGAGATTGCCAAACAGGGACGTCGTCCGCTGCTGTTCGTCGAGATCAATACCGGAGCCGAGTCACAGAAGTCCGGTGTACTGCCGCAAGACGCCGACGCCTTTCTGGTCGCCTGCCGAGATCGTTACGGGCTGGCAATCGCGGGCCTGATGTGCATCCCGCCCTTTGACGAGGCACCCGCACCGCACTTCGCTCTTACCGCCCAAATCGCCCTGCGCAATGGACTGAGGCTGCTTTCCATGGGCATGAGCGCCGATTTTGAAACGGCGATCGCATTTGGTGCCACCCATGTGAGGGTTGGAACGGCGATTTTTGGAGAGCGAGGGTCCGCAGGTTAGTTGTGAATGAAGATTCGCATCTTTGGCCAGAATCAAGGCTAGCAAAATCTTAAGATCGCGATCCCGCCGAGGGGATCGTAGAGATGGCCAGAATGCTGAAGGAAGCGCCTGGTTCAGTGGCCGACTGCCGAGACGCCTATAGCAAGCATCGGTCTGGGGCCCGCAACGGGTGTCGGCCGCGCTAAGCTCGACAGTGAGAAAGGCATAGGGCGATCAGCCGATCGGCCCGCCACCAAAATCACGCCGGATGGAAGCTGCCGGGTGGGCACCTCTTCGTCTTTTCCCGCTCATTGACTTGGGCGTCAGCACGGCCCAGCCCAGCACAATACGGCCCATCTGCCCTTGCTCTTTTGCCGCTGAATGTTCTACTTCGCCCCCACCGGCGCGGCAAAATCGCGTCCATTCGAGGTGAGCCGCGTCACTGATCGTTGTGCGCGACGGCTACGGGGTCGGGTCGATGCCGAATACGCGAAAGATTCTTATTGTCGAGGACGACACCGAGCTGCGCGATGCGCTGACCGAGCAACTCTCACTGCACGAGGAATTTGAGGCCGAGTCGGTCGAAAACGGCAGTAAGGGCGTCCAAGCCGCCAAGGCGGGCCAGATTGATCTCGTAATCATGGATGTCGGCCTGCCCGACCTCGACGGCCGCGAAGCCGTGCGCATTCTGCGCAAAAACGGCTTCAAGGCGCCGATCATTATGCTGACCGGGCACGACACCGACTCCGACACCATCTTGGGCCTCGAGTCCGGAGCCAACGATTACGTCACGAAGCCGTTCCGTTTTGCGGTGCTGCTGGCCCGGATTCGGGCCCAACTGCGCCAGCACGAGGCCAGCGAAGACGCGATCTTCACGATCGGCCCCTACACGTTCCGGCCAAGCTCCAAGCTGCTGCTCAACCCAAAGGGCAACAAGGTTCGTCTGACCGAAAAGGAAACTTCCATCCTGCGTTATCTCTATCGCGCCGGGCAGCGCCCGGTATCGCGAGAGACGTTGCTTCAGGAGGTCTGGGGCTACAATTCGGGCGTAACCACGCACACGCTCGAAACGCATATTTATCGTTTACGTCAGAAGATCGAGAAGGATGCTGCTGCGCCCGCCATCCTCGTCACGGAAGGCGGCGGCTACAAACTGGTGCCGTGAACGCGGCCTTCATGACTATCGATGACGAAATCGCCTTTCTCGAGCAAGTGCCGTTCTTCCGCAGGCTAAGCGGTGGGGCATTGCGCAGCCTCGCTATTGCGGCGGAAACCTACTCGCTGCAGGCGGGTGAGGTGCTGTTCACGGCGGGAGAAGCCGCCGACGGTGCATACATCATTCAACAGGGCTCGGTCGGCCTGAAACCCGAGAAGGCCAGAACCGACGAAATCATTGCCGGACCGGGGACGTTGCTCGGCGAAACTGCGCTGCTGGCGCCAACAACGCGGCCGGCGACCGCAACCGCGCGCGAGACTTCCACAGTCCTCCGTGTCTCGCGCTCGACTTTCCTGAAAATTCTCGACAGCTATCCGGAAGCCGCGCAGCGGCTCCGTGAACTGTTCGTCTCGCGCAGTGATCAATGGACACGCGAGATGGAGAACGTCCGGGCGGTCCTCCGAGGCGGCGCGCGGCCGCAATGAGCGACAGACGCCGGACTATCGGCTGTTCCGTCAATCGTGTTTCGGGTTTCTGCTGTGCGCGATCTCTAGGGACACCAGTCGAGCCAACAGGGTTGCTGGGAACAGCTGTCCAATCACGGCTTCAAGATTCGCAAGGTTACGCGCAATCGGATAAAGCGGCTTGACGTCGCCAAATCCGGCTGTCGTCAGCGTGCTGAAGCTGAAATAAAGCAACGCGGCGCCAGAGCCATGCTCTGACCCCGTAGCCGGCAAGCCCGCGAAAGAATCGGCAACCAAGATATGCACGAGCTGATAGAGGGTGAAGAAGAACAGGCCAAAATTGAAATATAGAACGATCGCGCCCTGGACCCGATGCAACGTTACTTGCCCAGGTCCGAAAACCGCCTTCGCGATCACCACACTCAAAGCGCTGATGCCGAGCAACCGTCCGCCGGCGCTCAGCCACTCGGTCAAGACCGAGGGGTAATCCGCGTGAATGATGGTTCCGACCGTGCTCAGAATGACCGAGAAGAGCACGAGGCTTGCGGCCAAATGACTGCGCGAGGTCACGACCAACGTGGCGAGGACAAAAAGCACATACACGGCCGGCGGCGCAAAGTCTGGTAGCCAGCCGGCGCCCGTGAACGGCGTGACGATGAAAAGGAGCGTTGCTTCGATAGCGAGCAGAGCGCTCAGCCCGGGCTCACGCGTTCGCTCCTGCCATTTTCTGAAGCGCTGATAAAAGCGGTTCCAAGCTTGAAAAGCTGGGTGCATTCAAGTTCCGCCCGTTGCCGGTGCCGCAATCCTAGCGGTCGCGGGCCAGACTGCAACACACCGCCCCGCCACTGCAGAATCAAAGCTCCAGCGTCGCCGTGACTGGCACGTGGTCCGAGGGCCTGGCCCAGCTGCGCGATTCCTTCGACACCTGGACGGCGGAGACGCGTTCGGCGAGCGCTGGCGACACCCAGAT
>Ga0070731_10000936_pt1 | contig 33226 bp, 31 predicted proteins | sample Coa_R1_2_FD_66448 | JGI IMG/M metagenome (GOLD analysis project Ga0070731, IMG submission 66448) | Surface soil microbial communities from Centralia Pennsylvania, which are recovering from an underground coalmine fire - Coalmine... | ecosystem: Environmental > Terrestrial > Soil > Unclassified ... | reverse complement strand
GCGTGAGGCCTACCGCGGCGAGTCCGTAGAGCGCGCCGATCAAGAGGCCAAAGACCGTGCTCTGCGCCAGAATCACGGCGCGCCCAGGTAGACTTCGACCACCCCGGCGTGCTCGAGCGTCTCGCGCGGGGGTCCCTCCGCGATCTTCCGGCCGGCGTTCAGCACGACGATACGGTCGCACAGGTTCCGGATCGCCCCGACGTTGTGCTCGACGATCACGATCGTGACGCCGTCCGTCCGGATCTTCCGGATCAGCGCGAGCAGGGCGCCGACCTCCGTCGGGTTGAGGCCGGCGGCCGGCTCGTCGAGCAGCAAGAGGCGCGGTCCCGCGGCGAGGGCGCGGCCGACCTCGAGGCGCTTGCGGTCGGCGAGCGTCAGGTGCCCGGCAGGCCGCGCCGCCAGGCCGGCGAGCCCGACGAACCCCAGGCACTCGAGCGCCTCGGCCCGCGCCGCGCGGGCCCCGGCGGCACGGGCCCGGCCGTACAGACGGGCGACGAGCACGTTGTCGAGCACCGTGAGCCCGGGGAGCGTCCGGACCAGTTGAAACGTCCGGGCGATCCCGAGCGCGGCCCGCCGGTGGGGCGCGAGCCCGGTGATCTCCCGGCCCTCGAAAAACACGACCCCGCGCTCGGGCGGCAGCGCCCCCGCGATCAGATTGAAGACGGTGGTCTTGCCCGAGCCGTTCGGACCGAGGAGTCCGAGAATCTCGCCGGTCCGGACGGTGAAGGACAGATCGTCGACCGCGCGCAGCCCGCCGAAGGTCTTGGTCAGGCCGCGCGCTTCGAGCAGGTCGCCGCTAGCGGGCACGCCAGGGAGGCGCCGGGTAGATCAAGCGCACGCCGCCGAGGTCCTTCGGCCACACCAGTTCCTGCTTCCCGGCCTGCCACTGCACGAAGACCGTGGTTACGAGCCCGGTGCCGTCCGGCTGGAACCGCACCGGGCCCATCACGGTTTGCATGTTCGTCGCGGCCATCGCATCGCGGATCGCGCCGGTATCCAGCCGGCCCGCGCGACCGATCGCGTTGGCCACGATCTGCACGCAGGCATATGCGGGTCCCACGAGGACGTCGGCCGGGCGGTGAAAGCGCTGCTCGTGCTCGGCGTTAAGGGCAGCGACCCCGGGATATTTGAGATCGTGGTGCCAGCCCGGCGACAGGACCACGTCGTCCCCATCCTTCGTGAGCGCCTGCGTCCAACCGACGGCATCCGGTGCCCGGAACATCAACACGAGTTTCGGGCTGAAGTCGAGCTCCTTCATCTGCCGGATGAGCGTGATGCCGTCGGGCGGGTTCGGCAGTGCGAAGACCGCGTCCGCGCCGGCACCTTTGGCGCGCAGGATGATATCCGAGAAATCCCGCGATAGCGGCGTATACTGAGCTCGGAGAACCACCTCATAGCCGTTCTCGCGCGAGCGCGCCGTCCAGACATCGCCCATTTCCCGGCCCCAGTCGGTCCGTTCTTGGAAAATGGCGACGCGGCGCGGACGTTGGTCGGCGGGAATGCTGGCGTTGAGCATCTTGTAAGTTTCGCGTCCGAGGTCCGGGGACTTCGGGAACGGCGAGAACAAATACCGGAACCCGTGCTCATGGATCGCGTGCAGCGCGAAGGCCACACCACAGTAGGGGATCTTATCCTTTTCGGCCACGGGCGCCGCGGCGGCGTGCAGGTCGCTGGCGAAGCCGCCCAGCAGCGCGACCACCCCTTGTCCGGCGAGCGTCTCGATCCGGGTGACGGTCTTGGTCGGGTCGGACTCGTCGTCGAGCACGGACAGCTGCAGCTGCACGCGCTGCCCACCGATCGGGACGCCGCCTGCCTTATTGATATCCTCGACGGCGATTTCGTATCCCGCCCGGACCTGCGCGCCGCCCGATGCGTACCGGCCTGTCAGCGGAATGACGCTGCCGATTTTGGCGACCGGCATCGGCGCCCCGACTGAGCCCGCGGCCGGAAGACCGAGAACGAGGGCCGCGAGCGCTGCTGCCGCGACCAGATTCCGCATCTGCCACCCCCCCGCGTGTACGAGTGTGTGCGTTACCGCCAGACTTCGCGCACGGTCTCCACGACGAGCCGGAGTTTGGCCCACTGATCCTCTTCCGAAAGCAGATTCCCTTCCATCGTCGACGCGAAGCCGCACTGCGGACTCAGCGCGAGGCGCTCCAGCGGCACGTACCGATCGGCCTCTTTGATGCGGCGGATCAGGTCCGGCTTCGACTCGAGGCGAGGCCGCTTGCTGCTGACGAGACCCAGGACCACCGTCTTGCCCGCCGGGACAAAGCGCAGCGGCTCGAACGTGCCCGACCGCTCGTCGTCGTATTCGAGCAGAAACCGGTCGACGGCGAGCGTGCCAAACAGCCGTTCCGCGATGAGGTCGTACCCGCCTTCCGCGTACCACTGGCTCCGGTTGTTGCCGCGGCAGAGGTGGATCGCGAGCGTCGCGCCCGTCCGCCGCGCGCCGTCGAGCGAGGCGTTGTCCGCGCGCACCGCTTCGTCGAGCGCGGCCTCCGGCTCGACGCCCATCTCCGTGCGGATGTAGTCGCGCCACTTCGGGTCGATGTAGTAGCTGTACCGCGGCGCGTCGAGCTGCACGTACGGCACGCCGCCGCTCGTGAGCGAGCGGATCTCGGCGTTGATAATCGGGACGATGTCCCACAACAGCGCCGAGTGGGTGGGATAGACGCGGTCGGTGACGCCGCGCTTGAACGCGATCGCCGGGAACTGGTTGGCGCTCGGCAGCGTGACCTTGAACGCGCCGGGGCTGTGCGCTTTCAGAAACGGGAGCTCGTGCGCCGTCAGCGCCCGGCGCCGGCTGAGGCGCGCGGTCGCGATGCCCGCCACGCTGCTGACCGGAGCCGGAGCACCGGCGGCGCCCGCGGTGCCGCTCCAGGACCGCGCGACGGCGTCGCCGGTGTCGAAGCCCTCGACCGCGTCCAGGAGATCGCTCATGAAGTTGCGGCGCCGCAGCTCGCCGTCGGTGAAGACGTCGAGGCCGAGGTCGCGCTGGCGCGTGAGCACGCGGAGGATGTGGCGATCCTCGATTTCGCGAAGGCGGCCGGCGGGCGCCCCGGCCCCCCGTGCTTCGAGGAGCTCCGGTGGACGGAGCAGGCTGCCTACGTGATCGGCCCGGTAGGACCCCGTCGCGCTGGTCATGACGCGGGCCGGTCTTTGGCGTGGCGGCGGGCCTCTCCTGCCTCACGGGGGTAGCGGTGCGCCGCGCGCCGAACACACGGCCTGTGGCCGCGGGCGGACGCAGGCGGTGCTGCCGGCCGACTGGGCGTCCCGCCACCGTGAACTTTCAGCCGGCCGGGAGGACGCCGATGGACGACAGCGCGCCGCTCATCGCCCAACTCGCGCACCTGGAGCTGTTGACCCCGCGCCTGGACGAGAGCCGGTGGTTCTTCCACGATCTGCTCGGATTCGAAGAGAGCGCCCGCGACGGCAACTCGATCTACCTGCGGGCGTACGAAGACTTCTATCACCATACGCTCAAACTAACCGAAGCCGCGGGCCCCGGCCTCGGCCATATCGCCTGGCGGACGCCGTCGGCCGGGGCGCTCGAGACGCTCGCGCGGCGCGTCGACGCGGCGGGGCTCGGGCGGGGCTGGAGCGACGGCGACCACGGCCACGGACGGGCGTTCCGGTTCGTCACCCCCGACGGCCATCCGATGGAGGCGCTGTGGGACGTCGAGTACTATCAGGCGCCGCCCGGCCAGCGCAGCCAGCTGCGGAACCGGCCGCAGAAGCGGCCGCTGCGCGGGGTGCCGGCCCGCCGGCTCGATCACGTCAATCTGATGGCCCGCAGCGTGCCCGAGGTGCGGCGCTTCTTTATGGACGTGCTCGGCTTCCGGCTGCGCGAGCAGAAGATCGGCGAGCGCGGAGCCGAGATCGGCGCGTGGCTCAGCGTGAGCGCCTTGACCCATGAGGTCGCGGTGATGCGCGACGGCACGGGGGCCGCCGCCCGGTTCCACCACGTCGCCTACTGGTACGCGTACCCGCAGCATCTGATCGATCTGGCCGACCTATGCGCGGAGTACGAGGTGCCGATCGAGGCGGGCCCCGGCAAGCACGGCACGACGCAGGGGCTGTTCATGTACGCGCGCGAACCCGGCGGGTCGCGGATCGAGTTGTTCGGCGACGTCGGGTACCTCATCTTCGACCCGGAGTGGAAGACCGTCGTGTGGGACGTCACGAACGAGGCCGATCTCGAGAAGAGCAGCATTTGGTTCGGCGGCCGGCTCCCGGAGACGTTCTACACCTACGGGACGCCGTCGCGGCCGTTCTCCGCCGAGCCGGGGACCCCGCCGGCCCGCGCCGGCGGCGTTTCGGCCGAGAAAGCCTCGCGGCCGGCCGGGGGGGCACGATGAGCGCCGACTTCTGCTGGACGTCGGCGCGCGATCTGGCCGGGCTGATTCGCCGGAAGGCCGCCTCACCCGTTGAAGCCGTCGACGCGGTGCTAGAGCGCATCGACCGGGTCAATCCCACGGTCAACGCTTACTGCACGGTGACGGCCGAACAGGCGCGCGAGGCCGCGCGCGCGGCCGAGCAGACCGCCTCACGCGGCGGGACCCTGGGACCGCTGCACGGCGTGCCGTTCTCCCTCAAGGATCTCACCCCGACGCGCGGCGTCCGGACCACGATGGGATCCAAGATCTTCGAGCACTGGGTGCCGGAGGAGGACGCGGTCCTCGTCGAACGGCTGCGTGCCGCCGGCGCCATTCTCGTCGGGAAGACCAACACGCCGGAGTTCGGCTGCAAGCCGTTCACCGACAACAAGATCTTTGGCGCGACGCGCAATCCGTGGGCCCTCGACCGGTCGGCCGGCGGCTCGAGCGGCGGGGCAGCCGCCGCGGTGGCAAGCGGCCTCGGCCCGCTGGCCGAGGGCAGCGACCTCGCGGGGTCGATCCGGCACCCCGCGGCCTGGTGCGGGGTCGTCGGGTTCAAGCCGTCCCAGGGACGGATCGCCCGCTATCCGAACGCCGCCGGCTGGAACGCGATGTCCACGAACGGGCCGATCACGCGCACCGTCGCCGACGCGGCGCTGATGTTCTCGGTGATGACGGGACCGGATTCCCGTGATCCCCTCGCGCTTCCGCACACCGGTGAAGACTGGAGCCGGCTCGCCGACGGCGCGCAGATCCGCGGCCTGCGCGCGGCCTGGACGCCCGACCTCGACGGCGCCGCGGCGGTCGACCGAGGCGTGAGCACGGTATGCGAGGCTGCGGCGAAGCGGTTTGTCGAACTCGGCGCGCGGGTCGAGCCGGCGTCGCCGGAGGTCGGGAGCATCACCGAGCCGTTCCTGGCGCTCAACGCGGCGGTCCGGATCGCGACGGTCGGCAGGTATCTGGACAAGTGGCGCGATCAGATGGATCCGATCCTGGTGCGCCGCCTCGAATTGGGCAACAGCCTGACACCGGCCGACATCGGCCGGGCCGAGGTGGAGCGCACAGCGTACCATCAGCGGCTCCGGCGCTTCTTCGAGCGCTACGATCTGCTGCTGCTGCCGGCGACCGCGGTGGCGGCGACGCCGCTGGAGGCCCCGATGCCGTCCGAGATCGCGGGCCGGCCGATCACCCAGCACATCGACATGCTGCTGCCGACCTTCGCGTTCAACTTCAGCGCGTACCCGGCGATCACGGTGCCCTGCGGCGTCACGGACGAGGGGCTGCCGGTGGGGCTCCAGATCGTCGCGGGCTGGCAGCAGGACGCGCGGGTGCTGAGCGCCGCGGCGGCGTACGAGGCCGCCGCCCGGTGGACGGACCGCCGGCCGCCGGTGGAGTAGGGGCGCCCATGCGACCTCGCGTGAATGTCATTACGCTGGCGGTGCGTGACCTCGAAAAATCGCTGGCATTCTATCGTGATGGGCTCGGTCTGCCCGCCAAGGGCATCCTGGGCGCCGATATCAAAGGAAGCCAAACCGAACCCGCGGGAGCGATCGCGCTTTTTGAGCTGCAGGGCGGTCTACTGTTGGCGCTCTATCCGCGCAGCGAACTCGCCAAGGACGCGAACGTGCCCCACACGGCCGCCAGTGCGCTCGAGTTCAGCCTCGGGTATGCGGCGCCGAGCCGCGAGGCCGTCGACGGTCTGCTCCGGCGTGCGGAGGCCGCGGGGGCCGCGGTGACCGACAAACCGCACGATCGGCCGTGGGGAATCTACTCCGGCTACTTCCTGGACCTGGACGGGCACTTGTGGGAAATCTTGTGGAATCCGCAGCTGCAAATCAGCGAGTGAGCCCGACGACGAAGAGCCGCACCCTGGAAGACCCGCGTGAAGCGTGCCGGGCTAGGTGGCCGCAGTTTTCTTGAGCCGCTCGCGGTACTGCTTGCGGAATTTCGCGACCTTCGGCCCGACCACGGCCTGGCAGTACGGCTGGAACGGATTGTGCGCGAAGTACTCTTGATGATACGGCTCGGCCTTATAGAACGCGGTGAGCGGCGCCACCTCGGTGACGATCGGGTTGGCAAAGCGGCGCGCCTCGCTCAGTTCGCGGATCGTCTGCTCCGCCGTCGCCTTCTGCTGCGGGGAATGATAGTAGATCGCCGACCGGTACTGCGTGCCGATGTCGTGGCCCTGCCGGTTGAGCGTCGTCGGGTCGTGGATGTTGAAGAAGACCTCGAGCAGGTCGCGGTACGACAGCACCCGCGGATCGAACGTGACCTGTACGACCTCGGCGTGCCCCGTGGTCCCGGCGCAGACCTGCTGGTAGGACGGGTCCGGCACCGTCCCGCCCGCGTACCCGGACTCGACGCGCAGCACGCCCTCGAGATCCGCGTAGACCGCCTCGAGGCACCAGAAGCATCCCCCGGCAAGCGTCGCGATCTCCTCGCGCGGCGTCTCCTGCCGCCCGCGGTCAGGCGCGTCCATCGGCCGTCCTCCTTGTCATGATGGGTTTCCGAATGCCGTTAGCATACCGCTTTTGTCTCCGAAATACAGGAGGCGTCTCTCCGTGGCCCGAAGGCTACGCCGTGCCGGCCGGCGGACGTGTGGAGTCGAGCAGCGTGTTTAGCAGGCGCGGGAGATCGGCGGTCACCGCGCCGTTGGTCGTCACGGCGTCGCACCCGGCGGTCTTGGCGGCGCGCAGCCGCTCGACGTCCCGGTGTCCGCAGAACCCGAGCAGGGGAATCTCCCGCGTCGTCTCGTCGCCCTTGATGCGGCGGATCGCCTCCGCCGCGTCGAAACCGCGGGCGGCCAGGTTCACGATCACCGCGCACGGACCCTCGCGCAGCGACGCCTGGAGCGCCGCCTCCGACCGCACCACGACGGGCCGGTACCCCAGGCGCGCCACGGACGCGGACAGGTTCGACGAAAACAACAGATCGTCGTCGGCGACGACGATCTGCGCGGCCTCCGGACCGGCGGTCATCCGACGCGGGGTGCCGCCGCTAGACGGAGAACCCCATCGCCTGAAGCGAAAGCCGTCCGTCGTCGGTGAGACGTTCGGGGCTCCACGGCGGATTCCACACCATCTCCACCGCCGCGTTCTCGACGCCGTCGATCCCGAGCAGCTTGGACTCGATCTCGGCGATGATCTGCGGCCCGAGCGAGCAGCCGACCGCGGTCAGCGTCATTTTGACGTTCACGACGCCGTCGACGATCGTAATGTCGTAGATCAGCCCGAGGTCCCAGATGTTCACCGGGATCTCCGGGTCGAAGCAGGTCTTCAGTACGTCGATAACCTGATCGCGTGTGATCATGGCACCCTCCGTGGCGTATTGTATCATGTGCCGCCGCCGGGCACAGGGGGCGTCGCGTGAGGCCGCGGCAGTGGCTGCTGGCCGCGCTCGTCGCCGTCTTCCTCGTCTATCCCAGCGTCGCCCGCTGGTACACGGAATGGCTGTGGTTCGGCGAAGTCGGCTACCGCACGGTGTTCTGGGTGCCCTTTGTGTCCAGCGCGGCGGTGGCCGCCGCGGCCGCGATTTCCGTGTTCCTGATCTTGTATCTGAACGCGCGGCCGCTGCTTCGCCTGCGGCCGATCGCGCGCGTCGTCGAACTGCGGCCGGTCGGCGGGACCCGAACCTATCGGCGGATCGTCGCCGGGCTTTCGCCGGGGCGGCTGGCCGTGCTCCTGGCCGCCGCGGTGGCGGTGGCGGCCGGATTGGGCGCCGCCGATTCGTGGCCGGTGTTCCAGGCGTTCTTGAAGGGGGCACCGTTCGGCGTCCGCGATCCTGTATTCGGGCGCGACGTGGCCTTCTACGTCTTCGCGCTGCCGGCGTACCAGGCGGTCTACGGCTGGCTGTTCGCGTGGCTCTTCGTGGCGCTCCTCGGCTCGGCCGTCGCGTACTACCTCGACCTCGTGCCGCTTGCAATCCGCGGAGTGTGGGCCGTGCCGCGCGGCGTCCGCGTTCATCTCAGCGTGCTCGCGGGACTGCTCGTCCTGCTGCGCGGCGCCGGCTTCTGGCTGGACCGTTACGGCATCCTGTACTCGCCGCACGGCGCCGTCTACGGCGCGGGCTACACCGACCTGCACGCGACGCTGCCCGTGCTCAGCGGGCTCGCCGTGCTGTCCGCGGTGACGGGCGTGTTGCTGCTCGCATCGACACGGGCCCGCACGATCCGCCCGGCGATCGGCGCCCTTGTGGTGCTGCTGGTGGTATGGATCGGCGGGACCGTGCTCTACCCGGCCTTCGTCCAGCAGGTCGAGGTCGCGCCCAACGAGCTGGACCGGGAGCAGCCGTACATCCGCAACAGCATCGCCGGGACGCTCCACGCCTACGGTCTCGATGCCGTCGAGGAGCAGTCGTTTCCGGCGGCGCTCAGCCTGACGCCGGCCGCGCTCACGAGCAACCGCACCGTGCTGGACAGCGTGCGCCTGTGGGACTACCGGCCGCTGCTGCGCACCTACGCCCAACTGCAGAGCCTCCGGCTCTACTACACGTTCACGGACGTCGGCATCGACCGCTACCGCATCGGCGGCCGGGAGCAGCAGGTCATGCTGTCGGCGCGGGAGCTGGACGCGAACCGCCTGCCCGACCAGGCCCGCACCTGGGTGAACGAGCACCTCGTGTTCACCCACGGCTTCGGGCTCGTGATGACCCCGGTGAACCGGATTTCGGCCGAGGGGCTGCCGGAGTTCTACATTAAAGATATCCCGCCGCAGAGCACCGTCGGGCTGACCGTCACCCGGCCGCAGCTCTACTACAGCCTGGTCACGACCCCGTACGTGGTCGTCAACACCCGGAACAAAGAGCTGGACTACGCGCAGGGCGACCAGAACGTGTACACGACGTACGGCGGCCGCGGCGGGGTGCCGCTGACCGCGCCGCTCGCGCGGTTCGCCTTCGCGTCACGGTTCGGCGCGATGTCACTTATGTTGAGCAACGACATCACGCCCGCGAGCCGCGTGCTGTTCCACCGCGACGTCCGGGACCGCGTCGCCCGGGTTGCGCCGTTCTTGAAACTCGACCGCGATCCATACCTCGTGCTGGCCGGCGGCCGGTTGTTCTGGATCGTCGACGGCTACACGACGACCGCGATGTATCCGTACGCCCGCCCGACGGGCGGCCTCAACTATATCCGTAACTCCGTCAAGGCTGTCGTGGACGCCTACGACGGCACGGTCCGGCTGTACGCGATCGACCCGGCCGACCCGCTGCTGCGGACCTACGACCGGATCTATCCGGGCCTGCTGCGGCCCTTCGCCGAGATGCCGCCGGCGCTCGCCGCGCACGTGCGCTACCCGGTCGATCTGTTCACGATCCAGGCCGACGTATACGCGACCTTCCATATGAAGGACCCGCGCGTCTTCTACAACCGCGAAGATCTCTGGGGCACCCCGACGGAGCTGTTCGGCGGATCGCCGCAGCCGGTTGAACCCTACTACGTCAACCTGAAACTGGATCCGGCGCGCGGCGAGGAGTTCGCGCTGATCCTTCCGTTCACGCCCTCCGGGAAAGACAACATGGTGGCCTGGATGGCGGCCCGCAGCGACCCGCCGACGTACGGCCGGCTGCTGGTCTACCGGTTTCCGAAGGACACGACCGTGTTCGGGCCGATGCAGATTGAGGCCCGAATCAACCAGGATCCCACCATCAGCAGTCAGCTCACGCTGTGGAACCAGCAGGGCTCGCAGGTGATCCGCGGCAACCTGCTCGTCGTGCCGATCGCCGACTCGCTCCTGTACATCGAACCCTTGTACCTGGAAGCTCAGGGGAGCGCGCTGCCGGAGCTCAAGCGGGTCATCGTCGCCTACGGCGCTCAGATCGCCATGGAGCCGACGCTCGACGGCGCGGTCGCCCGGATCTTCGGAGCGCTGCCGGCCGCGGCGGCGCCGCCCGGGCCCGCGGCGCCCGCCGCCCCGCCGCGGTCCGGTCCGCCGTCCGGCGCGCCGTCTCCCCCGGGGGCTCCCACGGGCGGCGCCGCCGAATCGGCGCAGGTCGCCTCGCTCGTCGCCGCGGCCAACGCGCATTACGCGCGCGCGCAGGCCGCGCTGCGCGCCGGCGACTTCGCCGCCTACGGCAAAGAAATCGACGCGCTCGGCCGCGCGCTGACCGAGCTGCGGCGAATCACCGGAACGCCGTAGGGGCGGCGCATTGGCGCCGTGCGGGGTCGCGGGTGCCGCGAGCGGCTAGGGAATCAGCGGGTCCAAATCCGGAAGGAGCACAATGCCCTCCTGATCGTTCGCGGCCGTGTGGGCGACGAGCGCCGTCGCGGGCGCGCCGGCCCGGTTCATCACGAGGTGCGGGACATCCGCCGGGATGTAGACGTAATCACCCGCCGCCGCGTCCACGTGGTGCTCGAGCCGGGACCCGAAGAACATCTCCGCGCGGCCGTCGATCACGTAGGCTGCCGTCTCGATCCCGCGGTGAAGATGCGTCTTCGCCCGGGCGCCCGGGGGCAGGACGAGCACCGTCATACAGATGGCGCGCGAGCCAACCGTCTCGCCGGTGAGCCCGCGCATGTACGTCAGGCCCTGCCGTCCCCGGTACGCGTCGCCCGACCGGACCACACGGCATTCGCGGTCGCTCGGATGCGTCGTCCGATCTCGATCCACCATCGCCAACTCCTTCTCCACGTTTAGGACGTATGCTGCCCGAGTTCCCGGCCCGGCGCCATTCGCGCAAGCGCCGCGCGGTAATCGTCCGGCGTATTCAAATTCAGGAGCGACTGAAGGTTCGGATCGAACCGCCGCAGCTCATCGGCGTCCACGACGCGGGTGCGTACGTCACGCAGCACGTCCGCGTTGCGGCCGCCCGCCGCGAGCACCCGCGTAATGGGCTCGAGGCAGGCCGGCGTGTAGACCGCGTGCAGCGGTTCGTAGTCCCGCACGCGCGGGATTACAATGTCCGCCGACCGGGCAAGATCGCCCATGTGCCGGATGAGGGCGGGGCACAGAAACGGCATGTCGCAGCCGCAGACGAAGGCCGGACCGCCGGCGTGCCGGACCGCCGTGTAGATGCCGACGAGGGACCGCCGTTCCGGCAGGGCGTCAGGCACGGTCCGCAGGCCGAGCGCTTTGTAGGGCTCGGGATTGTTCGCGACGATGAAGATATCCGCGCAGGCCTCGCGCAGCCGCGCCGCCACCCGTTCGACGAGCGTCGTCCCCCCAAACGGCAGGAAGGCTTTGTCGCGCCCCATGCGCCGGCTTTCGCCGCCGCCGAGAATGGCCCCGATCACGGCACGAGTATAGCATCGAAGCCCGATCGCCCAGGGTTCCCCCGGCCGGAGAGGGAAAGTGGTGGCGGAATCTTCGGTGCGCGCGGGGGCGCTTCCGGTGAAGCGGAGGGGTGCCGATGGAAGAGCTGCAGGCTCGCCAAGTGCTGAAAGAGTTTGGGGTCCAGGTTACCCAGTTCATGGGCCGGCGCCGTGAACTGCGGGAGCAGGCGGCGTCCGCGATCGATGGAGAAGACCGTGCCTCCGTCGCGGCCGTCCTCGCCGCCCTGGTGAGCGAGACCTCCGAGATGCATCGGCGGTGGCTCGAGGTCACCAACCTTGTGCTCGAGCAGGAGCGGCAGGCGTACAGCGAGATGGCCCACCTCCTCGAGCAGGCCGGGCAAGCCGGTCAAGGCGATCTGCCGGGCGTCCCGCCGCCGCCGGAGCGGCCCACCTAGGATGGCGACCATCCCGCGGCGGCGCGGTGCGGCGGTGCATCCGGCCGTAGCGCCGCTTTCTCTTGTCCTCGTCCTTCCGGCGGCGGGTTTCTTCGCGGCCGCGGCCCTGCGTCTGCTGCAGCCGGTGCAGCACATGCCGGCCGCCGCCGCCGAGGTTTACTTCCACTTCTTCGCGCGGATGCCGCGCGACGCCAAACTGGGTGTGCTCGTAGCTGCGCCGGCGCTGAGCCTCGTCCTTGCCGTCGTGGATCAGCGCCTGCGGTGGCGCCGCGACCCCGCCTGGCGGTCAGCGGTGGTCGGCCTGGCGGCCGCGTGCCGTCCGGTGATTGTCCGTCCCTTCGCCGTCATGAGCGCGCTCGCGCTGCTCGCCGCCGCGATCTGGTTCGCCTTCATCGTCGTGCACGCGATCGCCGGGTAGGGCCGCTACTCGAACAGCCGCGGCACCTCGCGGACGAACGCGGTCACGAGACGCACGGTCGCGTCGAAGTCGCTGAGCCGGAGCATGCTGAGCGGCGAGTGGATGTACCGGCACGGCACCGAGACCGAGCCGGCGAGCACGCCGGCGCCGCTCGTGTGGATGGCGCCGGCGTCCGTCCCGCCGTAGGGCGGCCGCTTGTGCTGGTACGGAATGTCGTTGGCCTCTGCCACCCGCTCGAGCGCGTGCACGAGCTGCGGGCGCACGATCATTGAACGGTCCGCGATGGTGATCACCGTGCCGCCGCCGAGCCGCGTGACCCGCTTCGGGCCGGGCACCCCCGGCAGGTCCGAGGCCACCGTCCCCTCGATCGCGAGGGCCACGTCGGGCTCGATCTGATACGCCGCGGTCCGCGCGCCGCGGAGGCCGGTCTCCTCGCCGATGGTGAAGGCGCACACCAGGGTCCCGTCGACGGGCGTCCCCGCCAGCGCTTCGAGCGTCTTGATCAGGACGGCGCAGCCGGCCCGGTCGTCGAGCGCCTTCCCCATGATCAGCCCGTCGGGCAGGTGCTCGCACGGATAGGCGATCGTCGCCGGATCGCCGACACGCACCCCGCGCTGCGCCACGTCGTCCGCCGACTGCGCGCCGATATCCACGTACAGGGCCTCGAGCGGCACCGGGCGTTCGCGCTCCTCCGCGCTGAGAATATGCGGGGGCAGGGTACCCACGACGCCGCGCACGAGCGCCCCGTCGCGCGTGCGGATTGTCACGGCGTGCGCGAGCAAGAGGCGCACGTCCCAGCCGCCGACGGTCGTGAATCGCAGGAAGCCTTCCGGCTCGACGTAGGTGATGATGAATCCGATCTCGTCCATGTGCGCGTCCAGCATCAGCGTCCGGCCGGGTCCGGCGCCGCGGCGGGTGACAAGGAGATTGCCGAGAACGTCGGTGCGCACGTCGTCGGCCCAGGGGGCGACGAGCGCCTCGATCATCCGCCGGACGTCGTCCTCGAAGCCGGACACGCCGAACGCGTTGGACAGCGAGCCGATCAGGCTGTGGGTCTCCATGAACCCGAAAATTTCCGCTCCGCGGGGACACCTCCTGCGGCGGGCCCAGGGAACGCGGTCGCGCGCGCGAAAGAATTCAGTCTCCCACCGCTCGGAGAAGCAGGGGTCGCGAAGCGGCCGGCGGTCCTGCGCCGGACAGGGGGAAGGAGCCCGCCGTGGACGCGATGACCGCGCAGGTCGACCGGGTGTTCCCGCAGGCGATCGAGGACCTCCGCCGGCTGGTTCGGATCCCGTCGGTGGCCGCCCAGCGGCAGGGGATCCCGGAAGGGGCCCAGGCGGTGCGCGCTCTGTTCGAGGCCGAGGGCGGCCGGGTGACGCTGCTCGCAGACGGCGGCGCGAATCCCGTCGTCGTCGCCGAGTTCGAGGGACGGTCGGCGCGGACGCTGCTCTTTTACGACCACTACGACGTGCAGCCCGCGGAGCCGCTCGACGAATGGACCGTGGCCCCGTTCGACGTGACACGGCGCGACGGCCTGATCCTCGGCCGCGGCGTCTCGGACAACAAAGGCGATCTGATGACGCGCATCGCCGCGCTCCGTCTGCTCAAAGCGGCCCACGGCGGCCTGCCGTGCCGGGTGAAGTTCGTCGTGGAGGGCGAGGAGGAAGTCTCGAGCGTGCACTTCGGCGCGATCACGCGCGCGCACACGGATCTCCTGCGCGCCGACGCGTGCATCTGGGAGTACGGCGAGCGGGACGCCGAGGAGCGGATGCACATCGTCTGCGGCATGAAGGGCATCTGCTACGTGCAGCTGGAGGCGCGCACCGCGTCCGTCGACCTGCACTCGTCCTACGGCGCGGTGATCGAAGGCGCGGCGACCCGCCTCGCCTGGGCGCTGGCCACCTTCAAGGACCGGAGCGGCCGGGTGCTGATCCCGGGCCATTACGACCGCGTCCGGCGGCCGACCGCGGAGGAAGACGCCGCAGCCGCGGAGATTCCGCACGACGTCGTCGACGACATGCGCGAGCGCGTGAAGGTCGGGGAGTTGATCGGCGGCGTTCGCGGCGGGGCGGCCGTGCGGCAGCTCCTGTTCGCGCCGACGTGCACGATCTGCGGCATCTGGGGCGGCTATATGCTCGAGGGCTCGAAGACGGTGCTGCCGTGCGTCGCGCACGCCAAGGTCGATTTCCGGCTGGTGCCCGATCAGGATCCGCACGAGGTCGCGCGCAACGTGCGGCGCCATCTCGACGCGCAGGGGTTCCGCGACATCGAGGTCACCGTCCTGGGCGCCGAGTACCCGTGGCGGACCACGTTGAGCGATCCGTTTGTCGGGCTGGTGCGCGACGTGGTGAAGGAGGCGACGGGCCGCGCCACGGTGCTCTACCCGACCTCCGCCGGGACGGGGCCGATGCACGATCTCGGGCCGGTGCTCAACATCCCGCTCGTCAGCACGGGCGGCGGCTACTGGGGCAGCCGGGCGCACGCGCCGGACGAGAACGTGCGCGAGAGCGACTTCCGGGAGACGATCGCGCTGATGGCGCGGCTGCTCGAGCGGTTCGCGGCCGCCGGGTAACGCTGTAATTACATGGTTGCCCGCCGCGGAGCCGGCGGGCGGGAATCGCGCGCCGGCCGCGGCCGTTCGCGACAATAGCCGCCTCGCGTGGATCGCGGACAGCGTCCGCGAGGTGATGCAATAACAGCCGGCCGGCAATCATGAAATCGAAGACCTTGTTCACAGGAGGCGGGGCATGACACTCGAAGTCGGGCAGCAGGCGCCGGAAGCCGTTCTCGTGAACGGCGAACGCAAGGCGGTCAAGGTGAGCGAACTGCGCGGCAAGACGACGGTGTTCGCGTTCTTTCCGGCGGCGTTCACCGGCACGTGCACCAAGGAGATGTGCCGGTTCCGCGACGACCTGAGCCGGTTCAACTCGCTGAACGCGCAGGTCTACGGGGTCAGCGCCGACACGCCGTTCGTGCTCAACGAGTTCGCGAAGGCCAACAACCTGACGTTTCCGCTGTTGAGCGATTTCAATCACCAGGCGATGAAGGCCTTCGGGGTGTACGATCCGGCGTTTGTGGGCCTGCTCGACGGCATCGCGAAGCGGTCCGTGTTTGTGATGGACAAGAACGGGAAGGTCGTGTACACGTGGTTGAGCGACAAGGCGGGACAGGAGCCCCCCTACGAGGACGTGGAGGCCGCGGTCGAAAAGGCCGGCTGATGCGGACGGCGGGGACCGGATGGGTCCCGGGAAGAATCCGGACATGACGCCGACGGTTCGCACCACGCTGTCGAACGGACTCCTCGTCTTGCTGCGCGAGGTCCACACGGCGCCGGTGGCCACGTTCTGGGCGTGGTACCGTGTCGGCAGCCGCAACGAGGTGCCGGGGATCACCGGCATCTCGCACTGGGTCGAGCACATGCTCTTCAAGGGGACCCCGACCCTCGGCAAGGGCGAGCTGTCGCGGCTCATCAACCGCCACGGCGGCACGTGGAACGGGTTTACCTGGAAGGACTTCACCGCGTATTTCGAGACCCTGCCCGCCGAGCACATCGGCCTCGGCATCCGCATCGAATCGGACCGCATGGTCAACACGCTGTTCGATCCCGGCGAGGTCGAGAGCGAGCGTACCGTCATCATCTCGGAGCGCGAGGGCGCTGAAAACAGCCCGGATTTCGCGCTTTACGAAGAAGTCGAGAGCGCGGCATACCGCGTCCACCCGTACCGGCACGCGGTGATCGGCTACAAGAGCGATCTGCGCGCGATCACCCGCGAGGACCTGGTGCGGCACTACCGGACGTACTACACGCCGCGCAACGCCATCGTGGTCGCGGTCGGCGATTTCGACGCCCCGGCGCTGCTGGAGCAGATCCGCGCGGCGTTCGAACCGATTCCTTCGGGCCCGCCGGTGCCGCCGATCCGCGGCGTCGAGCCGCCCCAGGAAGGCGAGCGGCGCGTCACCCTCAAGCGTCCCGGCGGCGCGGTGCCGGTCGCGCAGCTCGTTTTTCACGCGCCCCCGGTCGCGCACCCGGATTTTTTCCCTCTGCTCATCGCCGACGGCGTCTTGTCGGGGTTCAAAGGACCGGGGGTGTTCGGCGGCGACGGCCTCGGCGCGCGCAGCAGCCGGCTGTACCGCGCGCTCGTCGAGACCCAGCTGGCCGTGGAGGCCGGCAGCGCGTACCGGCCGTCGTTGGATCCGGGGTTGCTCGAGATCGGGCTGACCCTCCGGCCGGACGTTCGTCCGGAGCGGGCGGAGTCGGCGCTGCTGGCCGAGCTCGCCCGGCTCGCCGAGGAGCCGATCGATGCCGCGGAGCTCGAGAAGGTTCGCAAGCAGGCCCGCGCGCAGTGGGTGTACTCCGCGGACGGCGTCACCCAGCAGGCGGTGCTGCTCGGGAGCACCGAGGTTGTCGCGGGCGGATGGTTCCTCGAGGAGTTCGAGCAGCGCCTCGCCGCCGTGACGCCCCGGGCGGTGCAGGAGGCGGCCGCGCGGGTCTTCGACGAGCGCAACCGCACGGTCGGCTGGTATCTGCCGGTGGAGTCGCCGCAGCCCGCGGCCGCCCAACCCGCCGCCGCCCGCGGTGACGATTGATGGCCGAGGCAGGCGTCCGCGCCGTTCCCATTACGCCGGAGACGGTGACGCGGCGGCAGCTTCCGAACGGCGCCGTCGTGCTGGTGCGGGAGAGCCACGCTCATCCCGCCCTCACGGTCCGCGGATATCTGCCGGCCGGCGTGCGGGTGGACCCGCCGGGGCGGGACGGCTTGGCGGTGCTGGCGGCGTCGATGCTTACGCGCGGCACCGCCCGGCACACCTCTCAGGAACTCGCCCTCGAGCTGGATTCCATGGGCGCGAGCGTCGGCGTGTCCGCGGACATCGAGGGCGCCGGCTTTTCGGCGCGCTGCCTCGCGGAAGACGCGGAGCGGGTGCTGGAGCTTCTGACCGAGGTGCTGCTGCGGCCGACGTTCCCGCCGGAAGAAGTCGAGAAGCAGCGGGGGAAGATCATCACGGCGATCCGCGAGTCCCGGCTCGACACGCGCGCGGCGGCGGACAAGGCGTTTCGGGCGGCCGCGTTTCCCCACGGGCATCCGCACCACCGTCCCGCCGAGGGCGAAGAGGAGACCGTCGCCGCGGTGACGCGCGACGATCTCGCGGCGTTTCACCGGCAGCGGTACCGGCCGGACGGCCTCGTCGTGACCGTGGTCGGCGACGCCGCTGCGGAGTGGGTGGTCGATCGCCTCGCGCGCGCGTTCGAGGGATGGGGGCCCGCGGCCGCGCCCGCGCCGCCGCCCGTTCCGGCGGCGGGTCCGGCGCCGTCGGTGCAGCGCCGACGGGTCGAGATCCCCGGCAAGACGCAGGCCGACGTCGTGCTCGGCGTCCCGGGGTTCCCGCGGACGAGTCCGGACTACTACGCCGGCATGATGGCGGATCTCATTCTCGGCCGCCTGGGCTTGATGGGCCGGCTCGGCGCGCGCGTGCGCGACGAGGAAGGTCTCGCCTACTACGTCTACAGCCAGGCGCAGGGCGGCTTTTTCGGCGGACCGTGGGCCGTGCGCGCGGGGGTCAATCCGGCCAACGTCGCGCGCGCGATCGAGGGCATCCTCCGTGAGATCGAGGGTTTCCATCGCGAACCCGCGCGCGGCGACGAACTGCGCGACGCGCGCGATTACCTCACGGGGTCGCTCGCGCTGCGCCTCGAGACCGACGGGGGAATCGCCCAGGCCCTGCTGGAGTTGGAGCTGTTTGATCTGGGGCTCGACTATCTGCCGCGGTTCCCGGCGCTCATCAACGGAGTGACGCCGGAGCAGATGGGGGAGGTGGCGCGCCGGTATCTCCGGCTCGACGGCTACACGGTCGCCACGGCGGTCCCGGCATAACGCCGGCAGGCGGCGTGGCATGAGGGGGATGTGATGCCAGAGTTCGCGTACTTCTGCGGCACCGAGCAGTTCCAGCCCGAGACGCTGCTCGAGCACGCGGCGCAGGCCGAGGCGGCGGGGTTCGACGCGCTCGCGGTTTCCGATCACTTTCATCCTTGGGTCGACGACGCGTCCGCCGCAGCGTTCGTGTGGGGCTGGCTCGGCGCGGCCGCCGCGCGCACGAAGCGGGTGCGTCTCGCGACCCAGGTTACGTGTCCGCTGTTTCGCTATCATCCGGCGCTGGTGGCGCAGGCGGCGGCCACGACGGACCGGCTGTCCGGCGGACGCTTCGCGCTCGGCGTCGGCAGCGGCGAGGGCATCAACGAGCGGCCGCTCGGGTGGGAGTTTCCCGGGCCGAAGGAGCGGCGCGGGCGCATGGCCGAGGCGGTGACGATCATGCGCCGTCTCCTGGACGGCGACAAGCTCGACTTCGCCGGCGAGTTTTACCAGACGCACAAGGCGCGGCTGTACAGCCCGCCGCTTCACCGCGTGCCGATCTGGATGTCGGCCGGGGCGCCGCTGGCCGCGAAACTGGCGGGACGGGTCGCCGACGGTCTGATCGTCAGCGTGAAGGTCCCGGCGGAGGCGCGGGAGCAGGTGATCGATCCGTGCCTCGACGCCGCGCGCGAAGCCGGGCGGCCCAGACCGACGCTCGTCGCGCAGCGGTGGTCGATCCTCGCCCCCGACGAAGACGAGGCCTGGCAGGCGCTCGCGGCGTGGCGCGGGCTGCGCGTCGAGGGCCGGCTCGAGGAAGTGGATCCGGCCGTGCTGCGCGAGCGGGCCGACGGCATGGATCGGCGCGAGATCATCGGCAAGTACGCGTGGGCCCGCACGGCGGAAGAGCTGGTGGAAGTGTACCGCCCGCTCGTCGAGACGGGCGCCGACATCGTCACCATCCAGGTGACGTCCGTCGACCAGAGCGCGACCATCAGGCGCGTCGGCGAGGACGTGCTGCCGGCGCTGCGGCGTCTCGCGTCGCGGGCGTGACCGCGGGCCGTTGATGGCCCAGGTGACGCTGATCGCCGTGCCGGGGTTCCCCGAGGTGGGGCCCGGCACGGACCTGCCGGCGCTGATCGTCCGCACCCTGCGGTGCGCCGATCTCGCGCCGGCGGCCGGCGACGCGCTCGTCGTCGCGCAGAAGATCGTCAGCAAGGCGGAAGGCAGCGTCGTCGATCTCACCGCGGTGCACCCGGGACCGGAGGCGGTCCGGATCGCGGCGACGATCGACAAGGATCCGCGGCTCGTCGAAGTGGTGCTGCGGGAATCCACGCGCGTGGTGCGCGCGCAGCACGGCGTGCTGATCACCGAGCACCGCCTCGGCTTCATTTCGGCGAACGCCGGCGTCGACCACAGCAACGTCGGGCTGGGCCCGGACGTCGTCAGCCTTCTCCCGCGCGACCCCGACGGCTCGGCGCGCGCCATTCGGGACGCCCTGCGCGCCGCGTTCGACGTCCCGGTCGCCGTCCTGATCAACGACAGTCACGGCCGGCCGCATCGTGAAGGCGCGGTCGGCGTCTGCATCGGCGCCGCGGGCCTCGACCCCGTGGTGAGCCTGGTCGGCCGGCCCGACCTCTACGGATACACGCTGCGGACCTCGAGCGAGGCCGTCGCCGACGAGCTGGCCGGCGCGGCCACCCTCGTGCAGGGGCAGTGCGCGGAGGCCATCCCGGTCGTCCTCATCCGGGGCCTCGCGCTCGCCGAGAGCGCGGACGGCGGCGGGGCCGCGGGCCTTCTGCGCGATCCGTCACGCGACCTGTTCCGCTGACGCCGGAGAAATTTCGGGTCGAGCGTTGATCGACCGGGCCCGGAACACCCGGGGAATTTCCCCCGCAACGGCAGGATCGAACTTGGCGCGCGCGAATCGTTCGGCGTCGCGGCGGCCGGCCGGCCGCCGGACACGGATCAGCGGCCGGGTTCCCGCCGCAGTCGAGGGGGGATGACATGCACCGGATGTTTCACCGTCTCTTGACCGTAGGTCTCATCTGCGCGCTCGCGGTCGGGTTCACGTCGCTGCCGGGGCGCGCGCAGTCTGGCGGCACGACGTGGAAGGTCCGCGTGGGCGCCGACACGCCGGATCACGCGCTCCAGGGCCAGGATTTCTATCCGCGCACCATCACCGTCAACGTGGGCGACACGATCACGTGGACCAAGAACGTCGTGATCGAGCACACGGTGACGTTCTTGTCGGGGGCGCAGCCCCCGGCGCTGTTTCAGCCGCAGCCGGACAAGCGCCTGCTCTTCAACCCCCTGGCGGCGTTTCCGCAGGGCGGCCCTTCGTACGACGGCACGGGCATGGCGAGCTCCGGCGTGATCGAGGCGGCGGGCAAGACCTACACCCTCACGTTCACCAAGCCCGGCAGGTACGCGTACACGTGCCTGTTGCATCCGGGGATGCAGGGGAGCGTGCTGGTGCAGGCGGTGGGGAAGGCGCCGCTGACCCAGGCCCAGATCGACAAGGCGGCCGCGGCGCAGTGGGATGCCTCGCTCGCGGCCGGCAAGCGGCTGGTCTCAACCTGGAAGACATCGCCGGCCGCGTCGTCGTCGGGCACGGTCTACACCGCGCCCATGGTGGGGGACCAGCAGGCGCACATCTCACTGCTCCGGTTCACGCCCGGGCCGCTGCGGGTCAAGGCCGGCAGCACGGTGCGGTGGGTGATGAAGGACGGCTTTGAGATTCACACGGTCACGTTCCAGGGCGCCGGCGAGGTGCCGCAGTTCCTGCTGCTCGAGCAGCAGGCGCAGGGTCCGCCGAAGATCTTCCTCAACCCGAAGGTTGGCCCTCCAGCGGGCGGGCCGGAGGTCACCGCGAACACGTACCATAATTCGGGGATTCTTTTCCCGATGTCCCCGCCGGGGCCGACGGAGTACTCGCTCAAGTTCTCCAAGCCCGGGACCTACACGTACTGGTGCGTGGTCCATGTGCCGGAGGGCATGCGCGGCACAGTCATCGTGCAGTAGCCGCCCGATCGCACGTCGAGAGCGGGGCCGGGACCTCGTCCCGGCCCCTTACGTTTGGTACGGACTCAGCGTGTCCCGCAGCGCGTCCCCGATGAAATTGAAGGCCAGCACCGTCAAGAGAATGGCGATCCCCGGCCACAGCGCAAGCAGGGGGGAAGCGAAGATGTAGTTCTGGGCGTGGCTCAACATATTGCCCCAGGACGCGGTCGGCGGCTGAACGCCGACGCCGAGGTAGCTCAACGCCGACTCGACGAGGATCGCCTGCCCGACCCCGAGGGTCGAGGCGACCAGCATCGACGGCGTGGCCTGCGGCAGTAGGTGGCGGGCGACGATGCGCCACTCTCCCGCGCCGAGCCCGCGCGCCGCGGTCACGTACTCGAGATGGCGGGTGCGCAGCACTTCGCTGCGTACGACCCGCGCCGCCGGCATCCAGCTCGACACCCCGATGGCGAGCACGATGTTGACGACCGTCGCGCCGAGCGCGGCCAGGGCCGTGAGCAGCAGAAAGAACACCGGCACGGCGAGCATCGCGTCCGTGACGCGCATGGCGACGGCGTCCACCGCGCCTCCCCATGCCCCCGCGACCGCGCCGACGGCCGTGCCGATCGCGACCGACACGAGCATCGCGACGATGCCGATCGCGAGCGAGATGCGCGCTCCGTACAGCAGCCGGGTCCATTCGTCCCGGCCGTTCGGATCGGTCCCGAGCCAGTGACGGGCCGACGGCGGCAGCAGCACGTCGCCGATCACGATCCGGTCCGGACCGTAGGGGGTGACGGCGGGCGCGAGCGCCGCGGCGCCGACGATCAGCACCAGGTACACGAGCGACGCGAGCGCAAGCGGATTCCGGCGCAGGCGCCGGAAGCGATCCCGCCCGCGCGCCGCCGGCGCGGCGGCCTCGCGGCTACCGGGGACCAGGGCTTCGGCGGCTGAGCCTACGGCGTGGCCAGGACGCGCGCTCACGGCTACGAGATCGTGACGCGCGGGTCGAGAACGAGGTAGCTGAGGTCCGTGAGAAAGTTCGTGACCACCACGACGATCGAGACCATCAGCGTGATGCCCATGATCACGGGGTAATCGCGCTGCAGCGCCGAGTCGACCGCCAGCTGGCCCATGCCCGGCCAGGCGAACACGCTCTCCGTGATCGCGACCCCGCCGACGAGGCGGGGGATGGACAGCGCGACGACCGTGACGATCGGAATCAGCGCGTTGCGGAGGCCGTGATGGTAGACGACGGCGCGCTCCGCGACCCCCTTCGCGCGCGCGGTCCGGAGGAAATCCGCCGTGAGCACCTCGAGCATGCTCGACCGGGTGTAGCGCACGATCTGCGCCAGGTTGGCGGTGGCCAGGACCGCGGCCGGCAGGACGAGATGCGCCAGCCGGTCGCCGGGGGACGGCGCCGCGCCCAGCGTGTATGCGCCGGACGACGGCAGGACGCGCCAGTGCACCGCGAAGAGCACGATCAGCATGAGCCCGAACCAGAACACCGGCACGGACATGCCGAAGAACGCCACGCCGGTCGACAGATGGTCGACCAGCGAGTCGCGGCGCAGCGCGGAGACGACCCCCAGCAGGACCCCGATGCCCACCGACAGCGCGAGGCCCGTGACCACGAGTTCGAGGGTCGCGGGCAGGCGGTCCGCGAGCAGACGGGTGACCGGAAGCCCCTGGCCGTAGGACGTCCCCAACCGGCCGCGCAGCACGTTGCCGAGCCAGCGGCCGTACTGAACGCCGAGGGGCTGATCGAGACCGAGCGCGCGGGCCGCTTCCTTGATCTGCTCGCCCGACATCTCGGGGGCCAGCAGGATCCCCGGCCCGCCCGGCGCGGCGTGGATCAGCGCGAAGGTGAGCATGCTCACGAGCACGAGCAGCACGAGCGACTGCGCGGCCCGGGAGACGAGATAGCGCTGCATCCGCCGGGTGCCCTATTCCAGGGCGAGGACGCCGAGCGCGCGCGCCCCTACGACGGCGCGATCCACACGCGGTTCAGATAGAGGAGCGCGTCGCGGTAGTCGGTGCGCGCCCACCCGCGGACCCGCTTGCTGAGCGCCTGGATCTCCCGCGGGTGATAGATGAAGTTCACCGGCTGCTCTTCCGCGATCATCTTGTACAGGCGGTCGTAGATCGCACGGCGCTTGTCCGCGTCGAACGTCGACAGGCCCTGCTGGAACAGCCGGTCGACGTCGGCATTGGAGTAGCCCCACTCGTTGGTCGAGCCGCCGGTCTGCCAGTACGAGTGCTGGTCCGGCGTCGCCGGCGTGACGTAGTAGAACGCGACGGCCACGAAGTTGTGCTCGACGCGCTCGCGCGTCATGTAGTTGTTGAACTCCAGCGTCTCGAGGCGTGCGTCGACGCCGACGTCGCGCAGGTTCTGCTGGACGATCAGCGCCGTCTGCTCGCGCTCCGGCTGGCCCTGATCCGTGAAGAACGGGAACGCGAACCGCTGGCCGTCCTTGACCAGCACCCCGTCCGGCCCGGCTTTGAACCCGGCCTCCCCGAGCATCTTGCGCGCGCGGTCGGGATCGTAGTCGAAGACGGGCGCGCCGTGCGGATACCAGCCCTTCAGCGCCGGCGGGATCGGGCCGTTGCTGCGGTCGGCCTTGCCGTGCGTAACCTGCTGGATGATGCCTTTGCTGTTGATCGCGTGCGCGAACGCCTGGCGCACCGCCCGGTCGTGGAACCACTTTCCGAAGCGCGGGTCGTTGTAGTTGTAACCGAAGAAGCGGAAGTCCATCAGCCCGCGCTCGATCAGGTACAGGTTCGGCGCGTTCGCGAGCGCCGGCAACTGCGCCACGGTCGGGAACGCGACGTCCAGCTCGCCGGTCTTGACCTGCACGATCGTGGAGTTGAGGTCCCGGACGATCTTGAAGATCACCGAGTCGAGGTACGGACGGCCCTCGTGATAGCGGTCGTTCGCGACGACGGTGAAGTGGTCGCCGGTGACGTGCTCGCCGAATTTGAACGGGCCCGTGCCGACCGGATTCCGGATGAACGCCTCGGGAAACTTGGCCCGGTTGAAGTCCTGCCCGGCGAGGAGATGCCGGGGCAGCATGAACGTGAGGTAGCAGAGGAGCTCGACGAGAGACGAGTAGGGCTGCTTCGTGGCGAGCTTGATCGTCGTCGGGTTCACGACCTCGATGCCGGTGACCGGCTCGAGGTTCCCGCGCAGGATGCTGTTGACCTTCGGGTCCGCGTACATCTGGAGCGTCCACTTGACGTCGTCGGCGGTGAACGGCCGGCCGTCGTGCCACCGCACGCCGTCTTTCAAGTGGAAGGTCCAGGTCAGCCCGTCCTTCGACGTCTCCCAGCGCTCGGCGAGATCGGGCTGCGGGCTCCAGTCGACCGGGCTGTACCGGACCAGGCCGTTGAAGAGCGACTTGTTGACCATGAGGTTCTGGATCAGGCCGATCGGCGGCCACGGCACCACGTTGGCCGTGACAGGGATCTTGAACGCGCCGCCGCGCCGCGGTTCTTCAGCCGCCGCGCCGGCAGGACCGATCAGCCGGGCGGCCGGCCCGGCGCCGAGCGTCGTTCCGGCGACCGCCAGCCCCGACGCCCCGGTGAGGAACCGGCGTCGTGTCACTCGATGGCCGCGCCTCGCCATGCCGCGCCCCCCCCGGATGCATTTTCGGCGTCCTCTTGCAGGGAGCGCCGGGGGATTCCTGCACCGCACGACATGTCGAAAGGAGAAGGGTTTCACTGACCTGAACATGAGGCCGGGGTCGCGACTCGCTGTACGGGAGGGACACATCGAGATGAAGCGCTGTGGCATTGTCGTGCTTGCGTTGGCCCTGACCGCCGCCCTCGCCGCCCCGTTGACCGCGCCGCGACCCGCGGGCGCCGCGCTCGAACTGAAGTTCTACTACCCGGTCGGCGTATCGGGACCCCTCGCCAAAGTGATGGACGGGATGGTTTCCGACTTCAACGGGATCCATCCCGGCATCCACGTGACGCCGATCTTTTCCGGCGGATACTACGAGACCATGACGAAGACCCAGACCGCGGTGATGGCCGGCGCTCCGCCCGACGTGGCGGTGCTGCTCTCCACGGATCTGTTCACGCTCCTCGACCTCAACGCGATCATCCCGCTCGACGCGTTCATCGGGCAGTCGGGCGGCGATCAGTTCCGAAGCGACTTCTTCGGCGCGTTCTGGCTGAACTCGCGGACCGCGACCACCACCTATTCGATTCCGTTTCAGCGCAGCACGATCGTCCTCTACTATAACCAGGACGCTTTCCAGCGGGCCGGGCTCGATCCCACGAAGCCCCCGAAGAACTGGACCGAGCTGGAGCAAGATGCCCAGAAGCTGACGCTGCACGACGCCGGCGGCGCGGTGACGCAGTGGGGCGTCGGGATCCCGACATCCGGCTTCACCTACTGGCTCTTTCAGGGGTTTGCGGCCGAAGCCGGTCAGGCCCGCATCGCGACTCCGGACGGCACCCAAACGTACTTCGACACGCCGCAGACGGCCCGCGCGCTGCAGTTCTGGCTGCACCTCGCGGATCTCCGGGTCGAACCCCGCGGCATTCTGACGTGGGAGACGCTGCCGACGGAGTTCGTCGCCGGCCGGTACGCGATGATCTACCATTCCACGGGCAGTTTGACGTACATCCGAAGCAACGCCTCGTTCAAGTTCGGGACGGCGTTCATGCCGGCGGACAAGCAGTACGGCACGCCGACGGGCGGCGGCAACTTCTACATTTTCCGAGGCATCCCCGCGGAGCGCCAGCGGGCGGCGTGGGAGTTCGTCCAGTGGATGACCGCTCCCCAGCAGGCGGCGCGCTGGAGCGAAGCCTCCGGGTACGTCGCGGTGCGGAAGTCGGCGTTCAATATCAGGCTGTACAAAGACTACACCGACAAGTTTCCGCAAGCGCTGACCGCCCGGGACCAACTGCAGTACGCGCAGGCCGAGCTGTCCACGCACAACGGCGGCGAGATCCAGAACATGTACTCCAACGACCTGCAGGCCGCGCTGACCGGGCGCAAGACCCCTCAGGCCGCGCTGCGCGACGCGCAGCAGCAGGCCGACCGGCTGCTCAGCCAGTACCGGAAGCGGTAGCGGGCCGGGGTCCCGCCCGCGATGCCCGTCCAGTTGCGTGTGCTCGGGTGCGGCGACGCGTTCGGCAGCGGCGGGCGCTTTCAGACCTGTTTTCTCGTCTCCGCGGATGCGACGCGCTTTCTCGTCGACTGCGGCGCCACCGCGGTGATCGCGATGCACCGCTGGAAGGTCGACCGGGCGGCGATCGATCTCGTCCTCTTGAGCCACCTGCACGGCGACCACATGGCGGGACTGCCGTTCTTGCTGCTGGACGCGCACTTCAACGTGCGGCGGACCCGGCCGCTCCTCGTGGCCGGGCCGCCCGGGACGCGCGCGCGGCTGCCTCAGATGATGGAGGTGCTCTTCCCCGGCTCGTCCGCGATGGCGCTGCGCTTCCCCCTCGAAGTGACCGAGTACGCCCTCGAGGCGCCGAACCGGATCGCCGGGCTCGTCGTAACGCCGTACGAGGTCGTTCATCCGTGCGGCGCGCCGCCCGCGGCGCTTCGGATCGAGTGCGGCGGCCGCACGATCGCCTATTCCGGCGACACGCAGTGGGCGCCCGGGCTGGTGCGGGCCGCCGACGGAGCCGACCTGCTGCTGCTCGAGTGCAACGCGTACGACCGGCGGCTTCCGAACCATCTCGACCTCGGGACGCTGCTCGAGCACAAAGACGAGCTGCGCAGCCGGCGGATTGTCTTGACCCACATGGGCGAGGAGATGCTGGCGCACCGCGACCGTTCGCCGTGGGAGAGCGCGGAGGACGGAATGACGCTGACGGTCGAGTAGCGAACCAGTCCTTATGGCGGACAATCGCGATCGGCCCCGGCCCGGCGACGACACCGACGGCGTGTCGTGGCGGATGATCGCCGCCGGAATGCCGGTCGTCGCCTCCGACGGCACGCAGGTGGGGCGGGTGACGCACGCGCTGGGCGACCCGGACCAAGACATCTTCGACGGCGTCGGATTCCGGCATCATCTGTGGTCGTCGCCGCGGATGGCGCCGGCGGGGGTGGTCGCGCGGATCACGGAATCGGCGGTCCACCTGAGCATCACCGCGGCGCAGGCGGAGCAGTGTCCGGCCTACGAGGAAGAGCACGTCTTCAAGATCGGCAACACCGGGTTCTTCCGTCACCGGGAGGGTTGGCGGGCCGGGTGATGCGGACGACGATTCGCACCATGTGTCCGATGAACTGCCACCCCACGCTGTGCGGGATGCTCGTGGACGTGGAGAACGGACGCGTCACGGGCGTGCGCGGCGATCCCGACAATCCGGACAGCCGCGGCTTTCTCTGTGTCCGCGGGCAGGCGTCGCAGGAGATCATCGGCAACCCGCGGCGGCTTCTGGCGCCGATGGTCCGGGACCGGCGCTCGGCGGACGCCTGGCGGCAGACGACGTGGGACGAGGCGCTCGGCCGCATCGCCGCGCGGATGCGCGAGGCGGGCCGCGAGGCGGTCGCGCTGTGGCAGGGCCACGGCAACAACGCCAACAGCTACGGCGTCCGGACCGGCGGGCAGCTGCTGCGCCGGTTTGCGAACCTCTACGGTTGCCAGTGGTGGAACTCGACCATGATCTGCTGGGGCCTCGGGGCGTTTGGGATCGCGCTCACCGGGCCCATCGAGACCAGCACGAAGGAAGACATGGGCGCGCACGCGGGGCTCATCGTGCTCTGGGGCGCGAATCTGGCGAGCCAGCCCAACACCGCCCGCCATCTCGCCGCGGCGCGCCGGCGCGGCGCCGGCATCGTCACGATCGACGTGCGGCGGACCGAGGCGGCGGCGCAGTCCGACGAGGTCCTGCTGATCCGACCGGGCACCGACGCGGCGCTCGCGCTCGGCCTGATGCACGTGATCGTCGGCGAGGGGCTCTACGACCGCGAGTTCGTCGCGCGGCACACCACGGGCTTCGACGAGCTCGCCGCGCATGTCCGGGCGCACCCGCCGGCCTGGGCCGAGCGGGAGACGGGGGTGGCCGCGGACCGGATCGTCGCCCTGGCCCGCCGCTACGCGTTCGTGCGGCCGGCGATGATCGTGATCGGCGGGAGCTCGATGCACAAGGGCGTGAACGGCTGGCAGGGGGGCCGCGCCGTCGCGTGCCTGCCGGCGCTCACCGGCAACCTCGGCCGGCCGGGCGCGGGGTTCGGGCCGCGGCACGGGAGCTCCGCGCACGGCCAGGCGCTCGCGAGCATCGCGGCCGTGGACCGGCGGCCGCCGGGCCGCTACATTCCGAACCAGATGCCGCGCATTACCGAAGCACTCGTCGCCGGGCGCATCCAGGTGCTGTGCCTGTTCGGCACCGACATGCTCTCGTCGTTCGCGGATGCGGCGGAGGTGGCCCGCGGGCTCGACCGCGCCGGGCTCGTCGTCTGCCACGATCTGTTCATGAACGACACCGCCCGCCGGTTCGCCGACATCGTGCTGCCCGCGACGGCGTGGCTCGAGGACGTCGGCTGCAAGAGCACCAACACGCACCTCTACCTGATGCCGAAGGTCCTCGAACCGCCGGGGGAGGCGCGGCCGCTCACGCGGGTCCTCCGAGACCTCGCGGCGCAAGTCGGGGTCGCGGAGTTCTTCCCGTGGGAGACGGACGAGGGGCCGATCGACGCGATCCTCCACCACCCGTCGACCGGACACGCCTCCGTGGCGGCGCTGCGCGCCGAAGGGGGCATCCGCGCGCTGCGCATTTCGCACGTGGCGCATCCGGATCTCGTCTTTCCCACGCCGTCGGGCAAGGTCGAGTTTGTCTCGACGCGGGCGGCGTCGCTGGGCCTGCCGTCCCTTCCCGTGTATACGCCGCTGCCCTCGTCGGGCCGTTATCCGCTGGCGTTCCGGCAGGGCCGGACGCTTACGCAGTTCCACGGGTTCTACGATCACGGCCGCGCGCTGCCGACGCTCGCCCGGCTCGACCCCGAACCCAGACTGTGGCTCTCGCCCGCCGACGCCGCCGCGCGCGGGCTCGCGGACGGTACCTTGATCCGCATCTTCAACGAGCGCGGCGAGTTTCGGGCGCGCGCGCAGGTCACCGGCGACGTGCCCGCCGCCACGGTGTGGATGCGCGACGGCTGGACGGGGCTGAACGACCTCACGTCCGGCGGCGCGTCGATCCCGGACGAGGCCGTCGACGTCTTCGAGTTTTCGGCGGGCCAGTCGGCCTTCGACGCGATGGTCGAGGTGGAGCCGGCCGGCTCTGGGGCGGACGGATGATCGACCGCGCGGACGTGGTGGTGATCGGGTCGGGCGGCCTCGGCGCCGCGACGGCGTTCTATCTCGCGGCGTCCGGCCGGCGGAGCGTGGCGGTCATAGACAAGCACGAGGTCGCCTCGCAAACGTCGCCGCGCGCCGCCGGCTTCGTGAGCTGCGCCCGCAAGAGCGACGTGATGATCTCGCTCGTCAAGACCGCGAGCGACCATCTCCGGCGGTTCACTGACGAGACGGGGCAGCCCCTCGACTGGGTGCATCCGGGCAGCCTCAAGATCGCGCGGCGGCCGCAGGACGCCTCGGTGATCGCCGGAGACCTGGCGCGGGGCCGGCGGATGGGCCTCGACGTCGAGGAGATTTCGCCCGCGGAGGCGCACCGGCTGAATCCGTTCTTGACAGGCGATGGGATCGCCGCCGCGATGCGCGTGGGCGACGACATGTACTTCAACCCGGCCCAGGTCGCCATCGGATTTGCGCGCGGCGCGGCCGCTCGGGGCGCGACGCTGCTGCCCAATACGACGGCGACGCGCGTCGTTATCGAGGCTGGGAAAGTCACCGGCGTCGAAACCGACCGCGGAACAATTCGCACGCCGGTCGTCGTGGACGCGGCCGGGGCCTGGACGCGTCAGATGGCCGAGGCGAGCGGGCTTCGGATCCCGCTCGTCCCGACGCGGCATCAACTCTTTGTCACCGCCCCGATCGACGGGGTGCGTCCCGACCTGCCGATGGTTCGCATCATGGACGCGGCCGTCTACGTGCGGCCCTGCGACGGCGGGCTGCTGTGGGGGGTCTTCGAGGAGGGTCCGCGCTTTCTCGACATGGAGACCCTCGGGCCGTGGTTCGACATCAAGGACACGCCGCTCGACGCCGGGGTGCTCCGGCGCGCCGCCGCGGACGTGCGGGCGGAGATGCCGGTGCTGGAGACGGCAAAAGTCCGTGAGCACCGCGGCGGTATCCCGACCATGACGCCGGACGGCGAGCACATCGTCGGGCCGGCCCCGGCCGCGGAAGGGTTCTTTTTCGCGAGCGGGTGCAACGTCGCCGGGCTGTCGATCTCCCCGGCGCTCGGCGGGGCGCTCGCGGCGTGGATCAACGACGGGCGGCCGCCGATCGACCTTTCGGAGCTCTCGCCGGCGCGCTTCGGGGAGCGGCGCTGGGCGGAGGACCAGCTACAGCGCGACGCGGCCTGGCAGTACCACCATTTCTACGGCGCGGTGTAACCGGCGATCGAGGTACGCCTGATTAAGCGTCGGCCGCCCCGGGCGGTTCGTCCGAGATGCCCGCGCCCGGCCGCAGGATCTGATAGAGGACGATCGCGCCGAGCGCGCCGAGGCCGAGGTTGTTGATCTCAAAAGACGCGCCGGCTTTGACGTCCGCGCCGCTGGCCGCCAGGATCAACGGGATCGCGACCGTCGCCAGGTTGGCGCGGTTTGAGAAATCGACGCGGCCGTCCACCCAGATCTTGCCGCCGATCGCCGCGATGAGGCCGAAGAGGTACAGCTCGATGCCGCCGAGGACGCTCGCCGGAATGCTGTTGACCAACCCGCCGAACTTCGGGACGAACCCGAGCAGGATGGCCACGATCGCGGCGACGATGTAGACCGGAATCGAGAAGACGCGCGTCACCCCCATGACGCCGATGTTCTCCGCGTACGTGGTCTCACCGGTGCCGCCGAAGAGCGCGCTCAGCATCGTCCCCAGGCCGTCGCCCATGAACGTCCGGCCGAGGTAGCCGCTGAGATCCCGCTTCATCAGGCCGCTGATCGCGTACACGTGCCCGGCGTTCTCGGCGACCAGCACGATCGGGATGAACCAGAAGAGGCTGATGGCCCTGGCGGTAAACTGCGGAAAGCTGAACTGCGGGTGGCCGAACCAGGCGGCACCGGAGACGAGGCCGAGGTTGACGTGACACCCCGCGGCGGCCGCCCCGCAGGCGGGATCGAGGAGCGCGACCACATAGCCGATGACGATGCCGGCGAGGATCGGCAGCAGGCGCAGGAACCCGCGCAGGTACACGCTCGCGATCGCGGCGGCCAGCACCGTCACGGTCGCGGTGAACAGGTCCTTCGAGTAGCTCGCCCACGCGGGGCCCGCCAGCGCGAGGCCGATCACCGCGACGACGGTGCCCGTGACGACCGGCGGCATGAAGAAGCGGATGACCCGCGTCCCGACGAGATGCACGATCCCCCCGACGATGAAGTACAGGGCGCCCGCGACGAAGATGCCGGCGAAGGCGAGCGGCTGGTTGTGCCCCGCGCCGCCCTGGATCGCGAGCACCGAGCCGATGAACGAGAACGACGAGCCGAGGTAGCTCGGGACCTTGCCGCCGGTCACGGCGATGAAGATCAGCGTGGCGACTCCGCTGAAAAAGAGCACCGTGTTGACGTTGAAGCCGAGGATGAGCGGGACGAGGACGGTGGCGCCGAACATCGCCATGACGTGCTGGATGCCGAGCAGGGTCGTTTGGGGCCAGGGCAGGCGGTCCTCGGGATAGTACGTGACCTCGTGGTCCGCCGTCCGGGCGGCGGTGGTCGTGGTAGCCATACGCGCGTTCCCCCTTACGCACGATATGACGTCGTGGCGTTCGTGGAACGTATCGCGGATGAACCTTCTCGCCGCCGCGGCGAGTTTTCCTCCGGAGCGCCTACGCGGTCCCGGCGAGCGCGAGCACGGCGTCGAGGAGCACCGCGGCCCCCCGCGCGCAGTCCTCGGGCGGCGTCCACTCCGCCTCGTTGTGGCTGAGGCCGTCTTGACTCGGCACGAAGATCATGCCGGCGGGATAGCGGTCCGCCATGTATTTGGCGTCGTGGCCGGCGCCGGCCCACAGGCGCATCGCGCTGAAGCCTCGGGTCTCCGCGGCGCCGGCCACCGCCGCGATCACCTTCGGCGCAAACGGCGTCACCGGACTGCGCCAGAACTCCATGCGCCGCGCCTCGACCCGATCCGTCGCCTCGACGGCGCGACAGGCCTCATCCGCGGCGCGCAGGGCCTCGTCGAGACCGGCGTCGCAGGGCGAACGCACGTCGAGCGTCATCTCGACGCGGCCGGGCACCACGTTGATGGTATTGGGCGACACCTCGACGCGGCCGACCGTCGTGCGAACGCCGTCGAGGTGCTCCGCGGCATCGCGCGCCAGCAGCACGAGCTTTGCCGCCGCCACCAGCGCATCGCGGCGGTCCGGGGTCGGCGTCGGGCCGGCGTGCGCGGCCCGGCCGGTCACCTCGATGCGGTTCCAGGAAATGCCCTCGATGCCTTCGACCACGCCCACCTGGCGGCGGGCCCGTTCCAGCACCGGCCCCTGCTCGACGTGCAGTTCGAGATACGCCGCGCACTCACACAGGCGGTGCGCCGTCTCTCCCCGGTAGCCGATGCGCGCCAGTTCGTCGCCGAACATCCGGCCGTCGCCGTCGCGCGAGGCGTAGGCCTCCTCGCGCGTAAACCGGCCGCAGACGACGCCGCTGGCGAGCATCGCCGGGGCGAAGCGCGCGCCTTCCTCGTTCGTCCAGTTGACGACTTCGAGCGGCGCCCGGGTTCGGATCCCCGCGTCGCCGAGGGCGCGGACCACTTCCAGCGCCCCCATCACGCCGAGGACGCCGTCAAACCGCCCGCCGGTGGGGACGGTGTCGAGGTGCGACCCGAACACGACCGGCGCCGCGCCGGCGTCGG
>Ga0070731_10000935_pt1 | contig 33250 bp, 33 predicted proteins | sample Coa_R1_2_FD_66448 | JGI IMG/M metagenome (GOLD analysis project Ga0070731, IMG submission 66448) | Surface soil microbial communities from Centralia Pennsylvania, which are recovering from an underground coalmine fire - Coalmine... | ecosystem: Environmental > Terrestrial > Soil > Unclassified ... | reverse complement strand
ATGGGATATGCCAAGCTGGACGGCATGGAACCAGATGCCGCAGTTTATCTCAATCGATTTGTCAATAATTTCCAGGGCAGGTTCTATATGAAAGACGTGTTGCAGAAACTCAGCTGGTTCTATTATCTCGAAAATGACCAAAAGCGCGCAGAGTCGGTCCGAAAAATGATCCTCCAAAAAGGCAGCGCCGAAACCGAATCCGAAAAGCAAGCGCAGCAAGAGGCTTTGTCCGGTTACTGGCCCGATAAGACGCTGCTGAGGGCACGGTTGCTGAATGATGGTGGCTATCACCGCAAGGCGCTTCAGCAGCTCGAAGGGAAAACCGAAGCGGATTTTAACCGGCCGGCAGATAAACTCGAATTCAGCTATCGCCTCGGGAGAATTTATGATGATCTCAACCGTAAAGATGAAGCGATTGCCAAATACCTTTTGACCCTCAGTGAAGGGGCTGATGCGCCACAATATTTTGCCGCCCGGTCGGCATTGCAAATTGGCTACATATACGAAGCAAAAGGCGATAAGAGCCAGGCAATCAGCTATTACCAGCAATGTCTCGATCTGAAAGATCACGAGTACAAAAATTCCCTCGATCAAAAGGCCAAGGCTGGTATCGCGCGCTGCTCCGAGTGATTGTTTATTAGTAAATTGCCCCATCCAGATACATATGCTTAGGAAATTGGAAATCTCCAACTATGCCATCATCGACGAGCTTTCGATCGAATTTTCCCAAGGCCTCAATATCATTACCGGTGAGACCGGAGCGGGAAAATCTATCCTGGTCGGCGCGCTGTCCCTGATCTTGGGTGACCGCGCGGATTCGGCCGTCCTTTTTGAGGACAAAAGAAAATGTATTGTCGAAGGTGTCTTCCTGGATTCGGATTCCTCGGGTTTAAAAAAATTCCTGGGCGCAAATGACCTCGAATATGATGAAGAGCTCATAATCCGCCGCGAAATCAGCCCGCAGGGCAAGTCGCGCGCTTTTGTGAATGATTCGCCGGTCAATCTCGACAAGCTGAGGATTCTCAGTTCAATGCTCGTCGATCTTCATCGACAGTTTGACAGCCTGGAACTAGGCAGTTCATCCTTCCAGTTGGATGTTATCGACGCAATCGCTGGCAATGAGCAACTGCTTTCAGAATATGGAAGAGCCTTCAACCAACTCAGGGACACGCGCCGGCAATTGCAGGAACTGCTGGGCAAAAAGGCTGCATTCTCGAAAGAATACGACTATAACCAGTTTCTCTTCGAAGAGCTGGAAAAAGAAAATTACCAGGGCGACGAGTTAGAAAATCTCGAGGCAGAATTAGAACTGCTCACTCATGCTGACGGAATCAAAAATGCGTTGGCTGGTGCATGCTACCAGCTAAAAGAAAGTGAACAACCACTCGTGCAAAAACTGAAATCGCTGGTCAACCAATTGCAGGGCTTTGTCGCGATTTATCCGAATCTCCGAGGCGTGTTGGAGCGATTGCGTTCAGCCCATATCGAATTGCAAGATATTGCGTCAGAAATCGAATCGATGAGCGACGAGATTACCATTGACCCCGGAAGGATCGACGAGATTAACCAACAGCTACAAACCGGGCAACGGCTCCTCAAAAAACATGGAGTGAAAACTACACGCGAGCTGAAGGGCGTTGAACATGCGATCTCAGATAAACTTCAGGCGGTCCTCCACATTGACGAAGAAATAGAAAATAAAGAGTCCCAGGAGCGTCGCCTGCTTGACCAGGCGGCCGCATGCGCGAAAGAACTTTCACGAAAGAGGCACAGCCAGGTTGAACCAATCGGGGAAGAGGTGAACCGGCTACTCAAAAAAATGGGGATGCCAAATGCCAGATTGAAGATCATGATACAGGACATTCCATTAAATGAAAATGGGATGGATATGGTCCAGTTTCTATTCGATGCGAATAACAGCCAAAAATTCGAAAATCTCAGCAAGGTCGCTTCGGGGGGTGAGTTAAGCCGGCTCATGCTTTCCATTAAATCACTGGTCGCAGAAACAGTGGATCTCCCAACCATGATCTTTGACGAAATTGACAGTGGAATTTCGGGAGAGGCCGCAAAACAGGTTGGGATCATCCTGAAAAAGCTTTCATTAAGCCGCCAAATTATCAGTATAACTCATCAGCCACAAATAGCAGGCAAAGCGGATGCTCATTTTCTCGTCTACAAGGACGCGAAGGGAACTGGAGTCAAAACGGGAATCAGGCAGTTGACGCTTGAAGAAAGAGTGATGGCCATCGCGAAAATGCTTAGCGGGGAAAAGCCGACCGCGGCTGCACTAGCGAATGCCAGGGAAATGGTCTGTTAACCCACTCCCCATGAAACTGCGTTCCATTACCATTCTCCTGATTATCCTCGCTTCCCTCGGCGGGGCCTTTTATATAAACATGCTGCTAAAACGCGTGCTCAATCCGCGAAAGTCCCTGTCGCGCCTTTTTCTCTATATTGTCAGCGCCTTTGCCTTAGTGTTTGGGTATACGTTCCTGGTGGTATGGGTCATTGCGCGCATATTCCCCTTACCAAATAATTAACCCTTATTTTTACGACCTCAAAATTTTGAAGTGTATGGCTTACAATCTTCTAAAAGGTAAAAAAGGAATCATTTTCGGTGCACTCGACGAAAAGTCAATCGCCTGGCGAACGGCGTTGCGTTGTAGGGAAGAAGGAGCAGAACTGGTTCTTTCGAATGCCCCGGTCGCTCTCCGCATGGGCGAAATCAATAAGTTGGCAACGGCGGTGGAGGCCCCAGTGATCGGAGCCGATGTGACCAATATGGATGACCTGAAAAAATTGTTCGAAGAATCCATGAAACATTTTGGCGGTGGTATCGACTTTGTCCTTCACTCAATCGGCATGAGCCTCAATATGCGGAAGAACCGGCATTACACGGCCATCGATTATGGCTTTAACCAAAAAACCATGGATATTTCTGCCATCTCTCTGCACCGACTTTTGCGTACCGCCTGGGATATGGACGCGCTCAATGAATGGTGTAGTGTTATAGCCCTTACGTATATCGCCGCGCAGCGCGTATTCCCTGATTACAACGAAATGGCGGATGCCAAAACGCTACTCGAAGGAATCACCAGGAACTTTGGCTATCATTACGCGCTGAAGAAAAAAGTCAGGGTCAACACGGTCTCGCAGTCGCCTACCCGCACAACCGCTGGCAGCGGGGTCAAGGGTTTTGATGGTTTTATTACTTACGCAGAAAAGATGAGCCCCTTGGGCAATGCCACTGGCGATCAATGCGCGGACTACTGCGTTACACTTTTCAGCGATCTCACTCGGATGGTTACCATGCAGAACCTATTCCATGACGGCGGTTTCTCATTTACCGGCGTGACCGAGGCCGTTATACATCAGATGGAAAAATAAGTTACAATTTGATAGGATAGGCCATAAAATAGAAAAGGTTGCAATCTGCGACCTTTCGACCTTTGTGGATTTTTTAGTATTCATCTTCGTTAAAAAAGAAGTCTGCCTGCGAAGGGTAATCGGGCCAAATGTCATCTATTCCTTCATAGATTTCGCCTTCATCCTCGAGTTCTTGCAGGTTTTCAACTACTTCAATGGGTGCGCCGGAGCGAATAGCATAGTCGATCAATTCATCTTTGGTAGCCGGCCAGGGAGCATCTTCCAGGTAGCTGGCTAGTTCAAGTGTCCAAAACATCTGTTCGAAATTTAGTTTTATTAAGTCCGGAAAGATTGTTCACGGCTGTATTCATCAGTACTTTGTGCTTGGGTGGTATACCCCGATTTTTTCGCAAAAGTAGCTGTTAAAACGAAAATTCCAAATCAATTGTTTTGCGCGGCCTTAAAGTATTTTTCTAACGTTTTTAAGATGTTAAGCCCTGTAATATCGCCTCAAGTGTGTAATAAAGCAATTGACTGGGGTTGACGATTGATTCATATACTATAAAACCTACAAATGCGGCGCATAACCATATCCGGATCCAAGTGCTGCTTTGTCTCAGAAAGCCTTATTGTGGGTAAAAAGATGCGCGGCGCCCCAGCCGACAGGGCCTAAAACCAGGCCCAGGATCAGTCCCACTGTGCCATGCCCCTTATAATAAAGCTGGCGTTCTTTCAGCGGATTGATCAGGATGAATTTGTGGCTGTGACGGGGAGGAATAGTATTCAGGGCAAATGCCGGGACAATCGCCACTATAAAGAGGCCAAGTAGATAAGATTTCATGTCGGGGTGTTTTTGCACACGTATCGGGGGAGCATGTAAAAGGTTGCCTGCCATTTTCTAATGTTTTGCGAATCATTCCGGCATTTTTAGATTTGCGGGGCAGATTATCCCCAGGGAACCATTAGGTTTGCGAAAATGTCCTCAAACTCTAAATTTGGCAAATGCTGTCTGCAAAGGGAATTCATAAATATTACGGCCACTTGTGGGTATTAAAGGGCGTAGACCTGGAAATCAGCAAGGGAGAAATCGCGACAATCGCCGGGCCTTCAGGTTCGGGGAAAAGTACTCTGCTTCATATTCTTGGCACCTTGGACGATCCCAGTAACGGCGATGTATATCTCCAGGGGAAAAAAATCAGTGACCTGCGTGGAAAAAAGCTGGCTGCGTTTCGCAACAGGCATATTGGCTTTGTATTTCAGTTTCATCACCTCCTGCCCGAATTCAATGCACTGGAAAATGTATGTATCCCGGGCTGGCTGGCCGGCAGGAATAGAAAAGATGTGGAAATGGAGGCGGCTGCGTTGCTTAAGTCCCTTGGCGTTGGTGAGCGGCTGGAGAATAAACCAAATGCACTCTCGGGGGGAGAGCAGCAAAGGGTTTCGGTGGCCAGGGCATTGATCAATAAGCCTGACATCGTGTTTGCCGACGAACCGACAGGCAACCTGGATTCCGAAAATGCCAGGGAGCTACACCTTCTTTTTCTTGAGCTCCGGAAATTGTTCAACCAGACCTTTTTGATTGTTACCCATAATGAGGAACTGGCCCAAATGAGCGACAGGATACTCCATATGAAGGATGGAAGAATTATCTCCTGACTGTATTAACCCTTCGGCTTCCATGGAATTTCCTCAGCGTGAAGCGCCTGGCCGAGAAAGCGCGCGAGGACAAAAAAATAATCGCTCAGCCTGTTCAGATATTTGACGACGAAGGCATCTACAGAAGACCCTTCTTCCAAGAGACCGACGCATTTTCTTTCGGCACGCCTGCAGACGCAACGACAAATATGGGCAGTGGATACCGTGGTGTGGCCGCCGGGAAGGATAAAGTTCTTCATAGGAGGGAGACCGGCATTCATTGCATCAATCTCCTTTTCAAGAAATGTGACATCCGATTCTTTGAGGTCGGGAATCTTTAAAGAAGGTTTTTTTTGAGGGTCGCAGGCCAAGGAAGAGCCAATAGTAAACAGCTGTTCCTGGATGAACCGAAGCGAGGCTTTCGCGTGTTCGTCGGGACATTGGTCATATAGTAGCCCGATGAATGAATTTAATTCGTCCACTGTTCCGTAGGATTCGATGCGAAGATCGCTTTTGGGAACTTTCGTGCCACCGATCAGGCTGGTTTTTCCCCTGTCTCCTGTCTTGGTATAAATTTTAACCGCCATATTACGCGGGTTGATAGGCTTGCACCTTTCGTTTGTCACTTTCGATCACACCGTCCCTGAGGCGTACCACGCGGTGCGCGTATTTGGATATATCTTCTTCATGCGTTACGAGCACCACCGTATTGCCTGCCGCCTGGATTGCGCCGAAAATATCCATGATTTCAATCGAGGTCTTAGTATCGAGATTACCCGTCGGTTCGTCAGCAAGGATGAGCGACGGATTATTGACCAGAGCACGAGCTATGGCAACTCGTTGGCATTGGCCGCCCGACAATTCGTTTGGCTTGTGGTGGCTTCGATCGTGGAGGCTGACTTTTTCAAGCATCGACATGGCAATTTCATTACGTTGCCTGCGGGAAATTCCGGCATAGACAAGCGGGAGAGCCACATTCTCGAGCGCGGTCAGCCTAGGCATCAGGTTGAATTGTTGGAATACGAAGCCGATCTCTTGGTTTCGCACATCGGCAAGGTCGTTATCTGGCATTTTGCTTACGTCCTGTCCATTGAGTATGTAAGTTCCGCTGGTTGGAGAGTCCAGGCAACCCAGTATATTCATCAGCGTGCTTTTTCCCGAGCCTGAAGGGCCCATCAGGGCTACGTATTCATTTTGTTCAATACCGAGCGATACACCTTTGAGCACCTTCAATTCCTGCTTCCCCATAAAATAACTCTTTTGAATATCCTCGAGATGGATGATGGAAGTGCTCATAAGTTTTCTCCTGGTTTTTTCCGCTCGTCGTGACGATTTGCGATGATTTTGGGAACCTTGAAATAAACACCGTCTGTCATCGGCGCATTGCGCAGCGCTTCGTTACGGCTCACTGTACCGCCCGGAACGTCTTCACGCAATACATCGACTTCTTCGCTCATCGACAATTGCGGTTCGACTCCCGCCGTATCCAGTTCATTCAGCTTGTCGATAAAGGCAATCATTCTCTGCAAGTCCTTTTTTATCTCCACTTTTTCGGTCACACTGAATTCGAGACGGGCGAGTTCGGCCAGGTTGTCTATCAGCTTTTCATTTACGTCCATCGCGTTCGGTAATAAACAAAAATAACGGATTCACCTATACTTTGCAATGCGCTCATGTAAAAATGGGAGTTTGTAAAGAACCCGTGTAAAATCGCGCGTTATAGTTTTCTTAAAGGCGCTAAAAGGACTAAAAAATCCCTAGAATGCATCACACATCGGCGGCCTATTGATAAAGTAAAACTCCCGACAGGTTCTTATCTTCGCCGTGCTATGAACAAAAAAGAAATCGTCATGAGCGGTATACGGCCTACGGGGTTTTTGCACCTGGGCAATTATTTCGGCGCCGTAAAGAATTATGTCAGGATGCAGGATGAATATGATTGTTTTTTTATGGTGGCCGACTTGCACTCCCTGACCACTCATCCCGATACCCGTGAGTTAAAACAGCATGTGCGGCGTGTGCTTGCTGAGAATATCGCCTGCGGCCTCGACCCTGAAAAGGTTGCCCTGTACTGCCAGAGCCATGTGCATGAAACTGGCGAGTTATATCTGTACCTGAATATGCTTGCCTACAAGGGCGAATTAGAAAAGACCCCCACCTTTAAAGAAAAGGTCAGACTACAGCCTGATAACGTCAATGCCGGACTTCTCACCTACCCTGTTCTGCAAACCGCAGACATCATCATTCACCGCGCGAAGCTCGTTCCGGTTGGTAAAGACCAGGAGCAACACCTCGAAATGGCCCGTAATTTCGTCAACAGGTTTAATCACCGTTATGGCGAAGTTTTTCCCGAACCTTTTGCTTTTAATTTCGGCGAAACGTTGGCCAAAGTTCCCAGCCTTGACGGATCAGGAAAAATGAGCAAGAGCGAAAACCAAATGGCGACTGTTTACCTCTCCGATGATGACGACAGGATCAGGAAAAAAATAATGGGCGCAACGACCGACCAGGGCCCCACCAAATTGAACTCGCCCAAGTCAGTTTATATCGAGAATCTTTTCCTGCTGATGCGATTATTCAGCGACCCGACAATCGTCGACCAGTTTGAAATTGAATACAACAATTGCACGGTCCGGTACGGCGACTTGAAAAAGCAGCTTGCCGAAGACGTGGTAGCTTTTGTCCGGCCGATCCGTGAGAAGACTAATGCCATCCTTGAAGATGAAAAATACCTGGCCGACATTATGGAAAAAGGTGCAGAAAAAGCAAGGAACAGTGCCCGGCAGACCATGCAGTTGGTTCGGGAAGCCATTGGCCTTCAATACTACTAATTACAATCGCAAGGAACGAAATTCTCACGCTTTGAGAGAAGAATCAGTTGAGACCAAAAATATTTTTTGATTTAAGAATTAAGAATTTACATTTAGGTGATGGCAAAAAGCAAGAAACCAAAACACATTGCAGTTGCTGGAAATATTGGCGCAGGGAAGACGACGTTGACGCAGTTATTGAGCAAACACTACAGGTGGATCCCACAATTTGAAGACGTAGACCATAACCCTTACCTGAATGATTTTTATGAAGACATGCCGAGGTGGAGTTTTAATCTCCAGGTATATTTTCTAAACAGCCGACTGAATCAGCTCCTGGAAATTCAAAGCGGCATGGAAACAGTCGTGCAGGACAGAACGATCTATGAAGACGCTCATATTTTTGCGCCAAACCTGCATGAAATGGGCCTGATGAGTAAAAGGGACTACAACAATTATTTCCAGTTTTTCCAGACATTGAAACGGATGGTTCAACCTCCGGACCTGCTGATCTATCTGCAGGGATCGGTTCCGACCCTCGTCGCCCAGATTCAAAAGAGAGGCAGGGAATACGAAGAAAATATCCGGCTGGATTATTTAAAGCGACTCAACGAGTACTACACAAAATGGATCGACCAATATCGGGAGGGGCCACTGCTCGTAGTTAATATTGACAAAAACAAATTCCCGGAAAATGAGGAGCACCTTGGAGATATCATCAACCGCATAGATTCTCAGTTATATGGTCTTTTCTAATGATAATTCGAGTAAGGCTCCAGTTCCTTTAACTGGTTGCTGATCTTTTGCAGCCATTCCTGTTGCTTGTCGTGGTTTAACGAGAAGTTGGTCGCGGCATCGTATTTTTCCTGATACTCGTGCAGTTCGGCCATTAACCCCATATAAATCTTGTTGATTTTCTTTTTGATGTCCGGGGTGGGCTTATATTCCTTGAACGCTTTATCCAGTTTCCTGGCGTATATTTCCGTAATGTCGAAATGACCCTGCTCATGCGAAAGGATATAATCTGTTTTGGTTCTGCCCCATGACGCTTCGGGATCGAATTCGCAGTGAATATGAAAACTAAGCCCGTCTACATCGTTGTACCCGAAATCGTATTTGATGATGGAACTGGTCAGTGCGGCATTGGGCGAAGAAGGATCGGGGCGTTGTTTAAAATCCGTCCAGGTCAGTTTCCGGACTGCGCTCCATTCGATCTGATCATCCCGCGAATGAAATCGGGTCAATGTCAATAAGGCGATCGAAACCGAAAAAAAAATATTGCTCACGGTTATTAAACTCCGGTGGCCAAAATTAATTGCAAATATTTTGTCAAAATCTCTAAAATAAGAACTCCATCAAAATCATTCATTGATGGAGTTCTGTTTGGCAAACAATCTTAGAGACTCAATAAAACAGTTAAATTCTATTTGCCAATATCAGGAAATTATTTAGATTAATACACTATTTGTTAAAAAATTTTTTAAAAAACCGGGGCGGCATCGAGAACATCTTTAGTTACGCCCTCAGCATATTGTTTGAAATTTGAGGCAAACAAACCCGCTAGCTTGAGGGCCTGCATGCGGTAAGCTTCCTTGTTTCCCCAGGTGTTTGCAGGATTAAGGATCTCATTAGGCACTCCCGGGCAGCTGGTGGGGATGGAAAAATTAAATAACGGGAATTGCTCGTAATCAGCATGGTCAAGCTGGCCGCTGAGTACCGCTGAAACAATGGCCCTGGTATAGTTCAATTTGATCCGATTGCCCTTCCCATAAATGCCTCCCGACCACCCAGTATTGATAAACCACACACGGACGGAACCCTTCCTGACCCTGTCGCCAAACATTGAAGCATAACGGCCCGGATGCAGGGGCATAAATGGCGCGCCGAAACAGGCGCTAAATGTCGGCTTCGGTTCATTTATACCCGATTCGGTACCGGCAATCTTTGCTGTATAACCCGAAATGAACTGGTACATGGCCTGGCCGACTGTCAGTCGCGACACGGGCGGCAAGACGCCATAAGCGTCGCAGGTAAGCAGGAAAATATTTTCCGGCGCATCGGCAACCGATGGTTCAAGCGCATTTGAAATAAAGTTTAGCGGATAGGATACCCTGGTGTTTTCCGTAATGCTGCTGTCGTCAAAATTGATCCGGTTGGTAGCAGGATAAAATGTCACATTTTCCACCATCGATCCAAAGCGGATAGCATGATAGATATCGGGCTCCTTATTTTCACTGAGATTAATGCATTTTGCGTAGCATCCTCCTTCGAAGTTAAAGATGCCTTCATCCGACCAACCATGTTCGTCATCGCCGATAAGCTTTCTTTGCGGGTCCGCGCTGAGAGTGGTCTTGCCCGTACCGCTTAGTCCAAAAAACAGGGCAGTATTGCCATCACGGCCTTCGTTAGCTGAGCAATGCATCGACAAGACCCCGTAGTCATTGGGAAGGACAAAATTGAGAACGCTGAAGATCGCTTTCTTGAGTTCGCCGGTGTAGCCGGAACCCGAAATCAAAACCATCTTGCGTTTGAATGATATGACCGTCGCGTTAGAATTTCTGATGCCGCATTCAGCCGGATTTAGTGAAAGACCCGGAACGGAAATGATATGCCAGCCTGGCTCGAAGTCCTCCAATTCATCTTCGGTCGGCCGGATGAACATGTTGTGCGCGAAAAGATTCATGGAGGGAGATTCCGTGATTACGCGGATATTCATCCGAAAGGACGGATCAGCACAGGCCTGTGCGTCCCTCACCCAGATATCGGAAAGCTTATTAAGATGTTCGATAGACCGTTTGAAAATGACATCGAAATAGGCTTCGTCCAATGGCTGGTTGACTTCATTCCAGTTTACGGATTCAGCGGTCACCACGTCGCGTACGATAAACCGATCTTTGGGGCAGCGGCCCGTATATTTCCCAGTGCTGATCACAAGGGCTTCTAAATCACAAAGTTGCCCCTGACTTCTGCGAATGGATTCGCGGATGAGTTTGGCAGGTGTCTCCTGGTAGTGAATAAAATCCGTAGACTTCAGTCCAAGTCTCAACAATTTGAGGGGAGGCAAAGCTATCGACGGAGATGACATAAGGCCCTATTATTATTAGACGACAAAGGTAAAATTATATTTCCTCTAATACAAGCGTGCCAAATGACTCAAAATTTGAAAGAAATCAATTAATATGACAAATTTTTAGATTTTGTAAAACTAACGACTGTTAGTTTATAGATTGTCTAGACGTACAATTGCTTTGGTGAACGTCAGCGAAAAATTTCGAAAATTGCTCGCAATGATCATGGAAAAATATACCCGAGGCGACGGGAATCAATTCCTCCTTATTTTTACACGCCTGTAAAAATGAGCCGACATGAAATACCTTCCACTGAACCCTGCGATTTTTGTCGAGAATCGCCGCCGCTTCGTCCGGGAAATGCTACCCAATTCGATAGCGATTTTTGTCAGCAATGACGAAGTACCCTCGAACGGAGACGCTTTATACCCGTTTAAGCAAAATAGCGACCAGTTCTGGCTTAGTGGGGTCACGCAGGAGGGAAGCATGGTCATCCTGTTCCCCGATCACCCGGACCCGAGATACAGGGAGGTGCTGGCCCTGGTACGCCCCAATGAACTCAAAGAAAAATGGGATGGCAAAAGGCTTGGAGCCGGGGAGGCAAAGGCCAGTTCAGGAATTGAAACGATTGTGTGGCTGGATGTGCTTGACGCTCAATTGCAAACCTGGATTCACCTGGCCGAAAATATTTATCTGAATTCCAATGAAAATGACCGAAAGGCCAGCCTGCTTCAAACTGCCGATTATCGATTTGCTAATGACATGCGAGCCCGTTATCCACTTCACCATTATCACCGGGCAGCAAAGATCATGAAAAGACTTCGCGCGATCAAGACACCGCTGGAAATCGAAGTGCTGCAACAAGCAGTGGATATTACCCATCGGGCCTTCGAACGGCTGCTTAGGTTTATCAAGCCGGGCGTGATGGAATATGAAATAGAAGCCGAGATCTGTCATTCGTTTCTTTCGCAGCGCGCAACGGGTCCCGCATACGGAAGTATTATTGCCGGAGGAGACAGGGCGAGGACACTGCATTATGTATCCAACAGCGCGGAATGCAAAAGCGGTGAATTGATATTGATGGATTTTGGAGCAGAATATGGGGGGTATTGCGCTGACCTGACACGCACCGTTCCGGTCGGTGGAAAATTCACGCGCAGGCAAAAAAGAGTGTACGATGCCTGCCTGCACCTTCATCGTTTTGCCAAGAACCTGCTCAAACCAGGCATTACTATTAGTGAATACCATAAAAAAGTCGGCCAGGAAGCCAATCAGGTTTTCTTCAAACTGGGCCTGCTAAAGAAAACAGAATTGAAAAATGAGACTCCAGAAAATCCGGCCTATTATAAATACATGTATCACGGGGTTTCGCATCATCTCGGTATCGATGTACATGACCTAGGTACAAAGACCGAACCGATTAAAGCGGGAATGGTATTGACGGTTGAGCCGGGCATCTATATCGAAGAGGAGCAGCTTGGCATCCGCATCGAAAACGATGTTTGGATTACGCGCGACGGAAACAAAGATCTGACGGCAAATATTCCAATTACAACCGAAGAGATTGAAGCATTTATGAAAAAATGAATAGTTAACAGGCGAATTAAAAAAGTAACAATGAAAATTCCCGTACATTCATTTTTAAATCAACGCACGCTCAACTGCGATTTGCATGAAGCATCTGCCTAACCTGTTTACTTTAATCAACCTGCTTTTCGGCACCCTGGCGGTTATTTTTATTCTACAAAGCGGACAAACGCTGGTGACGTTGAATGAGGATACCCTCAGCATAAATTTGCCTGAAAAAGTATGGCTGGGGTCACTCTGCATCGGCATTGCCGCGGTGGTTGATTTTTGCGACGGGCTTGTCGCAAGACTCTGCAAAGCGACGTCGCCGTTGGGTAAGGAACTGGATTCGCTGGCCGATGTGGTCAGCTTCGGAGTCGCACCGGGCATGATTCTCTACCAATTTCTTCGCATGAGTTTTGCCAGACAGCCCGATGGCCTGGATGTTTCCATGCTCTGGCTGATACCCGCTATTCTCATACCCTGCGCCGCGGCTTACCGGCTGGCGAAGTTTAATATAGACAGTACACAGCAATACGGCTTTAGGGGAGTCCCAACGCCTGCCAACGCGCTGCTTATCGCGTCGCTGCCGTTTATTATCTGGCAAAACACCAATGAAACGGTCTTCACCGTTTTGCTTAGCAAGTGGTTTTTGTATGCATTGATTATCCTGTTGAGTTACCTGATGGTTTCCAACCTGCCATTAATGGCGCTTAAATTCAAGGATTATTCGATGGGAAAAAACATGCCGAAGCTAGTACTGCTTGCTGTTGGGGTCATGGCCGCCTTACTATTCAGATGGCTCGCCGTACCGATCGTCTTCGTCTTTTACATTATATTATCTTTGGCTTTCAAAAATCGAACGACATGATCTTTTCCGTTCAAGTGAAGGTGATGCCTTTGAAGGAGCTGCTGGACCCGCAAGGAAAGGCAGTCATTGGCGGATTGCAAAACCTTGGGTTAAAAAAAATCAACGATGTCAGGATCGGCAAAAACATTTCATTGCAGATCGAGGCAGATTCGGAATCACAGGCAAAACAAATCGCTGAAGAGGCCAGCAGGAAACTTTTGGCCAATCCCGTCATGGAGTATTTTGAAATCTCCTTCAACTAGGGAATTCCAATCCCGGATAGCCTCCTTATTTCAAGCTCATGCTGTATATTGTTCCCTCACCGATCGGCAACCTGAAAGACATGAGTTTTCGCGCCGTTGAGGTCCTCAAAAAAGTCGATCTGATCCTGGCAGAAGATACCCGCGTATCCATCAAGTTGCTTAATCATTACGCTATTCTGAAACCGCTGTCACCTTATCATCAGCATAATGAACACCAGGTGCTTCGCCACCTGACCAACCAGCTGATCGATGGCAAACAGATGGCGCTCCTGACTGACGCGGGAACGCCTGGCATTTCTGATCCCGCATTTCTCCTTGTCAGAGAATGTATCCGCGTAGGAATTCCCGTTGAATGCCTGCCGGGACCAACGGCATTCGTGCCGGCGCTGATCAACAGCGGAATTCCAGCGAATCGCTTTGCATTTGAGGGGTTTCTGCCACAAAAGAAAGGGCGAAAGACACTGCTCGAAAAACTTGCGCTGGAAGACAGAACGATGATCTTTTATGAGTCACCTTTAAGACTGACGAAGACACTCGCGGATTTTATCCAATATTTCGGGAGCTCCAGGAAATGTTGCGTCAGCAGGGAGTTGACGAAAATATATGAAGAGAACAAGCGCGGGACACTCGAGGAAGTTCTTGTCCATTTTGAAGCCCAGGCCGCAAAGGGCGAGATTGTTATCGTGATTGATGGCGCGGACAAAATTTAACTTTTGGATTCAAAATGTTGAAGAATTATGCCGGAACTTTGCAAAGTAAATATGGGTTTCGCCGCCAGGCGAGACTCCTGGATCCTGGAACATTATAGACCATTTATGAAAAAATTAATGACCCTTTCGATTTTATTCGCTTGCAGTTTTGGATTTATCAGCAATTCTTTTGGACAATTCCGAAAAATACCGGCTGAGGTTACCGAGGCATTGAAATCCCGATACCCCGGCGCCTCTAACGTGTCGTGGAAAGATAAGATATCCGTTTTCGTCGCCAGCTTTGATATGGGAAATGGGAAATACCAGGCGCGGTTCGACGAAAATGGTGAATGGAAGAGTACCGAAAAGGAAATTACCAAAGATGAGCTTCCGGAAAATATCAAGGACGGATGGGAAAAAAGTAAATATGCCGACTGGAATCTGAACAACGTTTACAGTATCGAACTGCCCGACAATGTAATGCAATATCGCCTGCAAGTGTCGAAAAGTGATGTTCAAAAAAAGAATCTTCTTTTCAACAGCGACGGAAAGTTGTTGAGGGATAATATCACATTATAGAATGCGTGGCCGCATGTTCAAAGGACCTACCGCTCACGGAACAATGTTTATTTTTCTTTTGAACTTTATTTGATTTCTATATTTTCGCCGATCATAGACTTTCCTCATATCATGAGCAGATTTGCTATTCTTTTTGTCGCGGTATTTTCCGCGCAGGCCCTCTTTTCCCAACCGAGCCGGTGGCAACAGCGTGTCAAATACCAGATGGATATTGACATGAACGTAGAAAATAACCGGTTCACCGGCAAGCAACATCTGGATTATACAAATAATTCCCCGGATACATTGTACCAGGTATTCTATCATTTGTACTGGAACGCTTTTCAGCCCAACAGCATGATGGACTCCCGAAGTCGTGAACTTGGAAAGGTCTTAATCGGCGGAAGACGAGGCGAAGGCCAACCGGACTGGGATACCCGCATAAGGGATAGAATATTGAACTTGAAGCCCGATGAAATTGGTTACGAGAAGGTCTTGTCCCTGAAAATGAACGGCGTCTCGCAAAGTTTCAAGGAACAAGAAACTATTCTGCAAGTCAAACTCGGCAAGCCGATCCCTCCCCATGCCACCGTTGTTTTTACGATGGACTTTGAAGCGCAGGTGCCGATCCAGATCAGGCGCAGCGGAAGAGATAACCCGCAAACGGGTGTGCGTTATTCAATGAGTCAATGGTACCCTAAAATGTGCGAATACGATTATGAAGGATGGCACCCTACTCCTTATGTAGCCCGCGAATTCTACGGAGTCTGGGGAGACTATGATGTAACCATCGCAATAGATAAGAATTACGTGCTCGGGGGCACTGGCTATTTACTCAACGCGAACGAGATCGGATATGGCTATGAGACAGCGGGCACCAGGGTCTCAAGGCCCGCAGGGGAAAAACTCAGCTGGCATTTCTCGGCTCCCAATGTCCACGATTTCATGTGGGCAGCGGATCCGCAGTACAAACACCTCGTGAGGAATCTTCCAGACGGCAGAGTCATCAACGTTCTTTACAAAAACAAGGACAATGATCCAAGAATGGATACCGCATGGAAAACGCTCGCCGACGCAGCCGTCATTGTTATGCCTTTTATGGAAAAAAGTTTTGGCAAGTATCCTTATCGCCAGTATTCGTTCGTTCACGGCGGTGATGGCGGTATGGAATACCCGATGAGTACACTGATTATCGGGCCCAGCTTGGGAGCAGCGTTCCATGAGTGGACGCACAGCTGGTACCAGGGAATGCTTGGCACCAATGAGTCCCTGTACGCTTGGATGGACGAAGGATTTACGAGTTACGCTACCGCGTTAATTGAAAATTATTATTACACTTACCAGCTGAAAAAGCACCCGGACAACGCCGGCCTGCAGAAAATCGTCAACCAGGAAAAACAGGAACTGCCTTCCAACCATTCTGCTGCTTACAATTCTTATTTCTTCTTTGTCAAAAGCGGATTCCAGGAGCCGCTTTCAACCCATGCAGATCATTTCAATACCAATTTGGCCTACGGTATTGCATCCTATTCGATGGGAGAAATGTTCCTGGAACAACTGGGCTATATCGTCGGGGCACAGGTCAGAGACAAAATTCTTCTGGAATATTATCGGCTGTGGCGATTCAAGCACCCCAACGCGAGCGATTTTGTCAGGGTAGCAGAAAAAGTCAGCGGCCTTCAGCTCGACTGGTTTAAGGAATACTGGATTTATACCACCAAGACGATCGATTATGGCATCGACTCCCTGTGGGAAGATGGTGGCAAAACCAAGATCAGGCTAAAGATGATCGGAAAAATGCCAATGCCGATCGATGTTTTGCTTCAGTTTAAAGATGGAAGCAAGATGATCGCTTATATTCCACAATACTTGATGTTCGGCTCCAAACCGGTCGAAGACAGTTCGATCCCACGCACCGAATACGATCCCTGGAAGTGGACTCACCCAACCTATACTTTCGAAGTGAATCACAAATTGACCGATTTGAAGGTGATGGAAATTGATCCTTCGCAAAGGATGGCCGACCTGGATCGAAAAAATAATAAACTTGAATTAAATTGGGAAGGCGTCTCGCCGCCGGGAGGTAACTAGCCCACAAATCATAAAGTCACTCCCTCTCGGCGTGACCTTATTTATATTGCTAAAGATAAGGACTAGATGCTGCGATTTGTCCCAGGCACAGTGTTTTCGGTAAAGTCGGATGATTGATTTGAAATAAACAACACAACGAAGTTAGAATGGACGACCATCACTTGCAATACCACTTTTGTGGTATTTTGTCTCCGAATAAGGCTTTTTAGCGACCATAGAATTTGTTGATTGCTTCTACCTTATTGTTGACGTGGAGCTTTTCATATATATGATAGACGTGCTTGCGCACCGTTTCCGAATCAATGTAGAGCTTTGCAGCAATTTCTTTTTAGATCAATCCCTTGGATAGTAGCTCAAGGATTTCGTTTTCCCTTTTCGAAAGGATGCTCAACGGCTTTCTCGGAGCGATTTCCTCTTGCGGTGCCGGCCTGTTACGGAAGGCGGCAACAACTTTTCGCGCGATCTGGCTGCTCCATCATAATTAGAATTTCGGGATTCTTTTCTTTGAGCTTTTTCACGCAATCAATGCCATTGCCGCTTTCGCCCAGGTTGATGTCCATCAGGACAACGCTCGGATTCAAAAGCGGAATTTTTTGAACAGCTTCTTCCGATGAAGAAAAACTTCCGCACAGGCGGTATCCATCCGACATCGAAATGAGTTCTTCAAGCGCCGAGCGAATGTCCTGGTTGTCGTCGACAATGCAGACTTGTATAGCCATCGGGCAAAGTTGAGGATCATTTGGCTTAAAAAAAATACCACTTTGTGGTACTTCGGGCAAAAAACGATGCTCGGTTAAATGATTGACAATACAAATTTGTCGTGGAAATAGGCCAGGGGGATAAACCTTTCCAGCGGCGTTATGTCAGGATCAAGACGACTTTCCCGGATTTCATTATCAAGGTTTCCGCCCTTCAGGCAAATGAGAGCGGGTGTACGGCCTTTTCCGGCATTGAACTGGGTGCGGTGTAAGAGCGGCTTTGTCCATAGCCAAAGCGTCTTCAGGGATGCGACTGCCCGGGACACGGCCAGGTCAAAGTATTGCTTTTGAATGTGCTCGACCCTGGTCTGCATAGTGGTTACATTTGTCAAGCCTATCGATTCCGAAATTTCCGAGACCGCCCGAATCTTTTTACCGATGCTGTCAACCAGAAGAAAGTTGGCGTCAGGAAAAAAAATCGCGAGAGGTATGCCGGGGAAGCCGCCACCAGTCCCGATGTCGATGACGCGATACCCGGCCGGAATCTTAAACGTCATGGCGATGCCCAGAGAATGGAGAACATGCTTTTCGTAAAGGTTGGAAATATCTGCCCGTGAAACCAGATTTATCCTGGCGTTCCAAATTTCATAGAGCCTGCCCAAAGAGGCAAATTGCTCCTTTTGTCTCGCCGACAGGTCCGGGAGGAACCGGTTGATCAATTCCAACTGGGGCGGGGTTTTTTCCATAGTGCAGGCACAAAAATCAGGTAGTAAAGAAACATCCAGAGATCAAGCAGCCACCACCACGCAAAGAGGTCTTTTTCATTCAGTTTTTTCATGGTTTTGAAATAAATGAGGGCCTGGGCCAGAAATCGGACTGCGAATGCAATGAGTGCAAATGCCCAATTGTAATATAAGATGGACAACACGAAAAGTGGATAAAGGCAGAACTGCGTGAATGAATAGAGCCCAAGCAGGAATTTGTGCTTGAATTTATAAAACCTGGCAGCGCTGTAGTGACGGGCTTTCTGGTTAAACCAGGCGCCAAATGTCTTTTTCGCTTCCGACAATGTAAAGGTTTCCGGGTCGACGACGATGGCCGTATTCTTGTGATTGGCGACTTTGTTAATAAAGAGATCGTCGTCCCCGCCGGGGAGGTGGTTAATCGACGAAAATCCTTTATTCCGGAAGAACAACTCCTTTTTATAAGAGAGATTTCTTCCCACGCCCATGTAGGGCGTTCCGGCGAGCGCATAGGAAAAATATTGCAGTGCCGCGTGGAATGTTTCAAACCGAATCAGTTTATTGAGGATGCCGGGTTTCTTATGATAGGCCCCATAGCCGAGCACCACTTCAATACCGTCCCGGTACGCTTCCTGCATTTTTTCGATCCAGAACTCGCTTGCCGGCACGCAATCAGCGTCTGTAAGCAAGACGATCTCGTATTTCGCCTCTTTAATTCCGACTGACAATGGATATTTCTTTCCGGGAATACCTATGGCATCCTGCTGGAGGTTAACGATGTGCAGATCTTTGAACGTCTTTTTCAGTTCTTCGAGTAAATACCTTGTGTCATCCTGGCTGGTATGGTTGACGACGATAATCTCATGGGTAGACGGATAAGACTGTACCAGTGACCCGGGGAGGTTCGCTGCGAGTTTTCCGGCTTCGTCCTTGGCGCAAATAATTACGCTGACCGGATGTTGCTGCGATTTTTCCTTTGGAGCGGACTTAAAAAAAGCAAGGCGACTGAAAAACCAGCCGTAATAGAAGAGTTGAATCAGGATTACAAAACAGAACGCGCCAAATAGGATTTCCTGCCATGTCACACGAGCGAAAAACGTTTCCATAATTGTTTGTTCAGGTGCTTGGGGTTGATGGATTCGCGAAAATAATGAAAACGCAGGGCTAATATTTAAGCACATATGCACAAATGTCAATTAAGACGGGGATTCGGGATATTCGCATCGAGTGTATCTTGCGTCGGTTTAATTGTCTTCAACGATGGCAGTTTTGCAATTTGAATTGGAGCACAGCGACGCGAAATCCAACGCCAGGGCGGGCCGGGTACTGACAGATCACGGCGCGTTTGATACACCGGTATTCATGCCCGTTGGGACAGTGGGAAGCGTAAAAGCAGTAACTCAGCAACAGCTGGCTGAATATGTTCACGCGCAAATCATTCTCGCCAACGCCTATCATCTATTCCTGCGACCGGGGACCGAAGTGCTGTCGGTTGTGGGGGGGCTGCATCGTTTTATGGGTTGGGACCGGCCTTTACTAACAGACAGCGGCGGATACCAGGTTTTTTCACTATCGGGGAGCCGAAAACTTCAGGAAGAAGGGGTGACATTCCAGTCCCATATCGACGGATCCAAACATATTTTTACGCCCGAAAAAGTTGTGGATATCCAGCGGATTATCGGCGCTGACATCATGATGGCATTTGACGAATGCACGCCTTATCCCTGTGAATATGACCAGGCAGCCGCTTCGTTGCATCTTACGCACCGGTGGCTTCAGCGTTGCCTTGCACAATTCAATCAAACACAAAGCCCCTATGGTTACAGCCAAAATTTATTCCCGATCGTACAGGGAAGCACATACCGTGACCTTCGAAATGCTTCCGCCCAATTTGTGTCGTCTCTGGATGCCCCGGGAAACGCTATTGGCGGGTTAAGCGTTGGGGAACCTGCAGAAATCATGTACGAGATGTGCGACATCTGTTGCCGCATTCTTCCTGCAAACAAGCCGCGTTATTTAATGGGAGTGGGCACGCCCTGGAACCTGCTGGAATGCGTCGCGTTGGGCATCGACATGTTTGACTGCGTTATGCCTACCCGGAATGGAAGAAATGCCATGTTGTTTACGTCGAAGGGCGTGATCAACGTTGATAATAAAAAATGGGAAAGCGATTTTTCTCCAATAGATGAAGGAATTGAATGCGTGTTCAGCAATAAATACTCCAAAGCCTACCTGCGGCACCTGCTGAAGTCAGGGGAAATCCTTGGCCTGACGATCGCCAGCGTCCACAACCTTGCGTTTTATAGCCACCTGATGGCAGCCGCTCGCGCCCACATATTTTACGGCGACTTTTCCCAGTGGAAGAAAGATCAAATCAGCATCCTTCAACAAAGGCTTTAAACGCAAATCCATTCAATCAAGTTATGGCTTCCAGGTATTGTTGGACTCATCAATATCCGGCAGAACTTTGTCGGGATCGATGATCACCTCGGTAATTTTGTCCGTCGATGGGTAATGGAACTTCCAGGTGCTGCCATGTTCCCAAATTTCAACAGGCAGCTTGATGCGGTCGTCCTTACCGTTTGCCTGCTTCACTTCAATCGTAACGGGCATGGGCAGCTTTTCTAGGTTCGCAATGGTGATGATTGCTCCATTTGTGGAGTCGTTGCCCTTGTATTCCACCCCCTTTACAGCCTGGTCGAGTTTCCAGTTATACAGGAACCATCCGCGCCAGAACCAATCCAGGGTTTCCCCACTTGCATTTTCTATTGCGTGGAAAAAATCCCAGGGCGTTGGATGTTTGTAAGCCCAGTTGTTGATGTAATACCTAAATGCAGCGTCGAACCTGTCCTGTCCAAGGATTTCGTATCGAAGTAATTGCAGCCCGACTGAAGGCTTGAAGTATGCGTCGAGGCCCAGGTTATTTGGAGAAGTGACGTCGGGTATTGTCATAATACTCTCGCTGTTGGCGCCGAATATGAACCCCGCCGCCTGGTGGAGATTATTGTTCTTGTTTTCAAATTCTCCATTATTGAATGCTTTATCTGCCACCGAATTGATGAACGTATTAAAACCTTCATCCATCCAGGGGTATTTACGTTCGTTGCTGCCCACAATCATCGGAAACCAAGTATGACCGAATTCATGGCTTGTCACGCCCCAAAGGCCGCCGCCCTGCGCGCGGGAGGAACAAAAAACAATGCCTGGGTACTCCATTCCATTAACAATGCCTGCAACGTTTGTTGCAGCAGGGTAAGGGAACTCGTACCATTGTTTTGAATAGTGCTCAATAGCGCCTTTGACAAATTCCGTGGCGCGCTTCCAACCTTTTTCCTTAGCCGATTCTACGGGGTAAACCGACATGGCCAGCGATTTTTTTCCGCTGGGCAGATTGATGCGCGCTGCGTCCCATACGAACGCGGTAGACGCTGCAAACGCCACGTCACGGGCATTAACTATTTTGAATCTCCAGGTCAGCTTATCTTTTGCGGGTCGGGAATTCTTGTCGTTGACTTCTGATTCGGAACGAATCGTAACGGTTTTATCGCTTTCCCGGGCTTCTTTGAGCCTGGCGATTTGCTGCGAAGTGAGTACTTCAGACGGATTTAGAAGCTCACCGGAACCCACAACGATCATGTCCGCAGGTGCCGTAATGCTGTACTCCAGGTTGCCGTATTCCAGGTAAAATTCTCCCTGGCCCAGATAGGGGAGAGTGTTCCATCCCATGACGTTATCAAAGACGCACATCCTCGGGTACCACTGGGCGATCTCATAGATCAAGCCATTTTTGGTATTTTGCCTGCCCATGCGATCCGTTCCATATTCGGGGATCTGAAATGAATATTCAATCTTGAATTCCATAGAGTCGCCATATGCGCGGATCGGCCTGCTTAGTTTAATTTCCATGCGCGTGTCACTGACCAGGTAGTCCGCATCGGTTTCCTTTCCTCCATATATCACTTTTACTGATTTAATAGTATAACCGCCGTCAAAGTTCCGATTAGCCCAACGACCGCCGCTGATTGCAGTCGCTGCGACTGAGCGCGAATCCTGACGATAAATATTCTGGTCAAGCTGAAGCCAGACGAATGGGAGCTTTTCGGGACTGTTGTTCTTGTAGTTAATGGTTACTGCTCCGGTGAGGGACTTATTAGTGGTATCAAGCGAAGCAATAATCTTGTAGTCTGCGCTGTTTTGCCAGTATTTTGGCCCGGCACTCCCAGCGGCCGAGCGAACATCATCACCATAGGAAGGATAAAATATCGGTGCGAATGCTTCATGCTGGTCATAATTTCCTTGTGCATAAAGGCGAACACCAAATAAGAGAATGGCAATGGGAATTAAAAAAAGCTTTGTCATGTTACATAAATTTGGGGCATCGGCCGGTCAATCGTCGCAAAAAGAGCAAAGATATTGTGAGAAGGTAATTTTAACGTAAGGAATTTGATAAAAGGAAAGCCAAAATCAGTGATCGGGCTTAGATGGGGGCGATTTAAACATTTCCTTTGTTAATTCTACAAGGAACCTCTGGCGATTTCTTTTTAGCTTTGCGATCGCATTAGAAATGAAAATAATCGACTGGTACATACTGAAAAAGTATTTTGTTACTTTTTTCTTTACCATCCTTACCATTACAACGATTGCCGTGGTCATCGATACCAGCGAGAAAGCCGATGACTTCGTCAATTCCGGCCTGAGTACATGGAAGATCATTACCAACTATTATGTCGGCTTTGTGCCGTTCATCATTTCCATGATTTTCCCGTTGATGAATTTTATCGCGGTCATCTATTTTACATCACGAATGGCCGCCAGATCCGAAATGGTTGCAATTCTTGCAGGGGGAGTTCGTTTCAATCGGGTACTGAAACCTTATTTTGTCGGCGCTCTTTTCCTCACCGTGATTTTCTGGCTGGCAAGCCAGACCTGGATACCCAAAGCAAACAAGATCCGGACCGATTTCCAGGCTTACTATGTTGACCGCAACAGTTCCTACCAGCCGAACCTGCGCCAGACCGATAATTATTACATGCGCTCAGATTCAAATACATATGTTGCCTTGCTATATTATGATACATCCAATAAATCGGCCGGGGGCTTCACCATGGAGAAAGTCAGGGACAACAAGATCTATCTTAATCTGCGCGCCGACAGAATACAGTGGGATACGGCAAAAAAAGATTGGAAACTATATAACCTTGTCGCTCATACGATGAATGGGTCCCGCGAGTCTGCATGGAAGTCCAGGGACTCGAGCGTCAATCTTAACATCCGTCCAAACGAGCTGGGCCACGACGAATACCTGAAGGACAAATTAACTTCCAGCCAGTTGAGGGAGTATATCGAAAGAGAAGAGATCAGGGGTAACGAAGGACTCAATATTTACAAAGTGGAGCGGTATCATCGCGATTCGACGCCGTTTTCCATCCTGATACTAACAATCATGGGAGCCGTAATTTCTTCCAGGAAGGTGAGGGGCGGAAGCGGGCTGCATCTTGCGCTCGGCATTGTTGCAGCGGCTCTTTTTGTCGTTATGGATAAGTTTGCGATCACATTTTCCACCAAGGGAAATTTTCCGCCGATCCTGGCGGCATGGGTCCCCAACATTATCTTCAGTGGCGTAACGCTTATTCTTTACAAAAAGGCACCCAAATAAAATTAACAGGATCAATCGGCGCGCTAGAGAAGAACGTTTGTCGTTGTTTTTCGAATTTGCATATTGTCTGCATTGCCCTAACTTTATTCGACAATTCCCTTTACTACTTTTTGTTCGGGATCATATCATCTAAATATTGGCTTCATGGGTATCTTAAAAGACAGGTTTAAAGCAAAGTCCGACGCAATGGCAGCGGAAATAAAGGAAATGATCAAAGAGAATGGTAATAAAAAAATCGGCGAGGTCACACTTTCACAAATTTACCAGGGAATGCGCGGCATGACCGGCCTGGTCACAGAAACGTCCCTTCTTGATGCTAAGGAAGGTATCCGCTTTCGCGGCTATTCCATTCCCGATTTGCAGAAGAAATTACCGAAGGCGCTGAAAGGAGATGAACCATTGCCCGAAGGACTTTTTTATTTAATGCTGATCGGCGAATTGCCGTCCGAGGAGGATGTCCATCATATCACATCGCTATTGCAACGAAGGAGCCATGTGCCAAATCATGTTTTTGCGGCTATTGAAGCTTTGCCTCTATCTACACACCCCATGACCCAGTTTGTGGTTGCCATCATGGCCCTCCAAACGGAAAGCCAGTTCGCCAAAAAATATGCGGAGGGCATGAATAAAAAAGATTACTGGGAAGCTGTTTTTGATGACGCGATGGATTTGATCGCGCGCCTGCCCCGGGTGGCCGCTTACATTTATCGCCGGAAGTACAAATTCGGCGATCACATTCACCCAAATGGCCTCCTGGACTGGGCTGGAAATTTCGCTCACATGCTCGGGTATGAAGATGAAACCTTCAAAGAACTGATGCGGCTTTACATGACGATACATGCCGACCATGAGGGCGGAAATGTGAGTGCGCATGCGACTCATTTGGTGGGATCGGCACTGGCTGATCCTTACCTCTGCTTTGCAGCGGGAATGAATGGCCTCGCGGGTCCACTTCATGGCCTCGCTAACCAGGAAGTTATCAAATGGATTTTGGAAATGCGGAATGAACTCAAGACGGAACTGCCATCAAAGGAACAGATCGCCGAATACGTTCAGCGGACGCTTCAGGCAGGCAAAGTAGTTCCAGGGTATGGCCACGCGGTGTTGCGCAAAACTGATCCGAGGTTTTCTGCACAGATGGAATTTGGAAAAAAACATATGCCCGACGACCCGATTGTTCAGACAGTATGGAATGTTTATGATACGGTCCCCCCGATCCTGCAGTCATTGGGGAAAATAAAAAACCCATGGCCGAACGTCGATGCGCATAGCGGTGCGCTCCTTGTCCACTACGGCCTTGTCGAGTATGAGTTCTATACCGTGTTATTCGGGGTAAGCAGGGCTCTTGGTGTTATGGCGAGTCTTTGCTGGGACAGGGCGTTGGGTTTTCCGCTGGAAAGGCCCAAATCAGTTACGACGGAATTGGTCAAGGCTTGGCTGCAGGGTAAAGATGAGATTTGGGGCGATTAATTCCGGCGGCCGCTTTTTAGGTTATCGCGAGCTTGTAACCATTGTGATATTCCTTCATCAAGTACTGGTCATCGACCGCCAAATCTGAGAATTTTGCGGTGGCTTTATCCCATGTTAACTTTTTCCCGCTGCGAAACGCGATATTGCCCATTTGAGCAACTGTTGCAACGTGCGCGCCTGCTTCGATTGGGCAATTGAGGTCCTCTGTTTTCCTGGAACGCACGGCATCGATGAAATTTACCCAGTGCCTGGCGATGCCGTCATCGGTCACTCGCGCGAGCGGTTTACTCACTTGGTTTTTGCTCTGTTTTTCTTCAATGACTTCCCAACCATTCCTGTCGAGCACGAGCGTGGCGTTGTTACCGATATAAGCGATCCCGTGATCCCTGCCGTATGAACCGTTGTCTATGCCCATGGCATGGTCCCATACAAGGTTAAAGGTGTCAAATTCATAAAGCGCTGTAAGCGTATCCGGAGTTTCTTCGGCGAGTTCCGGGTAGGCAAATTTTCCACCTAGAGCCGAAATGCTTTTTGGGACGTCTGCTTTCATTCCCAGCAATCCATAATCGAGCAGGTGAACGCCCCAGTCCGTCATCAGGCCGCCGGCATAATCCCAGAACCAGCGAAAGTTAAAATGAAAACGGCTGGCATTAAACGAACGCTGAGGAGCGGGCCCGAGCCACATGGCGAAATCGACTCCGGGTGGCGGAGCCGAGTCAGGTTGAACAGCCATCGGCTTCATCCATCCCTGGTAACACCAGACTTTCACGGTGCGGATGTTGCCGAGCTGGCCGGAATAAACAAATTCGACTGCGTCATGGAAATGCTGCTCGCTTCGCTGCCATTGGCCACACTGAACGATACGCTTATACCTGTCCCGCGCCGCTACCATGGCGCGGCATTCCCCGATGGAGTTCCCGACAGGTTTTTCCACGTAAACATCTTTGCCAGCTGCGCAGGCCTCCGTCATAATGAGCGCATGCCAGTGGTCGGGCGTACCGATAAGGACAACATCGACATCCTTCCGGTCGATGATATGCCTGTAGTCACCGTATGTCTTAATCCTGCCGGTGTCGATTCCTTTTTTTTGCAGGTCTTTCATCCTCCGGTCAAGGACTGACTGGTCTATATCGCAGATCGCAACGACATTGACGCCTGGCACTTTTAGCGCTGCTTCAAGATCCGACCAGCCCATGCCGTTGAGCCCAACGGCACCAATCTTGATTTGATCGCTTGGGGAAATCCGCGACTTAAAAATTCCCAAAGTGCTGCTGACCGGATGAATGATCGCGGTCCCGCTTGCAAGCGCAAGCGATTGTTGAAGAAAAACACGACGGCTATGCATATGGAAAAAAGTGTAGCGTGCCTGGTCCGTCAGGCAAGGATATTATTTTTGAGGTTTTGATAACTTTTGCTGATGCTTTCGTAAACGGGCAATTTTACCTGGTCCTGCTCTACGAAGAAATATTCCATCCCCGAAAGTTTCTTCAGCTTAAATAAATCTTTGTAGGCAATGACGCCGGTTCCTACTTCGGTGAAAGCCTGATCGGCGTTCAGGTCGGTCGAAGCACTTTTTTTTGTCTCCATATCCTTTATATGCCACATTTTAAATCTGCCCGGATGCGCTTTGATCAAGTCCTCAGGGTTAGCACCCGCTCGCGTGACCCAGTACATGTCCATTTCAAAACTGACCAGTTTCGGGTCCGTTTCGGCCAGCATAACGCTCATTCCAGTCTTGCCGTCGCCCAGATCCTTGAATTCAAAATTATGATTATGATATGCCAACTTCATCCCGGCAGCATTGATCTTTTCGCCTGCCTTATTCATTTTTTGCGACAACGATTTGTAGGCATCCGCATTCCCACGCAACGCGTCGGCCAGGAATGGGATCGTGATAAAGGCATGAGACATTTTCTTGCCCGCCTCGATGGTCGAGTCAAGGTCCTGTTCGTCCTCCTTCATGAGGAAAGCATTGAGGCCATAGTGACCGCTTGGAGAGACGAGACTATTTTGTTTGATGATGTTTGCAAATTCTTCCACACTCAGTCCAAAATATTTTCCGTTGCCAAAACCAAATGCTTCCACCGAATTATATCCGATCGCTGCAACTTTTTCGAGGATGCTCTTGAGATTGGCAGCCTGGTCAGCCGGGCCGGTTTTCACCTTGAATATTTCATTGCGCAAAGTATAAAGCTGTAAACCGATAAGTTGCTTGGCTGCGAACAGCCCTTTTGCAGGGACAAACAGCGCGCCCGTTGCCAGGGACGCCTGTTGCAAAAATGATCGACGTGTTGTTGTCATGGCAATTTCGTTTCACTGAAATTACGAAATAAGGTATCAAAATAACGGGCTGTGCAAAATTTAATCGATAGAAGTGTCAGCAATACGGTTAATCGCGCTAACGACGCGTTATTGCGCGAGCAGGCCATCTACAATGTTGTAAAATTCTTTTTTCTGCTCTTCGTAATGCTCTCCTGTACCCGGGCCATTGAACCCAGTGTGAATTCTTTCAACCTGGTGGTCTTTGCCTAAAAAAATGGTCGTGGGAAATCCTTCGATGTTGGATAGTTCGGGAAGTGTCTTTTGCGTCTTCAGGGAGTCGTAAACGGATACGCCTGTGATCAGCATTTCGTAATGGACACCCAGGTGCTTGTGAAAATTTTCCAGGCTGGTCCTGGATCGTTCGAAGTTCGTGCTGCGTTCGTATGCCAGCCCGATAACCTCCAGGCCCTTGCGGTGATAATGGTCATACATCTTAGCCAATACAGCTGTTTCGTCCATGCAATTCGGGCACCATGAACCCATAAGCTGCACGACGACAACTTTATTCTGGTATCGTTTGGCCTTCAGGGAAACAAATTTCCCATTCAGGTCCCTGAATCGAAAATGAAGAGAAGAATTTCCCGGGCGCATTTTAGTCAGTGTGAACTCGTCGGCTAATTTTGCCTGCTCATCTCTTCTTGCGGTCCAGCTATTCTTAAATGTCGGACCAGCATAATGTCTTCCGGTCATTTTATCACCTTTTATCCTGGCAGTAAACAGATAGGCGTGGCTTCCGTCAAAGCACGACAGTTTCAGGGAATCGCCGTCCACTACGCCTTCGAGGTATCGGTAATCACCGGTAGGATCGAGAAAAGTGCCCGTTACCTTGTTCCCATGCTGAACGAATTCACCCACGTCGGCCGTTGTGACACCCGTGCTGTCGTCACGGAAAGTGACAGCCCAGCGTCCGGCCACCTTCGATGGCGCTGCGACGCTGGCAAGCGGAAAGCGCATGTATTCGTTTCGATTCGCTTCCCCATGTTTAACTGTTAGTTGGTTCGCTTCCATCGGTATAACTTGGTAGCTGTTTTGCAAATGCTTATAGTAATACCCGGACAACTGCCCCGGTGCTGCCCGGCGGAGGTGTAGCTGTGCTTCAAAAAAAGGCATTTCAATGATTATGGAGTCGCCTGATTGGCTTATGTTGTCGACCTGGATTAATTCACCCGCATTTTGAATAAAGAGGCGCTTATTGCCGATTTTCCTATCTATCACCAGGAAATTAAAAACAATGTCATTGCCATCAGATCTTTCCAGCAGCGCGCGGTATTCGCCATTTCCCAGGTCTATTTTCTGGCCGAAAGCGACGAGCTGTACAAAGGCCAGACCAACAACGAAAACAAATTTTGTCAATATTGATAATGATTTCATGCTGCCTTTATAAAACAGGTCCAAAACGATTATGTTCATTGGAGATTGGCCAGCATATCCGAGGTCATTCTCGACAAGTCAAACTCATGCTTCCAACCCCAATCTTGGCGAGCGGTTGAATCATCGATGCTTTGGGGCCAGCTTTCTGCAATCGCCTGCCTGTAATCAGGCGTAAAAGAGATTTCAAAGCCGGGAATATGCTTCTTGATTTCGGCGCCGATTTCTTTTGGCGAAAAAGTAATCGCCGCAACATTGTAAGAGGTATGGACCGAAATCCTCTCGCGAGGAGCTTCCATCAGTTCGACGGTAGCGCGAATCGCGTCCGGCATATACATCATCGGTAAAAGCGTGTCTTCGTTGAGAAAACAGGTGTATTTGCCTTGCTCAAGGGCCTCATGGAAAATTTCAATCGCGTAGTCAGTCGTCCCGCCGCCCGGCGCGGATTTATAGCTGATCAGACCCGGATAGCGGATGCTTCTCACGTCCACACCGAACCGGCGGTTGAAATAATTGCACCAGAATTCCCCCGCATATTTACTAATCCCATATACGGTGATCGGTTCGATGATTGTCTGCTGCGGACAATTTTTTTTAGGTGAAGTGGGACCGAAAACCGCGATGCTGCTTGGCCAATAGACTTTTTGCAATTTTTCTTCACGGGCAATGTCGAGAACATGGAGCAACCCCTGCATATTGAGGTGCCATGCGAGGCCGGGATTTTTTTCGCCGGTCGCAGAAAGTATCGCGGCCAGCAGGTAGATCTGGGTAATATTTTGCCGTATAACCTGGACATGCAGCATTTCTTTGTTCATGACGTCAAGGGAAACGTAGGGCCCGGTACCTTTGAGCAGCTCGTTTTCTTCCCGGAGATCTGAGGCCACCACATGCGCGTTGCCGTAAATTTTTCTCAGGGCGAGTGTAAGCTCCACTCCGATCTGCCCTGAGGCGCCGATGACCAGAATTTTTTCCTTCACCATAGTTCGATTGATTTGGGTGCTGATTTTTGATCGTTCAATATATTTACGGATCGATTTCGCCGGTTATTCGCAGAATGCGTTCGATATCATCGGGCACGTCGACGCAGTGACTTTCATACCGCGTAAGAACACATTTTATCCTGAATCCGTTTTGTAACCAGCGCAGCTGCTCCAAGGATTCAGCTTTTTCCAACGGGGTCACTGCGAGGCTGGTTAGCTTTCGCAAAATATCGCTCCTGTATGCGTACATACCGACCTGACGATAAAAGAGATGATGCAAATGCCATTCTTTTTCTGCCACATTCCTGACAAATGGGATCGGGGACCGACTGAAATACAAAGCCTCGTTTTTTTCGTTGAGCACGATTTTAGCCTCGCCCGGATCAAAGAGTTGTTCGCTTGATGAAACCGCAATCATTTGCGTGAGGATCTCGGCTTCCTCGTCAAAGGCTTCGGTGAGTTCGTCAATTTGCTCATGCCGGATGAATGGTTCGTCGCCCTGGATGTTGATTACCCAGCGATAAGTTTCGGCAAGAAGTCCCAGGGCTTCGAAACAACGGTCTGTCCCGCTCGCATGGAATTGCCTGGTCATTACCGCCTCGCCGCCGAAGCCCTGGACGTGATCTCGTATTCTTTCATCATCCGTCGCGACAATTAACCGGTTTAAGGTTTTGGCCCGTGCTGACCTTTCATATACCCGCTGAATCATGGATTTCCCCCAGATATCAATCAGGGGTTTCCCGGGAAACCTCGTAGATGCAAACCGGGCCGGAATAATTCCAATGATCATTGCGGGGTCAGTTGAAAATTGATATAATCTTCGGTCGTATAAAAAGCCGGATCAATCGCATTCCGAAATTGCCAGTAGCGCTGGTAGGTTTCTCCAAACTCCGTTCGTTTTTCTATTGTATCCATAATATTGCCCCGTATGGCCATCATCAATTCGACAGCTTCTCTCACCGCATGACTGCCACCGTCGACGGATGTGATATAGTCGGCCAGGCCTTTTTGGGTGGCGTACCCTGTTAAGAACGGATTGACTGTCCTGCCAACCATCACCCGTAGCCCGCATATTCGCGCGGCTGAAAAGTCAAGCACGTCATCAAAAACAAAAGCTACTTCCTGCGGATCAATTTCATTACGGCGGCAGAAATGAAGGACGGCTTCCGATTTATGCCTAATCTTAAAATAGACCTCATGAAAATGTTCGCGCTTGGCGAATTTGAAAGCCAATGGATTTTTTTCGCCGGAAATAATGGCGGTAAACAGGCTTTGGTTTGTGGCGATGAAATGGCTGAATCGAAGAAGATTTGTTCCCATCGCGTCAATCTCGCTAAAAGTGCTTGAGCCACTCTCGTCCTTAATGCCGCCATTAAATACCCCATCCCAATCAAACACAATGGCCCGTATCCTAATGACCTTTTGACGCAGGGATTCCGGCGATTCCAGGAACCGGCCGCGGAACATCTGGGCTATTTGACTGATATCGTCATTCATGGATTTCGCTGGAGAAAGGCTGACAGGAAATTGAGGTTTGCCATTTGATTATTCCTCGCTTTTCAGGTCCTGGATGTCCAGCATGCCGACCGGCTTTCCATTTTCCGTTACCAGGATCGTGTCAACATTTGTTTGTTTGAACAAGCCGGCGGCATCATTCAGCAGGGCGTTCGAATCGATGCTGACGGGTGACTTAAATGAAAGCTCCTGAAGTTTTTTATCCAGGATATGTTCGCCGTCTTTTTGCAGCAGGCGCCTGAGGTCGCCATCGGTGAATACGCCGGATACAGAACCGTTGTTGACCACGGTTACGGCACCAAAACCATATTCGGTCATTTTCACAATCGCGTGCTTCAAATCAGTTTTCGAATCCACAACCGGATTGATCCGGTTCATCGCGTCTTTCACCCTGACCGTCATCAGCCTGGTATCGCGCAGGAACTGTTCGGTGCCGATCGCGGTGAAGTTATTATCTGTCAGTGATTTCAGGACTTTAAGGGGAACCGTAATGGTATGTACGCCCAGGTTGATGGCATTGCGGACGTGCTCATTGTGTCGAACAGAGCTGAACATCACTTTGGTTTCATAATGATAGCGGTTAACGGCATTGACACACTGTTCGACGAGCGCAAGTGCGTCATGACCCTGGTCTTGCAAGCGGCCGATTAAGGGGCAAACATAGTTTGCGCCCGCGTGCATGGCCATATAGGCCTGCTGCAGGGTATATACCAGGTGGATGTTGACCAGCAGGCCCTTTTTGCGAAGGAGATAGCATGCACGCACAGCTTCGAGAGAAACAGGGAGTTTAAAAACCGTCCGTTTTGAATCCAATCCAAGATCGAGCTGCCGTTGGGCTTCCTTAACTACTTCTTCGGCCGAGCCGCCCAGCGCTTCTATCTGAAGGACAGGCACCATCTTGGATAGCTTGACGATCGTTCCATCAATGTCCGTGATACCTTCCCTTTGCATAAAGGTTGGCGTCGTTGTCAGACCATCGAGGAAACCAAGCTTAAATCCTTCTTCGATTTCCCCTAAATTGGCCGAGTCAAGATATAATTCCATGTTTGTTTTGTTTATTCCCGCAAATGTATTTTAGATTTTCCTATTTATTATTCAAACGTCGGTGAGCTGGTTTTTCCTGTATTTAACCTCCACGCTGTGCAGGTCGAGAATCGGCTTCATGAATTCCTCCAGGTCATAAACACAAAGTTGACTTGCCGCGTCACAAAGGGCTTTCTCAGGTTCAGGATGGGTTTCGATAAAAACACCGTCGACGCCGGATGCAACGCCAGCCCGGCTCAGAACGGGAAGAAACTCACGGGCTCCGCCTTTGGAATCAGCACTGGGGATTCCATATTTCCGAATAGAATGCGTGATGTCAAAAACGACGGGATAATTCAAACGCCCCATGTGATAAAAGCTCCTTGGATCGACGACCAGGTCATTATAGCCCATCGTATACCCACGCTCCGTCAATATGATGTTGAAGTTTCCTGCCTCCTCGCATTTTGCTACGGGGTGCTTCATGTTATCGGGGGCCAGGAATTGCCCGTGTTTGATATTAATGACTTTCCCCGTTTTTGCCGCCGCGACCATCAGCTCGGTTTGCATGCAGAGATA
>Ga0070731_10000934_pt1 | contig 33311 bp, 31 predicted proteins | sample Coa_R1_2_FD_66448 | JGI IMG/M metagenome (GOLD analysis project Ga0070731, IMG submission 66448) | Surface soil microbial communities from Centralia Pennsylvania, which are recovering from an underground coalmine fire - Coalmine... | ecosystem: Environmental > Terrestrial > Soil > Unclassified ... | reverse complement strand
TCAACGAGGCGGACCGGCCCGTCGAGATCCTGAACGTCGGAACTCCGATCCCGGAGATCCTCTAGGATCCGCGGCCGGAGGAGATTCCGGATGCCCCCAACGCGCGTCCGCTTTCTGGCGTCGGCCTGCTTCCTGGCCGTCCTCGCCTCGGGTGCCCGGGCGGAATTTTCGCCGCCCCGGCTGGCGAGCGTCTTCCCGCCGGGCGCGCAGCAGGGGACCGAGCTGACCGTCGAGGTCCAGGGCAACGCCCTGGACGGCCCCACCGCCCTGTATTTCAGCCATCCCGGCATCCGCGGCGACCTGGTGTCCGCGGACGCGCCCAAGGACGAAAAGGCCAAGGAGAAGGATAAGGAGAAAGAGAAGGGCGGCCGCCGCGGAAGCGACGGGAAGGGCGTCCGCTTCAAGGTCCACGTCGCTCCCGACGTGCCTCCGGGCGACTATGACGTGCGCTTCTCGGGCAAGGAGGGCATCAGCAATCCCCGGACGTTCGTGGTGAGCGATTATGCCGAGGCGCTGGAGACCGAACCCAACAACGAGAAGAAGGACGCCAACCGGATCGCGCTCAACGTCACCGTGAACGGCCGGATCGGCGCGAGCGAGGATGTGGACTGGTTCGTGTTTCCGGCGAAAAAGGGCCAGAGGGTGCTCATCGACTGCCGGGCCTGGAGGATCGATTCCCGGCTCGACGGGTTCATGTGGCTCTACGACGCGCAGGGCAAGCAGCTCGCGCAGAGCCAGGACGAGGACCTTCGCGACGAAAAACGGGATCCCTTCATCGACGTCGAGGTGCCCGAGGACGGGGACTATTACGTCAAGCTGACGGACTTCACGTACAACGGCGGGGGGGACTACTTCTACCGCCTGAGCGTCACCACGCTTCCCTACATCGATTTCATCCTTCCCCCCAGCATTCCCGCGGGAACGGCCTCCACCGTGACGATCTACGGACGGAATCTGCCGGGAGGGGAGGCGTGCGACCAGAGGATCAAGAACCGTCCCCTGCAGACGCTCCGCCGGGAGATCCATCCCCCCGAAGGGGAAGCGGGGCGGGTCGACCTCCGCTTCAGCGGCCTCGTCCGTCCCTGGTCGAGCATCCTGGACGGCATGGAGGTCCGGGTGAAGGGCGAGGGAGGATCCTCGAACGGGAAGCTGCTCCGCTTCACCCCGCTCGCGGCCATCGTTCCGTCCGAGGCCGCCCACCAGCGGGAGAAGGCCCAGCGGCTCGCGCTGCCGGCCTCCGTCGCGGGCCAGTTCGGCCGAGAGGGGCCGGACTATTACGTCTTTGCCGCGAAGAAAGACGAGAAGGTCACGATCGAGGTGTTCTCCAACCGCATCGGCTCTCCCGCGGATCCCGACATGGAGATCCTCAAGGCCGACGGGGCGAATCTCGCCTCCGTGCAGGATTGGGGGGAGAATATCGGCCAGCTCCGCTTCACGAGCAACACCCGCGACATCACCCACGTCTTCTCGGCCCCGGCGGACGGGGATTACGTGCTCCGACTGGAACATCTGTTCCGCCAGGCCCAGGGGGGGCCCCAGTACGTCTACCAGCTGGAGGTCGTCCGCGACGCCGAGCCGGACTACCGCCTCATCTGCTCGCCTCCGGATGAAATCAAGGTCGACTCCCACCTGCTGTACCAGGGAGGCCGGACCCGGCTGGACATCCTGGTCTGGCGGGAGCACGGCCTGACGGAGCCCATCACGGTCGAGGCGAAGAATCTCCCCCCGGGAGTGACGGCCGATCCCTTCGTTATCGGCAAGGACCTGAAGTGGGGGACGCTGACGCTCCAGGCGGCGCCCGAGGCGGCTCTCGGCGATTCGGTCTTCGAGATCGTGGGGACGTCGGAGGTCAAGGGGAAGACGCTCGTCCGCAAGGCCCGCGGCGGCGTCATCGTCTGGGACACGGTGAACACCCCGGCGCTCAGCCGCATGACCCAGAGCATCGTGCTGGGGGTCCGCCCCAAGGCCCCCTTTACCCTGACGGTGTCGCCGGCCGAGGTCCGCGTCCAGAAGGGCGATAGTTTCGAGCTCCGGGCGGTCCTCGTCCGCGGGGAGGGGATGACGGCCGCCGTGCAGGTCAACGGGGCGGGCTACCAGCTTCCGCCCGGGCTCACGATTCCCGTCAAGACCATCGATGCCGGCCAGACGGAAGTGAAGCTCAGCGTGGCGACCGACAAGATGCCGGAGGGGACCTTCAGCTTCATCGTCAACGGCGACGGCCAGGTTCCGAGCGCCGCGGACAAGGGGAAGAACATCCGCTGCGTCTATCCCAGCAATCCCGTGCGGATCATCGTGGAGCCCAAGGCGGCCAAAGACGGGGCCTCCAAGGACGGGAAGAAAGCCGCGGTCGGGGAAAAGCCCCCGCCGAAATAGCCGCCGCCGCAGGCCCCTCCGCCCGGACTCGGGGCCGGAGGTTGAGGACGAGCCGCCGGCGGTCAGGGCCCCGCGGTCTCCGTCACCCGGATCTCGTCTCCGATGCGGATTTCGCCCCCGCGGAGGACCCGGGCCAGCATCCCCCGTCGCCGCTCCATCCGGGCGCGAAGGCCGGGGCGGATCCCCTCGATGAACGAGCAGGGCTCGCAGTCCTTCGTGATCTGGAGGACCGTCCCGCGGATGGCCAAAAGGGTTCCGGCCGGAAGATTCTGGAGGTCCAGCCCCCGCGTCACGATGTTCTCCCGGACCTCGCCGGGACTCAGGCCGAATGCGTCGCAGTTCTCCACCGCCATCAGCAGCACCTGGCGGGAGCTCCTGGGCCGGGCATGGTGATCCCCGTCGATCCCGAGTCCCTCGACGAGCGTGAGGCTGGGGGACACCAGGAGGGGTTCCTTGCTTTTCGGACTTTTCTGGAGGAAGACGACTTCGGGCACGCCGGCCATTATAGATCCCGTCCCATTTTTGTTAACTCCGCCGAGTCCAATGTGTACTATTTCAGGACTGCGCGACCGGGAACTGGGATTCTGAGAGGTTTGGCCATGCCTGCACCGTTGATCGACGTCGCGCGCCTCAAGATCCGGAAAGACATCCCCGCCCACCGTCAGGTCGCCGCGTATCTCAAGGCCGTCATCGCCCTGGGCCAGATCTCGCCCGGCGACACGCTTCCTTCCGTGACCACCCTGTCGTCGCAGATCGGCGCCCCGTCCGGCGAGATCAAGCGCGCCTACGAGGAGCTGGGGCAGCGCGGCTTCCTGATCTCGGAAAGCGGGAAGTGGCGCGTCTCCGACGAGCACGCCGCCCTGGCCGACGCCGCCGTGGCCGACGACATCTGCGACCGCCTCTGGGATCTCGTCGCCGAGGCCCGCCGCGCCGGCCTGAGCCGCACCGAGCTGCAGCGGATGTTCGCGCAGCTCCTCGCCCGGGCGTAGACCGCTCCCGCCGCATCAGGTATCTTGGTCGTGGGATGAAGCTGTCCTTCGATCACCCCCGCGTCCTGGAACTCTCCCGGGCCGTCCGAACCGCGGGCGGCCGCGCGTATCTCGTCGGCGGCCTGGTCCGCGACCGCCTGATGGGCCTGAGCCACGACGCTCGGGACATCGACCTCGAGGTCTACGGTCTCGAGGGCGCCCCGCTCCGGATCCTGTTGGAGCGCTTCGGACCGGTCAACGCGGTCGGCGAAGCGTTCACCGTCTACAAGCTTGGCGAGATCGACGTCTCGATCCCCCGGCGCGATTCCAAGACCGGGCCGGGGCATCGAGGGTTCACGGTCACGGGCGATCCGACGATGACGGAGTCCGAGGCCGCGCGGCGCCGCGACTTCACCATCAACGCGATGCTCTGCGACCCCCTGAGCGGGGACGTCGTGGATCCGCACGGCGGCCTGGAGGATCTGAAGGCGAAGAGGCTGAGGGCCGTGGATCCCGCGACCTTCGTCGAGGACTCGCTCCGCGTCCTCCGCGGGATGCAGTTCGCGGCGCGCTTCGAATTCGGGATCGATCCGGCCACGGTCGCCCTGTGCCGCGGCATTCCGCTGACCGACCTCCCGTCGGAGCGGATCTGGGGGGAGTTCGAAAAACTCCTGCTCCGCGCGAAGCGTCCGTCGATCGGCCTGCAGGCCGGACTCGAGATGGGGGTCCTGGACGCGCTGTTTCCCGAGCTCCAGGCGCTGGTCGGATGTCCCCAGGAGCCGGCCTGGCATCCCGAGGGGGATGTCTGGGTCCATACCCTGCAGGCGGTGGATCTGGCCGCCGGGTACCTCGCCGATCTTTCCAGGCCCAAGCAGGTCGTCGTCATGCTCGGCACGCTGTGCCACGACCTGGGGAAGCCGCCGACGACCAAGGTCCTCGACGGACGCATCCGCTCCCTGGACCATGAGGCCCAAGGGCTTCCTCCGACGACGCGGGTGCTCGACCGCCTGAACGTGCGCACGATGGACGGCTACGACGTGCGCGGCCAGATCCTGTCGATCGTCGACAATCACCTGAAGCCCGGACTCTGGTCGCGCGATCGCGACAAGGTGGGCGACTCGGCGTTCCGCCGGCTGGCGCTCAAGTGCGAGCTGGACCTGCTCTACCGGGTCGCGAAGGCCGACTCGCTGGGCCGCCGGGCGGAAGGAGCGAAGGAACCGGGGTCCGACGCGCAGGAATGGTTTCTCGAGCGGGCCAAGGCGCTCCAGGTGACGCACGAGGGCGAGAAACCGCTGCTCCTGGGGCGGCATCTCCTCGAGCTGGGTCTCAAGCCCGGACCGAAGATCGGCGAGATCACCGCCAAGGTCTACGAGCTCCAGCTCGAGGGCCGCGTCCGGACGCTCAAGAGCGCGCAGGCGGAGGCCCGCCGCCTGCTGGGGATCTAAAGGACGCGCGTCGGCCCGCCGCCCGGGCGGGTGCCCGGCTCTAGGCGCCCCGTCGGGTCTCCTCCCCGCTGCCCACGAGTCGGGACTGGAGCTTGCCGAGGGCGGCCTTCTCGATCTGCCGGACCCGTTCGCGCGTGATGCGGAGGCGTCGGCCGACCTCGCTCAGCGTGAGCGGCTGGCCGTCGGCGAGACCGAACCGGAGCCGGAGGATGGCGGCTTCCCGGGCGCCCATCGTGCCCAGCAGGCCGTGCAGTTCGGTGGATTCCATGCGCGAGCCGACCTGGGCCTCGGGGGAGGAATTCTCGCTGCGGTCGGGAAGGTCGCCGGAGGCCTGGGGATTGTCCAGGCTGACCGACCGGCCGCAGCGGTCGGCCGATTCGATGGCGAACTGGAGGCGGTCGGGGATGGATTCGTCGCGGCCGTCCTCGGTCGCGATCTCGTCCTGGGAGGCCTTGCGGCCGAGGCGCTGGGAGGCCTCGCTCTCCGCGTTCTTCCACTTGGCGACGATGCCGGCCATGTAGGAGGGGACCCGGACGGTGCGCGAGGTGTTGACGATCGCGCGGCGGATCGCCTGCCGGACCCACCACGTGGCGTAGGTGGAAAAGCGGCACTTCTTCGACGGGTCGAAGCCCTCGATGGCGCGGAGAAGGCCGAGGTTCCCTTCGGCGACGAGGTCGTTGAAGGGAAGTCCGCGATCCTTGAATCCGCGGGCGATGCTGACGACGAGGCGCAGGTTGGCGCGGACGAACAGGTCGCGCGCTTCCATCGCGTCGCGGCGCTCGTCGTCGATTTTCGAGCGCATTTTCTTCATGCGCAGGGCGAGGCGCCGCTCATCGGCAGCGGTGAGCAGGGCAACGCCCTGGATCTCGCTCAAATAGGTGTCAATCTCAGAATCGCGACGGCGGAATGCGAACTCAGACATGGGTCACCCCCTCTCTCTCTCCGAACCTTCTACCCCGACCGCGCGCCGATCTCTCCAGCGGCGCCCGGCCAACATGTAAACTATATATCATAACTTATGCGAATCAAGCGAAATTGAATAGAAAATGCGCTGGGAAAGGTGCGGGGAACCGACCCGGCGGACCGCCGGCTCCGGGCGGGGGGGAGAGGCGGCGGCCGGGAGCTTCGGCGCCCCGGAGGGGCGCCGCCTCTCCGTGCGGCGGGCGTGACGCCGAGGGAACGGGGTCCCTGGTGCCGCCGCGGGATCCCGCGTTAGACCTTGTCCGCCGCGGCCGGTTTCGCCACCCCCAGCTTCGAGCGGCGCTCGTCCATCCGCAGCTTGTAGTCCACGGAATCCACGAGCGCCTGCCACGACGCTTCGATGATGTTGTGGCCCACGCCCACGGTCCCCCAGGTCTCGTGGCCGTCGCCCGACGTGATCAGCACCCGGGTCTTCGCCGACGTGCCCGCCGTGCCTTCCAGGATGCGGACCTTGTAGTCCCGGAGGGACATGGACTTGAGGTTCGGGTAGAACTGGTCCAGCGCCTTGCGAAGCGCCGCGTCCAGCGCGCTCACGGGGCCGTTCCCCTCCGCCGCCGTATGCTCGGGGATGCCTTTCACGCTCAGCTTGATCGTCGCCTCCGACACCGGCGGCGCGTCGCCGCGCTTCTCGACGACCACCCGCCAGCCTTCCAGGTCGAAATTGGAGATCCGCTTGCCGCGCGCCTTCTCCATCAGCAGTTCGAAGGACGCCTCGGCGCCCTCGAACTCATAGCCCTGGTTTTCCAGGTCCTTCAGCCTCTCGAGGATCTGCCGCGTCTCCGGCGTGTTCTTGTTGAGGTCGATGCCCGACTGCGCCGCCTTCCACAGGACGTTCGACTGGCCGGCCAGTTCGGACACCAGGACGCGACGGTGGTTGCCCACGAGCTCCGGATTCACGTGCTCGTAGGTCTCCGGGTGCTTCGTGACCGCCGCGACGTGCATGCCGCCCTTGTGGGCGAACGCCGAGTCGCCGACGTACGGCTGGTGCTGGAAGGGCTGCCGGTTGTACATCTCCGAGACGAAGCGCGAGAGATCCCGCAGCTCGGACAGCTTCTCCCGGGGCACCGCCTCCAGCTTCAGCTTGAGCATCAGGTTGGCGATGATCGAGACCAGGTTCGCGTTGCCGCAGCGCTCGCCGACGCCGTTGATCGTGCCCTGGATGTGGTCGACGCCCTCCAGGACCGCCGCCATCGAGTTGGCGACGGCGCAGTCGCCGTCGTTGTGGACGTGGATCCCGAGCGGCGCCGTCACCCGCTTCTTCACCTCGCGGATGATCTCGACCACGTCGTGCGGCATGGTGCCGCCGTTGGTGTCGCAGAGGACGAGGCATTTCGCCCCCGCGGCTTCCGCGGCGAGCAGCGACCGGAGCGCGTACTCCTTGTTGCTCTTGAAGCCGTCGAAGAAATGCTCGGCATCGTAGATCACCTCCTCGAAGTGGGGGAGGAGGAACGAGACCGAGTCGGAGATCATCGCGAGGTTCTCTTCAAGCGTCGTGTTGAGCGCCTCGATCACCTGGAAATCCCAGCTCTTGCCGTAGATGGTCGTCACGGGCGTGCGGGCCTCGATCAGCCGCTTCAGGTTGGCGTCGGACGAGGCGGGGGTATGGGGCCGCCGGGTCGAACCGAAGGCGGCGAGCTTCGCGTGCTTGAGCGTGACGCCCTGCATCTCCTGGAAGAACCGGACGTCTTTGGGATTGGATCCGGGCCAGCCGCCCTCGATGTAGTGGACGCCGAACTGGTCGAGCCGGTGGGCGATGCGGACCTTGTCCTCCATGGAGAAATTGACGCCTTCTCCCTGGGTGCCGTCGCGAAGAGTCGTATCGTAGATCTGTACCTTGCGTGCCATGGGCCGGACCTCCTCGAAAGACGGGATTGGAGCCCGTCGTTATGGTCTTGAGATCGTAGACGACGCCAACAACATGAACCGGTCGGCTAGAGTCTGCCCGAGCGCGGTCCGTGGCACGTAATTCGGATGGGAAAGGGCCGATCGGTGAGGCGTCGCATACAGGTCCTCAGCATGACGGATTCAGGGGCTGTTTTCAATAGTAATGATACGGTCCCGCCGGAGGGCCGGGTCCAGCTCGGCCGGAATCGCCTCGGGGAGGCGTCGCCCGGGAGGCGGGAGGGGGGGCGATTTTCGGCTCCTTTTGCCGTGCAAATTCCCTGCAATCGATAATCCCATGAGATATAATTTGGCATTACGCGGTGGGGGCAAAAGATACGCCGGCCGATGCGTCAACGGAGACGCCGGTCGTAATTGTGGCGCGTCCCTCCCTGCGAGAGAGGAGGTGATCCAGTGCCGAGTGGTGACAGTATTCGGAGGTTCCTGGCGTAACGAGAGCAGGCGTGCTCTCGCTGTGCGGGAGCCCTGATTACAGCAACCAATCGACCCCCGGCCGCAAGGCCGGGGGTTTTTCTTTGAGAGATCGCGAGCGAAAGGAGATAAAACGATAGGAGAAGAATGAACGCGCTTTCCCTCAGCCCGCTGATCGTCAAGGAACTCGGCGGCATGTCCCGCCGCGGCTGGACCTACCTGGTCCGGACCCTCTACGTCCTGGTCACCGCCTTCCTGGTCTACGCCGTCGCCGCCCCGGCCATCATCGGGAGCCGCGTCATCCACACGTCCGAGTACGCGCAGCTGGGCCGCCGCCTGTTCGATTCGTTCACCGCCCTGCAGATGTTCTTCCTCCCGCTGGCGTCGGCGATCGCGGCGTCCGACATGCTCCACTCCGAGGCCCGGCGCGGAACGCTGTCGATCCTCCTCCTGACGCCGCTGCGGCCGTCGGGCATCGTGTGGGGGAAATGGAAGGCGGTGATGCTGTACACGGGCACGCTCGCCTTCGGAGGCGTCCCGGTGCTGGCGGTCTCGTCCTACCTGGGCGGCGTCGGCCCCGAGGATGTGCTGTGGAGCCTCGTGCTGTCGATGGCGCTCTCCGGCGCGACCGCCGCGATGGCCCTCTGCTATTCGGTGCGCGATCGCACCGTGGTCGAAGCGGCCATCCGGGCGTACCTCATGCTCCAGCTGTCGGGGATCCCCTACGCCGTCGCCGCGATGCTGCTGTCCATCGTCCTTGGGGAGCGCTCGGGGTCCGTCCTGGCCTGGGTTCATCCGTACTTCGCCTGGAGAGCGGCGGCCAATCCGGCTCAAAGCGGCGTCCTGGGGTCCTACGGCTGGATCGGCGCGACGCTGGTCACCGGCTACTGGTGCCGCCGCTATCTCCGGGCGGCGATCCAGCCGCTCCAGATCACCCGCACCGGCTCCCGCTTCCTCGACGGGCCGGTCCAGGGCGGCCCGGCGAGGAACGACGAGAGCCATGAGATCGTGCGTCCGGGGCCGATCTGGGAGGAGTGGCCCCTGCTCTGGAAGGAGTGCGCGACGCCGACCGTGCGCCTGCCCACCGCGATGAGGATCATGCTGGTCGTGCTGTTTTCCGTGGTGACGCTCGTCGCGATCCTCAACCGTCCCGGGGGCGAGGTGTTCCAGCTCGGGGTGCTGTGTCCGATCGCGCTCCTGCTCGCCGTCTCGATCGGCGCCGGCCACTTCGCCCGAGAGAAGGAGCGCCGCGGCTTCGAAATGCTCCTGAGCGCGCCGGTCAGCGCCGCCCGCATCGTCGGCGCCAAGCTGCTCTCGGGCGTGCTCGGGATGGAAGTCTTGACGCTTCTGGGGTTCATCGCCGTCGGCTTCATCCTGCTCCGGGAGGCCGACTCGGCGCCGGCGCTTCCCCTGACCGTGGGGACCTTCCTCCTGTTCTCCTATCTCCTCGCCTCCGCGATGTCGCTCCGGTCGGGGACCTATCGGTCCGCCTTTCTCGGGTCGGCCGGAGTCCTCCTCTTCGTGCTGATCGGGATCCCGCTCGTGACGGGTCTCCTCCAGTCGTCGGCGCTGGCCCGATCGCCGGCCTATCAATTCCTGTCCCAGGTGCTGCACCCGATCCGGGCGGCCCTGCCCGAGGAGACGTTCGGGTCCCGGGATCGGCTCGTGCCGTCCCTGGTGGGGATCTACGGGATCGCGTCGGCGGCCCTGGTCGGGGACATGATCTATCGACTGCGGACGCTGGCCGGGGGACGCTGAGGATGCCGTGAAACTGACCCCTGATGCGATCCTGGGGGCCTACCGGAACGGCCTCTTCCCGATGGCGGACCCGCACAGCGGCCGGCTGGCCTGGTACGACGCCGAGCCGCGCGGCGTCATTCCGCTGGATGCCTACCACGTCCCCCGCCGGCTGCGTCGCTACATGAAGCACTTCGAGTTCGCGGTCGACCGGAATTTCGAGGGGGTGATCGAGGGCTGCGCGCGGCCCGTCACGTGGATCTCCCGCGAGATCCGCCAGGCCTACGTCGCCCTGCACCGCCTGGGTCACGCGCATTCGGTCGAGGCCTGGAAGGGCGGCCGGCTGGCCGGTGGCCTTTACGGCGTCCGCATCGGTGGCGCCTTCATGGCCGAATCGATGTTCCACCGGGAAAGCAACGCGAGCGGGGCGGCGCTCGTGACGCTCCTCGAGCGGCTGAAGTCCCGGGGCTTTGTGCTCCTCGACGTCCAGCAGGTGCTCCCGAACACCTCGCGCTACGGCGCGGTGGGCATCTCGCGCGAGGAGTACCTCTGGCGCCTGGCCGCCGCGCTTCAGGTCTCCCCCTCCTGGTGAGAGGGGGAGACGGTTCCCCGACGCCGACCGGGGCCGGCCTCTATCCCAGCTTCTTCGGATAGACCGTCAGGTCCACGCCGAGCGCGTTGTTGAAGCGGTTGAACGAGTTGAACATGCAGGCCACCGCCGTGATTTCCACGATCTGCCGCTCGGTCCAGTGCTTCCGAAGCTCGGCGAAGACGGCGTCCGAAACCCCCTCGGGATGCAGGGTCAGCGCCTCGCCGAACCGGATCGCGGCCTCTTCCGCCGCCGTGAAGGCCGCCCCCTCGGCGCCGGTCAGGCAGGACACCTGGGCCTCCGTCACCCCGAAGCGCTTCGCAAGCCCGGTGTGCGAGCCCAGGCAGTAGCGGGACTGGTTCAGGTGCGAGACGCGAACCGCCACCATCTCCTTCACCCGGGTCGTGACATCCCCCTCCCGCAAGGTCGCGCGGAACATGTCGAACCAGGTCTCCAGCAGCTTCGGATCGTGCGCGAGCGTTCGAAACATGTTCGGGACCGCGCCCCGCTCGCGGATGAAGTCGGCGAAGAGGTCCTTGAGCGACGGGTCGGCCTGGGTGGGCTCGATCGCGGCGACGCGGGCCATGGCTACCTCCAGTCGGCGAGAAAGACGTTCAGGTCCTTGTGCGGGTCCTTCCCGTTGCGGTTCGAGATGAAGGCCAGCGTGGTGCCGTCGGGCGAGAAGCAGGGGAAGCCGTCGAAGCCGTTATAGTCGGTGAGCCGCCGGAGCCCGCTCCCGTCGGCCTGGATCGCGTAGATCGAGAATTTTCCGCTCTTCGGCGCATGCACGTTGGAGGCGAAGACGATCGTCTTCCCGTCGGGGTGGAAGCTGGGAGCCCAGTTGGAGGCGCCGTTGTTCGTGAGCTGGCGCTCCTCGGAGCCATCGGGCCGTGCGACGTAGATCTCGAGATTGCCCGGCCGCAGGAGGCGCTCCGCCAGGAGCCGCTCGAACTCCGCCTTTTCCTCGTCGGACTTCGGATAGAAGGCGCGGTAGACGATCCACTGCCCGTCGGGGGAGAAGAACGCGCCCCCTGCATAGCCGCGGCGATGGTTGACCTTGCGGAGGTCGGTCCCGTCGACGTTCATCGTGTAGAGGCCGATGCCGCCGTCCCGATGCGAGGTAAAGATGAGCCGCTTGCCGTCGGGCGAGACCGTGGTCTCCGCGTCGTAGCCGTCGCTGTCGGTCAATTGCGTGAGCGAGCCGTCGGTGCCGCGGAGAAAGAGGTCGTAGGTCCGGTAGAGGCCCCACACGTAGCCCTTGGAATGGTCGGGCGGCGTCGGCGGCTCGTCGCCGTGGTGGTGCGTCGAGGAATAGATGATCCGGCCGTCGGGGAGATAGTAGCCGCAGGTCGTGCGGCCCTTCCCGGTGCTGATCCGCGTGAGGGTCTTCGAGGCGAGGGTGAGCTCGTAGATCTGGTCGGCCTTGTCCCCCTCCCGCTGGGCCATGAGCACGAGCTTCTTCCCGTCAAAGGAGAAGTAGGCTTCGGCATGGGTGCCGTCGGAGGTCAGCTGCCGGATGTCCCGGAGTTCGGGCGGAGCGGTCTGGGCGGCCTGGGCGGCCAGGAGAAGGAGGCAGGCGGCGATGGTCATGCGTCCTATGGTACGCCGCGGGGGGGCCGGCGATCAAGCCTCCGGAGATTGGGGTCCAGGAGACGGCGGCTGCTGCCGATAGGACCACGGATGCGTGAAGTTACCGTCGAAACGCTCCGGGGCGAGGTGATCCGCCTCGGCGCCCTGGTGACCCAGACCCGGGTCCTCCACGTGACCGGCGCCCGCCTCCACGCCCCCGGCAGCGTCCTGGGACCCGCGGAGCTCCGCGCGATGCAGGAGACGGGGATCAAGTCGGTCTACCTGCTCGAGGCGGGCGAGACCGAAGCGGGCGCGCAGAAGGAGCTGTCGACCGAATCGGTCGAGGCGTGGAGCCTGGCCGTCGGCGACGTGCTGGTCGAGGACCTGAAGGACCACACCGGCCGCGCGGCGCTCAAGGCGGGGACGATCATCGACCCGGTGATGCTGCAGGGGGGGATTCCCGGCGGGACGGGACTCCTGAAGATCCGGCGGCGCGGGCTCCGCGGCGGCGACGAGCAGGTGAAGGAGTACCTGAGCCGGCTTCCTCCGGCGACGGCGCGCGTTCCCCGGCCCGATTCGCGCGCGACCCGCGTCTCGGAGGCCGCGGCGGGCCCGCTCAAGATCCTCCTGGCGCCCCGGGCCCGCGTCCTGGCGACCGTCGCCGACAACTTCCAGCGCGCGTTCATCCTGAACAGCTACGCGGCGGAAGGGCACGAGGTGTTCGACCGCCGCTGGGCCGACGTTTCGCCGGGAGACCTGCACCAGATGAAACTCGACGCGATCGTGATCGACCTGGCCGAGTCGACGATCGCGCTCCAGGTGCTGCGCAAGACGGAGCTGCTCCGGAGCCTCGCCGTCCTGGTCGCGGGAGCGGAGGACCGGAAGGCGGAGATGTTCAAAGCCCTCGGCGCCGGTGCGAACGGGACGATCCCGCTGCCCCCGCGCCGGGAGGTGCTCCTGGAACGCCTGCGCGGCACGATCCAGTCGCTCGGTCGGCGCGTCGTGGTAAAGCCTTCGGTGATCCGGGACCGGAGGACCCAGCCGCGGGAAGGAGGGCATTTCGTCTGTCAGATTCACGATCCGTTCCTCAAGAATCCGATCCCGATCCGCCAGGTGACGGCGCTCGATCTGGGCGACAACGGAATGCGGATCGAGTACGCGCGCCCTCCGTGGCCGCATCCCCACGCGTACCTGGCGCACGGCGTCCATCCCCAGCACTTCTGCTTCAACTACGCGAAGGACAATCCGCTCGGCCGCGACCTCACCGTGACCATGCCCCCCGCCGGCGGCCGGGAGATGCAGATCTCCGCCAAGTTCGTCCACGTTTCGGTGACCTCGGAATACGAAACCGCCGGCCTCGTGTTCCACCGCGTCAAGGGCTCGGTGCGGGAACACCTCTCGACGGTGCGGGGCCAGGCGTCCTCCACGTCGCGCGTGGCGCCGCCGAGCACGACCCGGGGGAAGGCCTTTTGAACAGGTATTGAATCGGGCCGCGGCCGGGTTAAAATAGGGCATGGCATCCAAGAAGGACAAGCGTCGGCACTTCGTGATCGGGGCGGATTCCCGCAGCGACGGCCAGGCCCGCGTCACCCGGTCGAAGGATTACCTCGTCGCCGGGGGCACGAAGATCACGCACGAGGAGACCGTGGACATCGTCAATGAGTTCTCCAAGCGCCTGACGAAGGAGGGTCATCCGGACCCGGCGACGGCGACGGAGATCCTCAAAGAAGTCCTCTACGACCGCCGGCAGCGCAATTAGCCCGCCTTCCGGAACGCCCACTGTTCCCTGACCGAACAAATATTCGTCTCCCGCTCTTGTCAGTTATAATTTGTAAGTTATAATCAGTCCGGGACGAGGGTCGTCCCCGGAGAGAACAAGAGGGGGGAAGGATGGGTTTCCTGGCGCTACTCGCGTGGGCCGTTCTGGCCACGCCTCAGGAATCCGCCGCCGATTCCGTCGACGCCACGGTCTCGGTGCCGCCGGCGCTCTCCTCGGCCCCCGTCCCGCCCGGCCCCGAAGGCGCCCTCGCCTCCCGGGCGACGGAGGACAAGGCGGCGGCCGGGTCCGCGGCGATCGCCATTCCCGCCCAGGATCCTCCCCGGAGCGGTCGCCTCCTGGAGGACCGGGCCGACACCGGCCCCGGCGTCAGCAGCTTCGTCGTCGGATCCCTCGCCGTCGTCGGGTTGCTCGGCGGGGCGCTGCTGCTGCTCCGCCGCTTCGGCAGGAGCTCCCGATTCCTCGGCACCGGGGGCCCGATCAAGGTCCTGGCCCGGAAGCCCCTGGGGGCGAAGCAGGAGCTCCTCCTCGTCGAGGTCGGACCGCGCATTCTCATGATCGGCTCGACGCGCGAGCACCTCTCGGCCCTGGGCGAAATCACGGGTCCGGACGAGGTGGCGGCGCTCCGCGCCGGCCTGTCCCCGCGGGGCGACGATTCCCAGCGGGCCGAATTCCGCGAGTCGCTCCGCGAGGGGCTCCGCGACCAGGAGGCTCCCCGCGAGGAGCGCGTGTTCGCATCGATCGCCGACGAGCTGGCCGAAATCCGAAAAACCGTCCGCGCCTGGCGCGCGTGATCGAGAGGCTGACGTGATCCGGAGAGGGGGATTGTGGATGGGGGCGTGTCTCATCGCCTGGGCGCTCGACCCGTCCGGGTCCGCCTGGGCGCAGACGGCGCCCGACAAGCCGCCCCGGCCCGCCCCGGCGGCCTCCCGCCCGCCCGAGAAGGGCGGCCTCTCCCTGCTCGACAGCGCGAAGGAAGCCACCCGGCCGGAGAACATCTCGACCACGCTCGAGATCGCCCTGCTCCTGACGGTCCTTTCCCTGGCCCCCGCGCTCCTGGTGATGATGACGTCCTTCACCCGGATCGTCATCGTCCTGTCGTTCGTCCGCCGGGCTTTGGGAACCCAGGAGCTCCCCCCCAACCAGGTGCTCACCGGCCTCTCGCTGTTCCTCACCTTCATGGTCATGACGCCGACCTTGTCCGCCATCAAGCGCGACGCGCTGGATCCCTACACGACCCCCGTCTCCTCCCAGCAGATCTCCCAGGCGGTCGCCTTCCAGCGGGCGGAGGGGCACCTTCGCGAGTTCATGTTCCGGCAGGCCCGCATCCAGGACGTGCGGCTCTTCATGGACATCACCAAGCAGCCGCGGCCGAAGGACGGGGAGAAGTGGATGCAGGACGACGTCCCCACCACGGTGCTGATCCCCTCGTTCATGATCAGCGAGCTCCGGCGCGCCTTCATCATGGGCTTCGCCCTCTTCATGCCCTTCCTGGTGATCGACCTGGTCGTCTCGGCCTCCCTCCTGTCGATGGGGATGATGGTGCTGCCCCCGTTCCTGATCTCGCTTCCGTTCAAGATCCTGCTCTTCGTCCTCGTGGACGGATGGCATCTGGTGATCGGCTCCGTCGTGCAGAGTTTCTTCCATGGATAGTTCCGAGCTGAGCCTCGCCGCGGACCTGGGACGCGAAGTCCTCTGGGTGGCGGTGAAGCTGTCGTTCCCGATCCTGCTGGCCGCGATCCTCGTGAGCGCGGTCATCAGCGTCCTGCAGGCGGCCACGCAGCTGCAGGACCAGACGCTCAACCAGGTGCCCAAGATGTTCGCGGTGGCGGCGGTGATCTTCGTCACGATGCCCTGGGTCCTGTCGGTGCTGGTGGAGTACACGCACGACCTGGTCCGGGATATGGGGGGCTGGTTTCAGTAGCCTGATGGACGCGATCGCGGAGTTTGCGGCGAACGGCGGGCCGGTGTTCCTGCTCGTCCTGTTTCGCATCACCGGCGTGATGCTCCTCGCCCCGGTCTTCGGGAGCCAGGCGGTTCCCGCTCCGGTGAAGATCTTCCTTTCGCTCGTGCTCGCGCTCGTCTTCTTCCCGCTCGTGAAGGGTCAGGGGGGCGCGGCGCCGGCGGCGCCCGGCGCCCTGGCGCTGGCGGTGGCGGGCGAGCTCGCCGTCGGGCTGCTGATCGGGTTCGCGGCGGCGCTGCTGTTCGCGGGCGTCCAGTTCGGGGGGCACCTGATCGACCAGGAACTCGGCCTCCAGCAGGCGGCCCTGCTCGATCCCGTCCTGGGCGAGCAGATCTCGATCCTGGGCCAGTTCAAGGTCCTCCTGGCGACGCTCGTGTGGCTCCTGATCAACGGTCACCATCTGCTGATCACGTCGATCTCGGACAGCTTCCGCGCGGTGCCCCTGATGGGCCTGCGCTTCACCGACGGGGCGGTGCTGCATCTGTCGGACACGCTGATGCGGGACGTCTTCCGCATGGGCATCGGCATCGCGGCCCCCGCCCTGGTGACGCTCTTCCTGATCACCGTCGCGATGGCCTTCATGGCGCGGACCGCGCCCGAGATGAACATTTTCGCGCTGAGCTTCACGCTCCGGCTGGCGGTCGGCCTCGGGGTGATCGCCCTCGGAGTGGGGCTCTTCGTGACCGGATTCGAAACCCGCGCGCTGGAGCAGTCCGCCGCGGTGCGCGTTCTCATGGGCCTGTTGGGCGGCTAGGTGACTGGTGGCTGAAGAACGAGAAGAGGACCGGACCGAACCGGCGACGCCCCGTCGCCGCGAAGAGGCCCGCGAACGCGGCCAGGTGGCCCGCAGCGCGGACCTGTCGACGGCGCTCGTGCTCCTGGCGGCGGTGCTGGGGCTCCGGTTCGCGGGCCGGGCCCTGATCGAGGGGCTCCTCGTGTCCACGTCGTCCTCCCTGGAAGGCCTGGCCGGCGTCGACGGCGACCCCGAGGGCCTGCGCGCGGGGTTCGGCGGCGCGTTCGCGGCGGGACTCCTGGGCTTCCTTCCCTTCGTCGGCATCGTGTTCGCCGCCGCCGTGGCGGCGAACCTGGTCCAGGTCGGCTTCCTCTTCACCGCAAGCCCGCTCGTGCCCGACCTCGACCGGCTCAATCCGGTGAGCGGCCTGGGACGCCTGCTGTCGATCCGCGGCCTCATGCGCCTCCTGGGAAGCCTGCTCAAGATCACGCTGGTCGGGATCGTGGTGTTCGGGACGATCTGGGCGGAACGGACGACCCTCCTCGAGCTGTCGGGACGCGGCTTCGAACAGATCCCGGGGCTCACCGTGGATCTGATGCAGACGCTGTCCCTGAGGGCCGCCCTGGCGCTCCTGGTGCTCGCGGTCGCCGAGTACGGCGTGCAGCGCTGGCAGTTCGAGCGGGACCTCCGCATGAGCAAGCGCGAGCTCCGCGAGGAGCTGCGGCGCTACGAGGGGGATCCGCGGATGAAGGAACGCCGCCGCGCCATCCAGCGGCAGCTGGCCCTCGAGCGCATGGTGCTGGCCGTCCCCCAGGCGACGGTCGTGATCACGAACCCGACGCACCTGGCCGTGGCGGTTCGCTACGAGAAGCCGATGGACGCCCCGGTCGTCGTGGCCAAGGGCGCCGAGCAGATGGCCCGCCGCATCCGCGAGTCCGCGATGGAGAACGGCGTGCCGATCGTCGAGCGCAAGGACCTGGCCCGAGCGCTCTATCAGGGCGCGGACGTGGGCCAGGCCATTCCGTCCGCCCTGTACCAGGCGGTGGCGGAGATCCTCGCGTACGTCTACCGCCTCAAGGGCTTCGTTCCGGCGGCGTGATCGAAAGCTGAAGACCCATGAACGCAATCGCGGGCTGGCTCGGGAAGAACAAGGATCTCCTGTTCGTCCTGGGCCTGTTGGGCATCGTCGGGACGATCTTCGTCCCGCTGCCGCCCTTCATCCTCGATTTCCTGCTCGTGGTGTCGATCGCCCTGGGCGTGCTCATCCTCCTGACGGTGATCTATGTCGCCGAGCCCGTGCGCTTCTCCGCCTTCCCGTCGATCCTGCTGCTGTCGACCGCCTACCGCCTCGCCCTCAACGTCTCGGTCACCCGGCAGATCCTCGGGAACGCGGGCCAGGACGGGACCCGGGCCGCGGGCCGCGTGGTCGAGGCCTTCGGCAACTTCGTCGCCGGCGCCGACCCGGTGATCGGCTTCGTGATCTTCACCATCCTGATCATCGTGAACTTCATCGTCATCACCAAGGGCGCGGGCCGCGTCTCGGAAGTGGCCGCCCGCTTCACCCTCGATGCCATGCCCGGGAAGCAGATGGCGATCGACGCCGACCTGAACGCGGGCCTGATCAAGGAGGACGAGGCGCGGGAGCGCCGCCTCCAGGTGGCCCGCGAGGCGGACTTCTACGGCGCGATGGACGGCGCCTCGAAATTCGTGCGCGGCGACGCCGTCGCGGGAATCGTGATCACGCTGGTCAACATCCTCGCGGGGTTCGCCATCGGATGGCTGAAGTACCGGATGCCGGCGACGCGCGCGCTGGAGACCTTCACGATCCTGACGATCGGCGACGGGCTCGTGTCCCAGATCCCGGCCCTGATCGTGTCCCTCGCGGCGGGCCTCATCGTGACCCGCGCCGCGGCCGACGCCAGCCTCGGCCGGGAGATGGTGGGGCAGCTGTTCGGCGAGAAGAAGGTGCTCTGGATCACGATGGGATTCCTGGGCCTGCTCCTGATGTCGGCCGTCTTCATGGGGAGCGGCCTCCCGTGGTTCCAGCTGCTCGTCGTCGGCGGATTCTTCGCGGTGGTGGCCCTGGTGAAGGGCTCGGCCGACAAGTCGAAGGCCAGAGCCGACGCCGAGAAGCACGACCGGGACGCCGTCGCCAACCGAAAGCCCGAGAAGGTCGAAGGGCTCCTCAAGGTCGATCCGATGGAGCTCGAGATCGGCCTGGGCCTGGTGAAGCTGGTCGATCCCCAGCAGGGAGGGGGCTTCCTCGACCGCGTCGCGCAGGTCCGGCGCCAGATGGCCGTGGATCTGGGCCTGGTCGTCCCGCCCGTCCGCATCCGCGACAACGAGACCCTGGACCCCAACAGCTACGCGATCAAGATCCGGGGCGTGGCCATCGCCACCGGCTCGCTGCGTCCGGATCGCTGGCTCGCGATGGACTCCGGGGCCGTCTCCGGCACCCTCGACGGGATCGCGGCGAAGGAGCCCGCCTTCGGCCTGAACGCCTATTGGATCAATGAGGAGCTGAAATCCACCGCCGAGGTCCTGGGCTACCGCGTCGTCGACGCGGCCACGGTCCTGTCGACCCATCTGACCGAGACGATCAAGCGCTACGCCCATGAGCTCCTGACGCGCGACGAGGTGAACCATCTCATCAAGACGCTCAAGGAGGAGAGCCCCGCGGTGGTGGAGGAGGTCGTCCCCACGATCCTCAAGCCGGGCGAGATCCAGAAGGTCCTCCAGAACCTCCTGCGCGAAGGCGTGTCGATCCGCGACCTCGGCACGATTCTCGAGACCCTGGGCGACTACGCTCCCCGCATCAAGGATCCCGACGTGCTGACGGAATACGTCCGCAACGCGCTCGCCCGGTCGATCAGCCGCAGCCACGCCTCCGCGGACGGCCGCCTCCGCGTGATCACCCTGGACCCGAAGCTGGAAGACGTGATCAAGGCGGCGACGGAGCGCGGGGAGCGGGGAGCGGTCCTGGCGCTGTCTCCCGCGATGGTGAGCCGCATCGGCCAGCGTCTGTCGCAGGAGATCGCGAAGCTCGTGGCGGCGGGGGACGAACCGGTGATCCTGTGCTCGCCTCAGGTCCGGGCCCAGGTGAGGAAGGTGGCCGAGACCGTCCAGCCGGGGATCACGGTCCTGTCCTACAACGAAATCGTCCAGGATGTCCGGGTCGAGTCCCTGGGCATGGTCGCGGCCGAGTAGAGGGGAGACGAGGGGGATGCAGATTCGCAGGTACGTGGGAGCCGACGAGAAGGAGCTCCTGAGGAAGATCCGCGCCGAGCTCGGCGCGGACGCGGTCATCCTCCATTCCACCTACGGCAAGCGCTCGGGCCTGCTCCGGTTCTTCGCGAAGCCTCGGATCGAGATCGTGGCGGGCGGCGGGTTCCGGATCGTGAAGGACTACGCGGGCGGCGAGGGCGGCAAGACGGTTCCGTTTCCGGCCAAGGGTCTGCCCGCCCCCGAAACCCTCCAGAAGGAGATCGGCGAGATCAAGCGGCTGATCGCCGAGACGCAGTCGATGGTGTCCTGCCGGAACGGCGTCGAGGGCCCCCGCGAGCTGGCGGAGGAATACGCCTCGCTCGCGACGACGCGGGTGTCCGAGGGCCTCGCCCAGAAGATGGTGACGCGGCTCCGCGGCCAGCTGCCGCCCGACGGCCTGCGGGACCGGGCGAAGATCCGGACCGCGATCCGGGGCCTCGTCAAGGACATGATCAAGTGCACGGACGGGATCGCGCTCAAGCCCGGCCGCTGCACGCGGGTGGCCTTCATCGGACCGACCGGCGTCGGCAAGACGACGACGATCGCGAAGCTCGTCTCGATCTACGCCCATCGCGGGCGCGAGGTGGCCGTGATCACCAACGACACGTACCGCATCGCGGCGGCGGAGCAGATCAAGCGCGTCGCCCAACTGGTGGGCGTGCCGATCCGGGTCTGCCAGCGGCCCCAGGAGATCGCCCAGGCGCTGGAGGAGTTCTCCAACCGCGACCTCGTGCTGGTCGACACCGCGGGACGCAGCCAGAAAAACGCCCGGCGCCTCGACGACCTGAAGGAGGTCCTGGAGGCCACGAAGCCCGACGAGACCCATCTGGTGGTCTCCCTCACCACGCAGGCGGAGACGGTGGTGGACGTCGCGGAGCGCTTCGCGCCCTGCGGCTACGACCGGCTGGTCGTCACCAAGCTGGACGAAGCCATCAAGCTCGGCGTGGTGCTCGATGTCCTGTCCCGCATCCAGACGGAGCTCTCCTTCGTCTGCACCGGCCAGGAGATCCCCCGGGACATCGAGGTCGCGGATTCCACCCGCCTGGCCTCCCTCATCCTCGGAGAAGAGTCGTTATGAATACGGCCGAGAAGCGGAACTTCGGGAACATCGTTCCGGAGGTCGTCGAGGCCCTTCCGGGACGCGACCAGGCGGACGGCCTGAGACGGCTCGCCCGCACGAAGCCCCGCCACGCCCGCGTCGTGGCCGTCACCAGCGGGAAGGGCGGGGTCGGCAAGACCAACGTCTCGGTCAATCTGGCGATCGCCCTGGCCTCCCATCGGAAGAACGTGGTGCTCGTCGATCTGGACCTCGGCCTGGCGAACGCCGACATTCTGCTGGATCTGACCTCGCGCTACAACCTGTCGCAGGTGCTGGTCGGGCGGAAGACGATCGAGGAGGTCACGCTTCCCGCCATGGGCGGGATCCGGGTGGTCCCGGGGGCGAGCGGCGTCGAACGGCTGGCCAACCTCTCCGACGTGGAGCGCGAGACGCTGCTGTCGAGCTTCGAGGTGCTGCATCGCGACGCGGATTTCATCATCTTCGACACGGGCGCCGGCATCTCGAAGAACACGACGGCCTTCCTGGCGGCGGCCGACGACATCGTGGTCGTCACGATGCCGGAGCCGACGGCGGTCGTGGATGCCTACGCGGTGATCAAGATGCTGAGCCGCGAGCAGGACCACGGCGACCTCTACATCCTCCTCAACCAGTGCTCGGGGAGGGAGGAGGCGGACCGCTTCGCCACCGGCATCGTGGTGACGGCCAACAAGCTCCTGAATACCTATGTGGAAAAGCTCGGATACATCGTGAGCGATCCGCGAGTGGCCCAGTCGGTGCGCCAACGGCGCCCGTTCCTGTTGGCCTTTCCGGGATGCGCGGCGAGCGCGTGCCTGCGCTCGATCGCGGACCGGTTGATGCGGAAAGATCCGCTCGCGCCCGCGTCCGAGCGTCCGTCGTTCGTTCGCCGGTTGTTTTCGGCGTTTTCGGGGAAGTGATCGGATGGACAGGATCATCGGCGCCGTGCTCGGGCTCGCGGCCTTCGTGGCCGTGATCGTGCTCAGCCTCTCGAAGGGCGTTCCCTTCGGAAGCTGCGTGCTGCGGGCGGTCGTCGCTCTGGTCCTGGGGTACCTGGTTGGAAGGTTGGTTTTCGGTTTGCCGGGGCTTTCCATCGTCAAGGAGGCGGCGGGGCCGCTTCCGCCACCGGCACCGGGGGATTCGAAGCCCGCTGGGACGGCGCCCGATGAGGCGTCTCCGCCCACGAAGGCTTCCTAGGAGAGGGGGAAGATCATGGCGCAGATCACGAAGCGGTCCAAGGAGGAGATGGCGCGGCTCTGGGAGGAGTTCGGCCGCACCCGCGATCCTCAGCTGAAGAACGTCCTCTCGGAGGAGTACCTCCCGATCGTCCGCTACGTCGCGGAGAAGATGATCGAGCGGCTTCCGCACAACGTCCAGGTCGAGGACCTGGTCAGCGCGGGGGTCTTCGGCCTCTTCGACGCCGTCGACCGGTTCGATCTCGCCCGCGGGGTCAAGTTCGAGACCTACTGCGTGGGCCGCATCCGCGGCGCGATGCTCGACGAGCTGCGCCACATGGACTGGGTGCCCCGCCTCACGCGGGCCCGCGCGAACAAGCTCGAGGAGGCGTACGCGCGCCTGGAGAAGGAGAACGGCCGCGCTCCCACCGACACGGAGCTGGCGAAGGATCTGAAGATCTCGCTCGATCAGCTGGACGAGCTGTTCCGCGAGGTGAGCGGCGCGTCGATCGTCACCATGGGCCGCCGGACGCTGGACAAGGACCCGAACCAGCTCGGCGTGGACATCATGGAGGACGAGAAGATCGAGGGCCCGCTGCCCGCGAACACCCGCCGCGACCTGATCGAGTTCTGCAAGAAGAAGCTCTCGGTCAAGGAACGCTACATCCTCATGATGTACTACTTCGAGGACCTGACCCTGAAGGAGATCGGGCAGATCCTCGACTTGTCGGAGTCCCGCGTCTGCCAGCTTCACGCGAAGCTGGTCACCCGGCTCCGGACGTACCTCAAGCACAAACAGGTGGAGATCGCGTAGTGCCGAGGGGTCCCGCGGACCGTCCCGTGCCGCCGCCGGACGCCGAGTCGGCGGCGCTCGAAGCCGCGCGGCGGCAGGCCCAGGAGCGGGCGTCGGCGCCCGTCTCCCCGGGTTCCGTCCCGGAGCCGGACCGGCCCGGGCTCGCGTCCCGGGTGAAGGAGCCCGAGCCCGTCCGCGGCGCCACGGTTCAGGGCAGGACCCGGGGCGCCCGGTCGTACGTCCTTCAGAAGAAAGGGCGGAGGAAACCCGACGGGTCCTCCGCCGGCAAGGCCGCTCCCGATCCCCGCGGCCGCGGGGGCCGGGTGGATCTCCGGGTCTGAGGTCGCTCCGGATCCGCCGGCCGCCGGAACGACCCCCGGCGCCGGTCGCGCAGCTCTGGCCAACTTTCGGGGCCTCTGGTAAGCTCAGGTCGGTGAAAATCCTGGTCTCCAACGACGACGGCGTCGCCGCCCCCGGCCTCCACCAGCTCGCGTCGGCGCTCCGCAGGCTCGGGGACGTCTACATCTGCGCGCCGGAGCTCCCCCGCAGCGGCGTCTCCAGCGCGCTGACCCTGTACGCTCCGATTCACGTGACCGAGGTCGGTCCGCGATGCTGGAGCGTGAGCGGCAATCCCGCCGATGCCGTCAAGCTGGCGCTCACCGAACTGATGGGGGCGCGCCCCGATCTGGTCGTCAGCGGCATCAACAACGGACTGAACTGCGGCTCGAATGTCCTGTATTCCGGCACGGTGGCCGCCGCGCTCGAGGGAGCCCAGGCGGGCATCCTGTCGTTCGCCGTCTCCCGGAGGGTCGCGGCCAACGAGAACTTCCGGGCCGAAGCGAGGATCGCGGCGCGGATCATCGGAACCCTCTGCGAGGCCCCCGGCGGCGCCGCCACCGTCTATAACATCAACATTCCGTCGCCGAAATCCCGCGCCGTGGTCACCACGACCACCGAACTCCAGCCGTATATCGACCGCTACGATCGCCGCTCCGACCCCCGGGGGCGGACCTACTACTGGTTGCGGGGAGAACCGCCCCGCCAGACCCGCGGAAACGGGTATCTGTCGGACGAACGCGCGGTCTCCCAGGGCTACGTCGCCGTCACGCCCCTTCGGCGCAACCTGACCGACGAATCCCTCCTGCGGGATCTGTCCCGATTTTATCCGACCAGGAAATAGGGCTGCCGATGATCTCGGAGTTCATCCGGTCCGAGCTGGAGACGCTCCGGCGCGCCCAGCTGATCCGCGAGCCCCGGGTGATCGAGCGGCTCCGCGGCCCCTATGTCACGATCGGCGGCCGCGAACGGCTCTCGTTCTGCTCCAACGACTACCTGGGCCTCGCCCAGGACCCCCGCCTCGCCGCGGCCGCCGCAAAGGCGGCGGCCGAGTTCGGATGGGGCTCCGGTTCCGCCCGGACGATGTCCGGGACGACCCGCTGGCACGCCGCGCTCGAGGACGCCATCGCGGGCTTCAAGCGCCTTCCGGCGGCCCTCGTCTTTCCGTCGGGATACATGGCCAATCTCGCGCTCGTCACGACGCTCGCCGACCGCGAGACGACCATCCTTTCGGACGAGCTCAACCATGCGAGCCTGATCGACGCCTGCCGCCTCTCCGGCGCCCGGATCGAGATCTACCCGCACCGCGACGTCGCGGCGGTCCAGCGCCTGCTCCGGAACGAGGGGCGCCGGACCTTCATCCTGACGGACACCGTCTTCAGCATGGACGGCGATCTTGCCCCCCTCGAGGAGCTGCGGGCGCTCGGGAGCGACCTCGTGGTGGATGACGTTCACGGACTGGGGGTCTTCGGACCCGAAGGCCGGGGCGCCGTGGACCTCCCCATCCAAAGCGGGAATCTCGCCAAAGCCGCCGGAGGCGTCGGCGGATTCGTCGCCGGATCGCACGACCTGATCGAGCTGATCCGCAGCCGCGGTCGGTCGTTTCTGTTCACCACGGCGCCGCCGCCCGCCGTTTGCGCGGCCGGGATCGAGGCGCTGGCGCTGATCCGGAATGCCGAGGACCGGCGCAAGCGGCTCTGGGAGAACATCCGGATCCTGGGGGCCCGGTCGCCGATCCACACGGTAGTCCTGGGGTCGAACGAGCGGGCCCTGGAGGCCAGCCGGACCCTGTTCGACCGGGGGTTCTTCGTGCCCGCGATCCGACCGCCCTCCGTGGCGCCGGGCAGCGCCCGGCTCCGGATCACCGTGACCGCCATGCATGAAAGGGAACACGTTGAAGCGCTCGTCGAAGCCCTCCGGACGGTCTGAAGCCTGGAGGGCCCGGGATCGGAAGGTCCTCTGGCATCCGTTCACCCAGCAGAAGCTGTGGATGGCGGAGGAGTTCCCGGTGATCGTGGGAGGGAAGGGGGCGTCGCTGGTCGACGCGGACGGGCGTTCCTATCTCGACGGGGTGTCGAGCCTCTGGTGCAACATCCACGGGCATGCGCGGCGGGAGATCAACGCCGCGATGAAGAAGCAGCTCGACCGGGTCGCCCATGCCACGTTTCTGGGGCTGACGAATCCTCCCGCGATCGAACTCGGCGAGAAGCTGATCGAGCTCGCGCCCGAGGGTCTGACCCGCGTCTTCTACTCCGACAACGGATCCACCGCGGTCGAGGTCGCCCTCAAGATGGCGTTCCAGTACTGGCATCAGAACGGCCGGCCGGGCCGCACGAAGTTCGTGACGCTCGACAGCGGCTATCATGGCGACACGGTCGGGGCGATGAGCGTCGGCGGGGTCGAGCTCTTCCACGGCGTCTACAAGTCCCTCCTCTTCCGCACGCTCCGCGGCCCCGCGACCTACGCCTACCGGTGCCCCAGGGCGAAAACGCTCGCCGAATGCGGGAAGCACTGCCTGGAGGACCTCGAGGGGATCCTGAAGGCTCACGCCCAGGACGTCGCCGCCCTGGTCGTGGAACCGCTCATCCAGGGTGCCGGGGGGATGATCGTCCAGCCTCCCGGATTCTTGAAGGCCCTCCGGGCGCTCTGCGACCGCTACGATGTCTTCCTGATCGCCGACGAGGTGCTGACGGGGTTCGGCCGGACCGGACGGATGTTCGCCTGCGAGATCGAGGACGTGACCCCGGATTTCATGGCCATCTCCAAGGGCCTGACCGGGGGCTATCTTCCCCTGGCCGCCACCCTGACGACCGAGCGCGTTTACGACGGGTTCCTGGGAGACTTCAAGGATCGGAAGACGTTTTATCACGGGCACACCTATACGGGCAATCCGCTGGCCTGCGCCGGGGCCCTGGCGGCGATCGGCATCTTCGAGCGCGAAAACCTCCTGGAGCGGACCCGGACGAAGATCCACCTCTTCGGGAATCTCCTCCAGGACTTCTACATGATCGATGAGGTGGGGGACATCCGCACCTGCGGCCTCATGGCGGGCATCGAGCTGGTTCGGAATCCGGAGACCAAGGAATCCTTTCCGTCCGAGCTCCGACTGGGCCACCGGGTGACGCTGGAGGCCCGCAAGCGGGGCGTCATCGTCCGTCCCCTCGGAGACACGCTGATCCTGATGCCTCCGCTCGTCATCAGCGACCGGGACCTGGGACGCCTGGTCTCGGTGGTGGCCGAATCGACGCGGGCGGCGATCGCCTCGGTCACTTCTTAGCGGCGATCGCCGCGCGCAGGAACCCGCTGCGATAGACCTTTTCCGCCGGCTCCGCGGGTCCGTTCAGCTCCCGCGCGGTGGCCAGATAGAGGCGGGCCAGGTCGTCGCGGCCCTCGCAGAAGAAGAATAGGGCCGCCTTGACGTACGTCAGTCCTTCTTCCGCCGCGAGGGTCTTCCCCAGCGTCCAGCCGACCAGGAGATCGGCATGAAGACGGTCCAGCGGGGCGTCGGTCGTCGATTCGCCGCTCTCGACGACGATCCGGTCCTCCAGGACCCGGGCGATCTTCCCCGTCAGCTTCCGGCCGTCGCTCAGCATCACCGAGGCCTCCTGTCCCGTCCGGGCGCGGAGGGCCTTGAGAAAGGCTTCCCAGAACGCGGACGCGTCCACGAGGGAGGCGCGCTCGGCGGTGATGTCGTCCTTGATGGAGGCATTGGCCGGCGCCGCCGCCGCCGCGCTCAGTTCCTTGAGGGCGTCGTCATATCGGCGGGCCCGCACGAGCCCCAGGATCCGGGGCGCGACCTCCTCCCCGAACGCCCGGCGCGCGTCGTCTCCCTTCCGGGTCCCCTCGAAGCGCTCCCGCTGGACCGCCGCGGCCCGGAGCTGCTCGATCGACGTCCGGCAGCGGGCGGCCACGTCCGGGATCGCCCCGGCGGAGAGGGACTCGAACAGGGGCATGGCGCCGGCGAAGTCGCCCTTGGCCGCCAGGCCCCGCGCCTGGGACGCCGCCTCGTTGTAGGCCAGGCGGCTCGCGTTTTCGATCGCCGAAATCTCCACCTCGGACCGCCTCTTCAGAAGGTCCCGCGTCTGCGAGGAGCCATAGGACCGCAAGGTCTGGATCGCGTCGACGAAGCGGCCCGCGGCGGCCAGGGTCTGCGCGCGTTCTCGCGTTCCCTCGAATTCTCGGTCGAGGAGCGTCTGAAGCGACAGGGTGGCCGCGCGCAGCCGGTCGTCGGCCTTCTTCGCCCAGGACGTCGTCGGGTGCTGCGTCACCACCGCCCGCCAGCGGGCCATCCGCTGCTCGAGGTCGGCGGGCTGGGCGCGCTCAAACGCCTCGGCGCCCTGGTACAGCTCGCGGGCCCGCCGATCGTCGGCATCCTCCGTCCGGGAAGCGTCCGAATTCCGGCGGCCGGCCTCCGGCGCCGCCGCCCGGGATCCCGAGGGCCCCGCCGCGGGGGAGGAGGCCGGATCCGGGGGCGGCGGCACCCCCCGGCGAACGACCAGGACGGCGACCAGTCCCAGGACGACGGCGACGGCGCCCCCGATCGCGATCCACCGCCGGGCGCGGGAGGGCGGGGCGGAATCCACGGGGAGCAACGGCTCGGAGGGAGCGCCCATTCAGGGCACGATGCTTTCCATGGGCAGGTCGTAGGTGGCGAAGGCGGCCGCGTCGACGGGCCAGCCTTTTTTCGCCTGCTCGTCCCACCAGGCCTTTTCCTCGTCGAGCGCGGTCTTGCGGTTCATGCCCCACCAGGTTTCGAAGTGCGTCAGATTCTGCTGGCGGATCCCGGAGATCTTGCGGAGGAAGTAGAGGCAGATCCGGTGCGTCTCCGCCTCGGGCGAGCGGCCTCCCTCCAGCAGCGTCGGATAGGCCGGCTTCCCCAGCTTGAGGAGCGAGACCGCCGAATCCTTTGTGTAGCTGCCCAGCGTCTTGAGGAGCATCGGCCCGGCCGCCTTGTCCCCGATGACCCCCAGCTGGCGGATCGCCTCGCTCTGAACCTTCGGACCGCGGTTCTTCGCCAAGAGGTCCTTCAGCTGGGGCACGGCCAGCGCATGGAACTGGCGAAAGACCGACGCGAACGCCGCGCGCTCCGCATGCGTCGCGGGCGGCGCGTCCTCGAACCAGTCCAGGAGAAAGTCGAACGCCGCCCGATCGCCGGCGCCGTGGAGGATCGAGAAGACCATCGCGCGCTTGGCGGCGTCGGGTTCCTTCTTCACCCAGGCGAGCGACTTGAGGACGAGCCCCGAATCCATGAAGGCCAGGCCTTCCGACACGGCGCCGAGCACCGCCGGGTCCTTCTCGGTCTCCAGCAGCCTCAGGAGGCCGGGGAGGTGAAGAGGGGAGGGGGGGTGGGTCAGGCGTCTGACCGCCTCGAGCCGTCGTCCCGGCTCGGGATGGCCGAGGTCCTGCGCCGCGGCGCCCAGTCCGGCGCCGAGCTCGTCGCCGAGAATCCAGGTCTTGTCCGCCTGGGCCGGGGGGCTGAACGAGAACGTCGCCTCGTCGAGCGCCACGATCCCCGATTTCCCGGACCCTGCCGCGACGGACACGTCGGTCGTCGCGGCCCCTCGGCAGATGCGGATGAACTGCATCATCAACTGGATCCCGTTGGGAATCGACGCGGACGACGCGCCCGTGTAGTGCGGCTGGAGCAGCTGGTAGGTGCCCACCGACCCCTGCGCGATTTCGATGGCCAAGGCCAGCTTCTGGTTGCGGGCGGGATTGGCCTCGTCCAAGGCCTTGGCCTCCTCGAAGAGCCGCTTGGCCTCTCCGAAGTGGTCGTCGGCTTTCTGCATCACCTCGCGGAGGTTCTCGAAGACCAGGGCGACCTCGGCTTCGGGGATCCGGCGGGGACCGGTGACGGTCTGGACGACATACTCGGTCCCGCTTCGGGTGATGAGCCCTTCGAACTTTTCCCCCTTCTTCGTGAGGAGGACGGATTCGCCCGCGACCAGGACGAGGAGGGAGGACAGGATGGCGATCCCGCGGCTGAGCATCAGCTATATATACATCCTCCCCGGGCGAATGGATACGATGGGGTTCCATGGGCCAGCCGGAGCTTTGGCGCGAGTTGGAGGAGATCTATGCCGATCTCGGCCGCGAGCTCGGGGGCTTACGCCCGCTTTGCCAGACCTCCGGCCGCTGCTGCCGCTTCAAGGCCTTCGGACACCAGCTCTGGACGACCCGCCTCGAACTCGACTATCTCGTGGCCCACCAAGGTCTTCCGGCGTCCGGACCGCGGGAGCTCGGGACCTGCCCCTATCTGAAGGACGGGCTCTGCTCGGTCCGCGACCATCGCATGCTGGGGTGCCGCATTTACTTCTGCGATGCCTCGTACGCCGGCGCGATGGGCCCCCTCTACGAGAAGTACCATGCCCGGATCAAGGATCTCCATCGGCGCCACGGCGAGGTCTACCGATATGGAGAGCTCCTGGCTTCCCTGAAGGAGCTCGAAGGGACGAAAATGTAGGAGTCCGGGCTCCCCCGCCAGGAGCCCCTCCAGGGCCGGGCCGCTTGGCACATCCTTTGCGCTCCCCTTCTCCGTGAGCGTTGACCTTGATGCCACGGCGTGGACCCGGCTCCAGGAAGCGGGAGGGCGCGCGCTGATCGCGCGCATGATCGAGCTGTTCCTCCAGAACACCCCGGGTCGGCTCTCCCTCCTCCGGGCCGGCGTCGCCGACGGGGATTGGGCCTCGGTCGAACGTGCCGCTCATTCCATGAAATCCAGCGCCGCCCACCTCGGACTGCGGGACTTGAGACTCCGGGCCGAGCAGGCGGAAGCCCTGGCCCGGGACGGGCGCGGCCCGGATGTCCGTCCGCTCCTGGAGGGCCTGGACCAGGCCTTCGCGCTCGTCCGGGACGCCCTGCCCGGGGTGCTCGGGCGGCTCGGCACCCCCTGACTCCCCCCCCATTATTGTTCCGTCGCCCGCCGCTTTTGTGTCCAGGCCGCCCTCCACTCCCCGGAGTGGGGCTGGCACGCGACTTGCATTCCAGGGGAGAGAACGAGAGGAAGGATCCCGATGAACGAACTGAAGACCTGGTACCGCGACCGGCTGCCCGCCCGAATCGCCGCCCTCGAGGCCGCCCGGGCGGACCTCGCCCGGCCGGGCACGGAAGCCCTGGGCTCGATCCGCCGCATCGCCCACCTGCTTCGCGGCTCCGGCGGGACCTACGGCTTCCCCGAAATCACCGAGTGCGCCCGGCGCGTCGAGGAGGCTCCGGACGAGGCGCTGCGGGAACCCCTCGTCTCGCTGATCGAGACCCTGCGCAGCGCCGCCGGCGCGCCCCGCGACGAGCGGGCCTCCGTCCTGATCGTGGACGACGACGTGGAACTCGCCGGGTTCATGAAGACCCTCCTGTCGACGCCCGGCCGCGAGATCCTGACGGCCCACTCCGGAGCCGAGGCGCTGGCGATCCTGGAAACCCGGGAAGTCTCCCTGATCGTGCTCGACCTGATCCTCCCGGACGCGGACGGCCGAAATCTGCTCCTCAAGATCCGGGAACGCGTCGCCACCGCGACCACCCCCGTGATCGTCATCACCTTCCGCAGCGCCGACCAGGCGCGCATCGAGTGCATCGCCCTCGGCGCCGACGGGTTCCTCGAGAAGCCCATCTCGCCGGATGCCCTGTTGAAGTCCGTCGACGCGATGATCGCCGCGGGGACGGACGGAGCGAGGGAGCAGCGCCTCGACCCCCTCACCGGGCTCCCGAACCGCGCGGCGTTTCTCGAGTCGTTCGGCCGCGCCCGGTCGACCGGCGCTTCCCTGAATCTCGCGCTGATCGACATCGATCACTTCGATCTGATCCGGGAATTGGGCGACCGGAAGACCTCCGACGAAGTGCTCCGTCGGGTCGCGGGCGTCCTCTCGCGCACGCTGCCGAGCTCCTGCCAGGTCGCCCGCTGGGGCGCGGCGGAATTCGCGGTCCTCCTTCTGGACCAGGACGTCGCGGCCGCCTCCGCGGCCCTGAACGACACGCTGTTCGCGCTAAAGTCGGAAACCGTGGCGACCTCCCAGGGGCAGACCCTCCAGATCACGTTCTCCGCGGGAGTCGTTCCGGTTCCTCCGGACGCGACCTCGGAGGAGGCGATCGCGGACGCGGACCGGCACCTCTACCTGGCCAAGCAGGGCGGTCAGGAACGGGTCGTCTCGCCGGCCGACAAGATCGACGCGCCCCGGAAGCGCATTCTCCTGGCCGAGGACGACGAGATGATCTGCCTCGTGGTGCGCCGGCTGCTGGAGCGCGAAGGCTACGAGGTCACCACCTGCACCGACGGCTCCAGCGCCCTGCGCTCGGCCTACGAGAACAGCTACGCGGTGATCCTGTCCGACATCCGCATGCCGCAGCTCGACGGCTTTGAATTCCTCCGGAGGCTGCGCGATCAGGAGGGCGCGGAGTCGACGCCCGTGATCCTTCTGACGTCGATGGGACGGGACGAGGATCTCCACCGGGGATTCGAGCTCGGGGCGGACGACTACATCGTCAAGCCCTTCAGCGCGTCGGAGCTGCTGACGCGCGTACGACGGCTGCTCAAGAAGACCTCCTGAACCCGGCAATGTGGAGAGACCGATGGCGCTCAACCGGATCCTGGTCGTCGATGAGGAGATCCTGATCGGAACGGATACGGCCGCTTCGGTGCCGCTGGTCTAGGGCGATCGGCCCCTGGGCCTAAAGTTCCGCGGGAATCCCGGCGCGGCACGCCCGCCCGGGCGTTTCGATTGCATTCAAGCGGCTCAGCGCTATAATGAACGGGACCGATTTTATCCCTTTCCCGTCTTCTGGGGACATCCGGCGTAGTGCATCGACCATGGGAACGCGGGCATGACCGATACCTCCTCGGCCGCGAATAAGAACGACTACACGTTCGGCCAGATCGCCATCCGCGAAAACATCTGCACGTTCGAGCAGGTCAAGGAGTGCCTGGACATCCAGGCCAAGCTCCGCACCCTGGGCATCGAACCCAAGAAGCTCGGCGAGATCCTGATCGAGAAGGGGTATCTCGCGCCCGACCAGGCGGTCCAGGTCGCCAAGCTCCAGGTCCAATCGTCCTCCTCCTCCTCGAAGCTCTCGATCCCCGGCTACGAGCTCATTTCCCGGATCGGTCAGGGGGCGATGGGCACCGTCTTCAAGGCCAAGCAGGTCTCGATGGACCGCGTGGTCGCCATCAAGGTGCTCTCGCCGCGCTACTCCAAGGACCGCACGTTCGTGGAGCGCTTCCTCCGGGAGGCTCGCGCCGTGGCGAAGCTCAACCACGAGAACATCATCACGGGCATCGACGTGGGGGAGGCGAACGGCCACCATTTCTTCGTGATGGAGTTCGTCGACGGGGCTCCCGTGACGTCGCTGATGAAGCGGGATGGCCGCCTGGACGAGCAGCGCTGCCTGCGGATCGCGATCCAGGTCGCTCGGGCCCTGGCCCACGCGCACAAGAACGGCATCGTTCACCGGGACATCAAGCCCGAGAACATCATGCTCACGGCGACGGGCAGCGCCAAGCTCTGCGATCTGGGCCTGGCGAAGCAGACCAAGGGGGACGCGGACGTCACCATGGACGGGACGAGCGTCGGCACGCCCAACTACATCTCGCCGGAGCAGGCCCGCGGCGAGGACAAGATCGACATCCGCTCGGACCTGTATTCTCTCGGCGCCTCGCTCTACCACATGGCCGTGGGAGCGCCTCCGTTCTCGGGGGCCAATCCCATGGTGGTGATGACCAAGCACGTCACCGAATTCCCCGAGTCCCCCAAGAAGCGCTGCCCGTCGCTCTCCGAAGGCTTCAGCAGCCTCGTGATGAAGATGATGCAGAAGCGGCGGGAAGACCGGCCGCAGGACCCCGAAGCCCTGATCCACGATCTGGAACGCCTGCTCAATGGCGAGCCGATCGCCGCCTCGACGGCCCCGCGCTCGCCCACTCAGGTCCCTCGTCCGGTGACCCATCACGGCCATCGGCCCCCGACTTCGGTCATCCTGCCGCCGAGACGGAAGTCGTCCCAGGCCGGTCTGCTCTCGGTCGTGATCATCGGAGTCGGTGCCATTGTCGCCGCGATCATCTTTTTCAGCGGGTCCACGAGTAGCGACGATGCCCGGCCCGTGGTCGCCCCTCCTCCCAGAATCAGCGTCGCGCCCCCTATTTCGGCCGGCGCGGACCCGGAGGAGCGCGCCCGGAAGGACATCCAGAGATTTCGAGATCTCATCGATCCGCAGCTGGGGAACAACGCAAGAGCGGA
>Ga0070731_10000933_pt1 | contig 33322 bp, 42 predicted proteins | sample Coa_R1_2_FD_66448 | JGI IMG/M metagenome (GOLD analysis project Ga0070731, IMG submission 66448) | Surface soil microbial communities from Centralia Pennsylvania, which are recovering from an underground coalmine fire - Coalmine... | ecosystem: Environmental > Terrestrial > Soil > Unclassified ... | reverse complement strand
GCCACACGGTAGGTGCAGGCACGATCAGTGAGATCGTGCAGTAGAACGAAGCAAGAAGTTAGAGGGAAGAATGAAGAAGTTAGAAGGAAAGGAATTCAGCATTCTGACTTCTTAATTCTGGAATCTGAATAAGCGGCTGGCATCCTGCCGCAAGATCTTTCCTTCCGGATAGCCGGAAGACTTGGAGAGTGACTGGTGAGTGCACACGAGAAAATTCGCATCCGGTTGAAAGCTTATGACTATCGCATTCTCGATCAGTCAACCGGAGAAATTGTCGACACGGCGAGGAGAACGGGCGCGCAGATTGCTGGACCCATTCCCTTGCCTACAATGAAGAACAAATACTGCGTGTTGCGCTCCCCGCACGTAGACAAGAAGTCGCGCGAACAGTTTGAAATTCGCACTCACAAGCGTCTGCTCGACATTCTTGAGCCGACACCGCAGACAGTCGACGCGCTGATGAAACTCGATCTGCCCGCCGGAGTGGATGTCGAGATTAAGGCATTCGGCAAGGAACACAAATAGTTTGCGGAGGGACGGGTCTCTGACCCGTCCGGGCGGAGCGAAGCTCCGCAGCTGTCCACAGTGGAGTAGGCAATGGCGAAAGTCGCAGGAATTTTGGGAAAAAAAGTCGGTATGACGCAGCTCTTCGATGACAAGGGCGATGTGCATCCCGCGACCGTCCTTCAGGCCGGTCCTTGTGTGATTACGCAACACAAAACCCAGACCAAGGACGGCTACGTTGCCGCGCAGATCGGACTCGTGGAATTTGTGAAGGAATCGCGCTTAACTCAGCCGATGAAGGGTCACCTGGCGAAACATAGTCTTCCGCCAGTAAAGTTCGTACGCGAAGTTCCGATCGAAGTGGAAGAAAAAGCTCAGGGTGACGGGGACGGTATCAAGGCTGGCAGTCGCGTTCTGGTCGATATCTTCGATGGCGAAAAATTTGTCGACATCGTTGGTGTCAGCAAAGGCCGTGGATTCCAAGGTGTTGTGAAGCGCCACCACTTTGGCGGTGGACCCAAATCCCATGGATCCATGTTTCAGATTACCGGGTCCATCGGGTCTTCGGCGTTTCCCTCCCGCGTGTTCAAGGGCATGCGAATGTCCGGTCACATGGGGCACGATCGTGTCACGGTTCGTAACTTGCGAGTGCTGGGTGTCGATAAAGAAGACAATCTGCTCGTGGTCGAAGGTAGTGTTCCTGGACCGAATGGCGGCTATCTCGTAATCATGAAGGCCAAGAAGCCGCCGCGAGAACGTCGTGGATTTGCCGGTGCGGCTACAGTTGACCCATTGAAGGCGGCAAAACGCGCAGCCAAGAAGGCGTAAGTCGTAGCGAGTAGTGAGAGGCTAGTAGCTAGGAAAAGCAATGGCAACGATTGATATTCAAAATCTGAGTGGGGCCAAAGTCGGCACGCTCGAACTCGCCGAGGAAATCTTCAGCGCGGTGAATGAGGACCTGCTCTGGGAAGCGGTGAAACATTACCGCGCTTCGCAGCGCGCGGGTACCCATGCCACCAAGGCGCGTTGGGAGGTATCGGGCTCGGGCAAGAAACTTTGGCGGCAAAAAGGTACGGGGCGCGCCCGTATCGGCTCGATTCGTTCGCCGCTGTGGCGTCATGGTGGCACCGTCCACGGACCACAACCGCGTTCCTATGATTATGTATTTCCGCGCAAAAAGCTGCTCGGAGCTCTGCGATCGGCCCTGGCGGCAAAGTTTGCGGACGGCAAGCTGGTAGTGGTGAATGCGTTTGACGTGAAAGATGTCAAAACCAAGGCATTCCGCGAAGCGCTGGACAAGCTGAAGGTGGACGGGAGTGCATTGCTGGTGGAAGTGCCCAAGCATGGCAATCGTAATCTCGTGCTGAGTTCGCGCAATCTCGATGGAGTCGAATTGATTGCCAGCAACGAGGTTCATCCCTATCACTTGCTGCGCTATGACCGGACGGTCATCACTCAGCCGGCACTGGAAAAGCTGCAGCTTTCGTTGAAGAACTCGTTGCCCAAAGGAAAACGCGCTTCGAAAAGTTCGGAAGCTGAGCCCAAAAAGGCTGCTCGCAATCCGCGTCGGCGCGTCAAGCATGAGAAAGCGGCGGAGGTGGCCTGATGAAATCCGCATACCAGACTTTGCGCCGGCCGGTGATCACAGAAAAAGGTTTGGCCATCAAGGAAAACCAGAACACCCTCGTGTTTCAGGTGGCGCCGAAGGCGACCAAGACTGAAATCAAAGAAGCGGTGCAGACCATTTTCAAAGTGAAAGTCGAGTCGGTGCGCACAGCCAATTACCCGGGCAAGGAACGGCGGCGGGGAAAATTCGCTGGTTACCGTCCCGATTGGAAAAAAGCGTACGTGCGCTTAAAATCCGGCGAAAAGATGCCGGAATACGCGCAGAACCTGTAGCAAGTAGCTAGGGGCTAGTAGCTAGTAAAGAGAGCTGACAGCTGAGAGCATCATGCCAATTAAAACATACAGACCGACAACCCAGACGTTGCGCTACCGGACAACGCTGGTCAGCGAAGACATCAGCACCACGAAACCGTACAAGCCGTTAACGGAACCCAAGCAGCGCACCGGCGGACGGCGTAACGGGGGTGACATTACCAGTTGGTTTCGTGGCGGAGGGCACAAGCGGAAGCTGCGCCTGATCGACTTCAAACGCGACAAGAGCGGAATTCCGGCAACCGTGATTTCCATCGAGTACGACCCGAATCGTTCCGCGCGGATTGCGTTGCTGGCGTATGCGGATGGCGAGAAACGCTACATTCTGCAGCCCGACGGAGTGAAGGTGGGCCAAAAAGTTGTTAGCGGTCCCGAGGCTGACATTTTGGCCGGTAACGCGCTTCCGCTGCGCAATATTCCGCCAGGCACAACCATCCACAACATTGAATTGAAACCCGGCAAGGGTGCGCAAATGGTGCGGTCCGCCGGGGGTGCGGCGCAGCTGGTTGCCAAAGAAGGTGATTATGCCCTGGTAAAGCTGCCTTCCGGTGAGACCAGAAAGGTCGCGCAGGATTGCCTGGCGACTATTGGACAGGTTGGTAATGTCGAGCACGAAAACGTGACGATTGGCAAGGCCGGGCGCACTCGCTGGCTGGGAAAGCGTCCCCATAACCGCGGCGTTTCCATGAATCCGGTGGACCATCCACACGGTGGTGGCGAGGGCAAGACTTCAGGCGGACGGCATCCTGTGACCCCTTGGGGACAGCCCACGCGCGGCTATAAGACCCGCAACAATAAGCGGACCGATGCATTTATCGTAACTAGGAGAAGCAAGTAGTAGGAGCCGAGAGCTGATTTATGGCACGTTCAACAAAAAAAGGACCGTTCGTGGACGTCTATCTGCAAGGGCGGATTGACGCCATGAACTCGCGCAATGAGAAAAAAGTGCTGCGCACCTGGTCGCGGCGCTCCACCATCATTCCGGAATTCGTGGGACACACGATTGCCGTGCATAACGGCAAGAAATTTATCCCTGTCTACATCACCGAGAACATGGTGGGGCACAAACTGGGAGAATTCAGCTTCACTCGCCAGTTCAAGGCTCACTCGATGAAGGCAGCAACGGAAGCGGCTGTCAGACCAGCGGGAGTGCCGGGTGGTCCAGGAGCTCCGGTGCCGGCTGCTGGCGGAACGGCAGCACCCGCAGCTCCAGCAGCCCCGGCGGCGCCCAAGGGCTAAGGATTAAATTATGGAATTTCGAGCTCAAGCACGATTCATGCGCGTTTCACCGCAGAAAGCCCGGCTGGTCCTGAATCTCATCAAGGGCAAGCGCGTAGAAGAGGCACTGAACACGCTGATTTTTACTAAGAAACGTGTGGCACCGACGATCGAGAAACTGGTTCGTTCGGCGGTGGAGAATGCCAATTACCTGAGCACCGAAAAAGGCATCGATGTCGACGTCGACAATCTGTACGTGAAGCGTGCAGTTGCGAACGACGGCCCGCGGATGAAACGAATCCGTCCGGCTCCGATGGGTCGCGCCTATCGCTACGTTCGTCGGATCGCGCATATCGAGATCGAATTAGCGGAACGGGGCAAGAACGGCGCCGGCTTGGCGAATACTGTGGCGGCGCCGCCAGCAAACACTAAGGCTTCAGCAAAGAAAGCCCCAGTTAAAAAGAAGGCCGCGGGAAAAAAGAAAGCAGTAGCAAAGTAACAGGAGACAAGATGGGACAAAAAGTTCATCCCTACGGATTTCGCCTCGGATACACCAAGCCATGGAAATCGCGGTGGTTTGTTGAGCGGGACTATGACAAGTTGCTGCTCGAGGACGTAAAGCTGAAGAACGAACTCAAGGACAAGCTTAAGTCGGCGGGCGTTAGCTCGATCGAAGTGGAACGGCCCGGCAACAAACTGCGCATTATTATCAAAACCGCGCGTCCGGGCATCATCATTGGACGCAAAGGTGCGGAAATCGACAAGCTGAAGGGCGAACTACAGAAGCGGACGAACCGCGAGGTATACATCGACATTCAGGAAGTGCATAAGCCGGAACTGGATGCGCAACTTGTCTCCGAGTCGATCGCGCTGCAGCTGGAAAAGCGCGTGGGATTCCGGCGAGCGATGCGGAAGGCAGTAGATTCTGCCCTGCGTTTCGGGTGTAAGGGAATCAAAGTTCGGGTCAGCGGGCGGCTGAACGGAAATGAAATCGCGCGGTCGGAATGGTATTTGCAAGGTCGACTGCCGCTGCATACTCTGCGGGCCGATATCGAGTATGGCTTCTCCGAGGCAAAGACCACTTATGGAGTAATTGGCGTGAAGTGCTGGATCTACCGCGGTGAAATCCTGCCGCAGAAAAAGCGCGAAGGCCAGCAGGTGCAGCCGCAAGTGGGAGCGTTTTAGAAAAGGCAGTAGCTGGAAGTAGGAAGGCAGAACGTTCTGCATTGAGACTTTCTTATGTTGATGCCGAAAAAAGTGAAGTACCGCAAGCAGCAGCGCGGTCGCATGGCGGGAAAGGCGTGGCGCGGCAGCGAGCTCGCGTTTGGCGATTACGGCTTGAAGGTCCTCGAGCCGGGTTGGATCACCGATCGCCAGATCGAAGCGGCTCGTGTCGCTATGACACGCTTCATCAAGCGAGGCGGCAAGATCCAGATTCGCCTCTTTCCCGACAAGCCGGTTACTAAGAAACCTGCTGAAACCCGTATGGGAAAAGGCAAAGGTGCGCCGGATCACTGGGTCGCCGTAGTTCGTCCGGGAAAGATTTTGTTTGAAATGGAAGGTGTGACATTGCAGGATGCGTCCGAGGCGATGCGATTGGCCTCGCACAAATTGCCGCTCCGCACCACCTTCGTGAAGCGCGACGTTATCACTCACTGAGAACTGGAAACTTGGGAACTGATTTTTTATGAAATCCGAGAAAGTTCGAAATTTAACTGACGAAGAACTGAAACACCAGGAACGGGATCTGAATGATCAGCTCTTCAAGCTGAAGTTTCAGCTGAATATGGGACAGACGGAGAGCCTGAAAAAGATTCGCGGGCTGCGCAAAGATATTGCGCGTGTAAAAACCATCGTACGGGAACGCGAACTGGCAGGAAAAGCGGAGACGAAATAATGCCGGAAACGACCAATACCCAGGCTAAGGCAGCGGGCAGACGCAAAGAAGTACTCGGCATGGTGGTCTCGAGCCGCATGCACAAGACCATCGTTGTGCAAGTCGTCCGGCAGAAAGCCCATGGATTCTACGGACGCGTGGTGTCGCAAGCCAAAAAATTTTACGCGCACGATGAGAAAAACGAGGCGCACGTTGGCGATTTCGTGCGGCTCGAGGAAACACGTCCGCTGTCCAAATTGAAGCGGTGGCGCTTGAAGGAAGTCATCCGCAAAGCTGCCCTCGCGCCGGAAACGCCGGTTGCTGAGGCGTCATAGCCTTCGCTGGTTTGGCATCAGGAGATTGAAATTTATGGCCGTGATGATGAGAAGCATGCTGGAGGTAGCCGATAACTCCGGCGCCCGCAGGCTGCAGATGATTCTGCCGCTGGGTGGAGCTACCGGCTTGAATGCTGGACTCGGAGACGTAGTTACTGCCAGCGTGAAGGAAGCTTCCCCGGATGGTCAGGTGCAAAAGGGAAAAGTGGTGAAAGCGGTGATCGTGCGCACCCGCAAGGAACATCGTCGGCGCGACGGCACCTATATCCGCTTCGATCAGAACGCAGCGGTTTTGATTAACGACGCCGGTGAGCCGGTCGGAACTCGCGTGTTTGGGCCGGTGGCCCGCGAACTGCGCGAGAAGAAGTTCTTGAAGATCGTCTCGCTGGCACCCGAGGTCTTATAGCAATTGTTGGAGATACCGGCTCTCGGCAGTCTTGGGGAGCGAACTCCCGCATGGTAGAAGGAATTTGAAATGAGAGTTGCATCAACAGCACACAGACGCGTCGATATTCGGCGCAATGACACGGTAAAGGTCATTAGCGGTCGCGACAAAGGCAAAGAAGGCCGGGTCTTGCGGGTATTTCCCGACGACGCCAAGGTTCTGGTCGAACATGTCATGATCGTAAAAAAGCATGTCCGCCCCAATCCGCAGCAAAACGTCAAGGGTGGAATTGCGGAGCAAGAAAGTCGCATCTCCATTTCTAACGTTCAACTTGTGTGTTCGGCTTGCGGGCCGGTGCGTATTGGTCACGAAGTTCGCGGCGATCGCAAGGTGCGTGTGTGCAAGAAGTGCGGGACAACACTGGATAAGTGACGCCGTTTCGCTGGGCGTCTGAGCCCAGCGGACGTCACCTTGAGCAAGGCGAAGGATCTCGCAGGAAGTAGTTAGGAAGAGCAATGGCAAAGGACAAAAAAGACAAAAAAGGCGCACCGCAGGAAGAGCAGCGGGCTCCCGAAGCGGCACGGCATAGCGCGAAGGAAACTCCCAGGCTGAAGCAACGGTTTCGCAAGGAAATTGCCCCGACGCTGATGAAGGAGTTTGAGCTTCAGAATCCGATGGCCGTACCGCATCTTCACAAGATCGTGGTCAATATGGGCGTGGGCGAGGCTACCCAGAATGCCAAGGTGCTGGATCCGGCGGTGAGCGAACTGACGCAAATCACGGGCCAGAAGCCGGTGGTCACTCGCGCCAAGAAGTCGATTGCGGCATTTAAAGTACGTGCCGGGCAGCCGATTGGTGCCATGGTCACCTTGCGCGGCGATCGTATGTATGAGTTTTTTGACCGGCTCGTCAATATCGTATTGCCCCGTGTCCGCGACTTCCGCGGTGTTTCGACCAAGTCATTTGATGGTCGCGGCAATTACACACTCGGTCTCCATGATCAGTTGATTTTTCCGGAGATCGATTACGCACGGGTCGACAAGCTGAAAGGCATGAACGTCACGATCGTGACCACCGCCGGGAGCGATGATCAAGCGAGGTCCCTGCTGCGCCATCTGGGAATGCCATTTCGAGCATAGTGCAAAAGTCAGAATGAAGAAGTAAGAAGGATTTGACTGAGAGCTGAAAAGAGTTAGGAGCTTAATTAGTGGCAACCACAGCAAAACGAGTCAAGGATGCAGCCGAGAGTAAGGTAAAACCGGCAAACGTGAAGAAACCAAAATTTTCTACACGCAGGCATAACCGCTGCAAAATTTGCGGACGCCCTCGGGCATACATTCGCAAGTTCGGAATCTGCCGCTTGTGTTTTCGCGGGCTGGCATTGCGGGGAGAAATTCCCGGAGTTTCGAAATCCTCTTGGTAAGGCATGGCCTTAGCCGTGCCAAAGAAGAGTCACGGCAGGTTCTCCGGTAATGCCGGAGCTAACGGGTGACAAGGAGAAGCAAAACGATGAGGTTGACCGATCCGGTCGCAGACATGCTCGCGCGCATTCGCAATGCGATTACCGCGCGGCACCAAAAAGTAGATGTGCCCACTTCCAAGTTGAAGGCGGAAATTGCCCGCATCCTGAAAGAAGAAGGATACATCGCAAACTTCAAGCCGGTGGAGGAAGAAGGACACAAACTCCTGCGAATTTACTTGAAGTACAGCAACAACGAAGCCGCGATTTCCAACGTCGCTAGAGTATCCAGGCCCGGCTGCCGCGTGTACGTTCGCCGCAGCGAGATTCCGCGTGTGCTCGGCGGTCTTGGCATCAACATCTTGACGACGCCGCGGGGCGTCATGACCGGGCGACAGGCGCGCAAGGAAGGTCTCGGAGGCGAACTCCTCTGCGAAGTGTGGTAGCTGGTAGTTTATAGGTAGGAACTAGTAGCCAAGAGCAGAATTTTATGTCACGAATTGGAAAAAAGCCGATTGCAGTTCCCAAGGGCGTCACTGTAAAGCTCGAAGGCAACACCGTGGCTGTGCAGGGTCCCAAGGGTAAGTTAGAAACCCGTTTACCGAGCGGGATCAGCATGGAACAGCAGGATGGGCACCTGGTGGCAATCCGGCAGGACGATTCGCAGGCCGCTCTGCACGGGCTGGCACGAGCGCTCGTAAACAATGCGGTCGAAGGTGTAACCAAGGGCTGGACCCGGGAACTGGAGATCGTCGGGATCGGATATCGCGCGGAGATGAAAGGCAAAGGCACGGTCGTGTTCAGCCTCGGCTATTCGCACCCGATTGAATATCCGCTGCCGACTGGCATTGATGTAGCTGTGGATCCTAAGCAAACGCGCATCACGGTCACGGGTATTGACCGGCAGAAGGTTGGACAGGTCGCCGCCGAAATGCGCGGCTTGCGTCCACCGGATCCGTACAAAAACAAGGGAGTTCGCTACGTTGGCGAGCGCCTGAAGAAGAAGGTTGGCAAGACGGGAGCGAAGTGATCGCGCTTAGCGGGCCCATTCGGCGCTGCGTCAACGCGCAGCTGCTCAGGGCAGGCTGAGAACTGAGCCCGCTGGGATCATGGCGGGCGTAGCGAAGGATCTCAGAAGGACTAAAGGCAATGTTAACGAAGGTTGCAAAAGACACGAACCGCCGCTTTGTACATGAGCGCATCCGGAAAAAGGTTCTGGGCACGGCGGAGCGGCCACGGTTGAACGTATATCGCTCGTTGAATCACATTTATGTGCAAGTGATTGATGATTTCCACGGCACAACGCTCGTGTCCGCGAACTCCGCAGAGGGCAGCAAGGGCGCGAAGCGCACCGGCGGAAATGTCGCCGCAGCGAAAGCAGTAGGGAAAGCCGTCGCGGAACGCGCGAAGGCCAAGGGAATCACCAAAGTCGTATTCGACCGTGGAGGATACATTTATCACGGTCGCGTCAAGGCTTTGGCCGACTCTGCGCGGGAAGCAGGTTTGCAGTTTTAAGGAATTGGTATTCGGGTAATTTGTAGTTTGGCAATTCAGTCCCACCGAAATTACAAATTACCCGATTACAAATCACAGATTGGGACGAGATCAGAATGCCAACAGTAGCGAAGAAACTCGATGCGGGAGCGTACCAACTGAAAGATCAGGTGGTCGCGATTAATCGCGTGACGAAGGTTGTTAAGGGTGGTAAGAATCTTTCCTTCGCCGCGCTTGTGGTTGTCGGCGATCCGAGCGCTGCCATCGTCGGTTATGGATCCGGAAAGGCGAAAGAGGTTCCCCAAGCCATTCGCAAAGGAATCGAGTCAGCGAAGAAGAACCTGGTAAGAGTCAATTTGACACAAACCAGCATTCCGCACTCGGTGCTCGGACGGTATGGCTCCGGGATGGTCCTGCTTAAGCCTGCGGCCGAAGGCACGGGTGTCATCGCCGGTGGAGCGGTTCGTGCCGTAATGACTTCGGCGGGGATTCAGAACGTATTGACCAAATCGATTGGAACAACCAACCCACACAATGTAATTAAAGCTACGTTTGATGCTTTGAAGAAGCTCAAAAGTAAGCAGGATGTAGCGGTATTGCGCGGAAAGTCCGAAGAGGAACTTTAAGCGCGGCTTGGCGACACCAGTGAGGATTTTGGAATGACTGCAAAGAAATCGAATCCCGGCGCAGGAACCATCCAGTTGAAGTGGGTGCGTTCCTCGATTTGTGCGCCGACCAAACAGAAAAAGGTAGTGAAAGGTCTAGGCTTCACACGGTTGAATCAGGTAATCGAACGTCCGGACACAGCCGCGATTCGCGGGATGGTGGCCAAGGTTCCTCATCTCGTAGAAATTCTGCAGTAGAGATCTTAGTTCGCGGCTCGCAGAGATTCCGGGCTGAAAACTGATGGCTGAAAGCGTAGAGCATTTTATGAACCTATCGAATATTCGAGCACCGAAAAAAGCGTCGGAAAAGCGCAAGCGCGTGGGCCGCGGTATGGGCTCAGGCATGGGTAAAACCTCCACCCGAGGTCATAAGGGCCAGCGTTCGCGCAGCGGTTCGCGCATGATCCGCGGCTTTGAAGGCGGCCAGATGCCGCTGCATCGCCGAATTCCCAAGCGCGGATTCACCAATATCTTCCGGCAGGAATACGCCGTCGTAAACTTGGAAAAGCTTGCTGGCCTGGACCAGACCACGATCACTCCCGAGGTATTGCACGAGGCCGGCCTGATTCGCAGCAAACATCGAGTCAAGATTCTGGGGGACGGTGAGCTTTCCAAAGCTCTCACCGTCCATGCTCATAAGTTCTCCAAGTCAGCTCAGGAAAAAATCACCAAGGCTGGCGGGAAATTCGAGGTTCTGCAGTAATGCTTGAGAAGTTTGCAAACATATTCCGTATCCCGGACCTGCGCCGCCGTATTTTGTTTACGCTCGGTTTACTTGCTGTCTATCGCCTGGGCGGACACATTCCAACTCCCGGCGTCAATGCGGACCGGTTGCAGCAATTCTTTGAGCAAAACCGCGGCACCTTTTTAGGTTTTGTCGATCTCTTTTCCGGTGGCCAGCTTCGTCGACTGACTATCTTCGCTCTGGGCATCATGCCCTACATCACCGCCTCCATCATTTTGCAGTTGCTCACCGTCGTGTATGAGCCGCTCGCAAAGTTGCAAAAAGAGGGGGAACTGGGGCGCAAAAAGATCACCCAATGGACGCGCTATTTGACCATCATCCTCAGTGCCGTCCAATCCCTCGGTATCGCCATCAGTCTGGAAAAAGCCGGCGATTTCGTGGTCACTCCGGGAATCGGTTTTTTACTGATGACCATGCTCACGCTCACCACCGGCAGTTGCTTCATTATGTGGCTGGGCGAGCAAATCACCGAACGCGGCGTTGGCAATGGCATGTCACTGTTGATCTTCGCTGGCATTGTGGTTGGCTTGCCGCGAGGTGTGGCAGATCTCATCGACAAAGCCCGCACCGACGCCTGGGGAGCTTTCACCGCTCCGGCCATGATTCTTCTCGTTGGACTGATGATCCTCATCGTCGGTTTCATTGTGTATGTGGAACGGAGTGAGAGACGCATTCCCGTTCAGTACGCCAAGAGAGTGGTTGGACGCAAAGTAATGGGTGGTCAATCGACGCACCTGCCGCTCCGGGTGAATGCGGGCGGCGTCATGCCGGTCATTTTTGCCTCCTCCATTCTGACCATGCCGCAGATGCTGTTCCAGGGCTTTCGCAACAACCGATATTTTGGCGATCTGATTCATGCCTTGGGTTGGGGCGAGCCGCTTTATACCTTGCTGTATGCGGTGGGCATTATTTTCTTTGCCTACTTCTACGTTTCCATTGTCTTCAACCCGAATGAGGTTGCAGACAATATGCGTAAGTATGGCGGATTCATTCCAGGGATCCGGCCCGGCAAGCGCACTGCGGATCACATCAACGAAATTCTTACGCGTATTACCTTGGTCGGTGGGTTATATCTGATCATTATTTCATTTATTCCCGAGTGGATGATCGCCGGAATTCATTTGAACCATCTCTGGGGACCGGTAGGAGCATTCTTTGAGCGGCTGCCCACTTGGGTGACCAACGGTCTGGGCGTGACGTTTTATTTCGGCGGCACTTCCCTGCTGATCGTGGTGGGCGTAGCGATGGATACTGTTACGCAGATTGAAGCGCAGCTGATCATGCGTCACTACGACGGTTTCACGCCGCGAAGTGGCCGCATTCGTGGCCGCCGGACTTGGGCTTGAGCTTGTGTGGGACCGGGTCTTTGACCCGGGCGAGCACGCTGGCATTTGATGTACTCGGCTTGATGCCGAGCATCGGGTGGGGAGAAACGAGGCCGTCTCGCATGGCCGAGCAAATCTCGGGCAGCATTGGGCCAATAGTTTTGCTGGGCCCGCCGGGCGCAGGTAAAGGCACCCAGGCCAAAATCATTGCAGAGAAGTGCCGGATACCGCAAATCTCTACCGGTGATCTGCTTCGCCAGCATGTAAAGGATCAAACCGGGCTCGGATTGATGGCGAAAGACATTATGGCACGTGGCGAGCTCGTGCCTGACGAGTTGTTGTACGACATGGTGGCGCAACGTTTGCGCGAGGCCGATTGCGAGCGCGGTTTCATCCTCGACGGCTTTCCGCGAACCGCGGCGCAGGCAGGATGGCTGGATGCCTTCCTGGAACACGAGTTCTTTGACAAATCCAAAAGCGAAAAGTGCCTGCCGATTGTGATCCGAATTGACGTTGACTATAATGACTTGATACTGCGGCTCACCGGGCGTAGAACGTGTCCTGTCTGTGGTCGGATTTATAACGTCCATCTTCAGCCACCACGCGTCGATGAACTCTGTGACGTCGACGGCTCCAAGTTGGTCATCCGCAATGACGATCGCCCGGAAGTCATCCGGGAACGACTGCTGGCCTATGAACAGCAGACGCGTCCGGTAGCCGATTACTACCAGGAAAAAGGGCGTCTGGTATCGGTCGACGGGAGCCTCGCGGCGGAACAGGTATCCGACGATATTTTTCACGAGATCAGAAGTCGCGCCCGAGGCTGCTGAACGTATGGCAATCGTTTGTAAATCGGCCGCGGAAATCGACAAGATGCGGTGCAGTGGCCGCGTAGTTCGCGAGGTTCTCGATTATCTTCGTATCTTGGTTGCGCCGGGACTGAGTACTATGGACCTCGAACGCGCTGCCGAGAAAAAGATTAAGGACTTAGGTGCGAAGCCGGCATTCAAGGGTTACTACAACTATCCTTGCGTGCTGTGCACCTCGATTAATGAAGAGATTGTGCACGGTATTCCGTCCGATAAACGGATCTTAAAAGCAGGGGATATTATTTCCATCGATTGCGGCGTGGTGATGGACGGCTACTATGGCGACGCGGCCATCACAGTTCCCGTGAACGGGTTGAGTCCGGAAACGCGCAAGCTGCTCGAAGTCACTGAAGCTTCCCTGTATAAAGGGATTGAGCAAGCGCGGATCGGGAATGCGATTGGCGATGTCGGAGCGGCCGTGCAAGAGTACGTGGAAGCGAATGGGTTCAGTGTGGTGCGGGAATTCGTCGGACATGGCATCGGAACTCGGCTTCACGAAGAACCGCAGGTGCCCAACTTCGGCAAACGCGGGCAAGGCACGCGGATGCGGGATGGCATGGTGCTGGCAATTGAGCCGATGGTGAACTTCGGTCAACCTGGCACCCGCGTTCTGGAGGACAAATGGACCGCGGTCACCGCCGACGGCAGCTGCAGCGCGCATTTCGAGCACTGCGTGGCCGTGACGAAGAACGGGCCAGTGATTTTGACAAACTAGTAGCCAGGCGTTAGTAGCGCGTAGCTGAGGGTTTCCTAGCTACTAACTACTCGCTACTTAAGGAGCGAATGAGCAAAGAAGACGCGATTGAGGTGATGGCAACGGTTTTGGAGCCGCTGCCCAATGCAATGTTTCGGGTGGAACTGGAGAACAAGCACCAGGTTCTGGCTCACGTTTCCGGCAAAATGCGCAAGAACTTCATTCGCATTCTTCCCGGAGACAAAGTGGCCGTCGAGCTTTCGCCTTATGATCTGAATCGCGGCCGGATCGTTTACAGGTACAAATAAGCCGTCGCTTTGCCGTGGCGGATTTTGCTGACGGTTGAATGCTGAAGGCTGAAAGCTGGGTTTTATGAAGGTACGAGCATCGGTCAAGAAAATTTGCGACAAGTGCAAGATCATCCACCGCAAGGGTGTGGTGCGGGTGATCTGCGTAAATTCGAAGCACAAACAGCGGCAAGGCTGAAGGAGACACATGGCACGTATCGCAGGCGTCGATCTGCCCCGCAATAAGCACGTGCATATCGCGCTGACTTACATTTACGGTATTGGAAACCCGCGCTCGGCTCGCATCCTGGATGAGGCCAAAGTTGACCCCATGAAAAAAGTCCAGGATCTCGGCGAAGACGAGGTGAACCGCATCCGCCAGGTGATCGAAGGCGAAGGAATGGTCGAAGGCGACCTGCGAAAAGATGTTCAGATGAACATCAAGCGGTTGATCGAAATCGGCTCGTATCGCGGATATCGGCATCGCCGCAATCTGCCGGTTCGCGGGCAGCGGACCCATACCAATGCGCGCACCCGCAAAGGCCCGCGCAAAGGTACCGTGGCGATCAAAAAGAAGTCGGCGGCAAAAACCTAAGAGCAGTAGTCAGCCATCAGGAGTCGGTAGTCGGCGACTCCGAAAGGCCTGACTCCTGACTACTAACTACTGAGAACTGAATTTATGGCAAAACCGGCAGCAGGAGGCGCGGCAGCCGCGCCAGAAAAAAAAGGCAAGAAGAAGACGTTCAAAAAGAAAGAACGCAAGCACGTCTCGCACGGCGTGGTTCACATTCAGGCGTCTTTCAATAACACGATTGTAACCATCACGGATCCCGCGGGAAACGTGCTTTCCTGGAAGAGTTCCGGATCCCTCGGATTCCGGGGATCGCGCAAAGGAACGCCGTTTGCCGCTCAACAGGCTGCCATGAACGCCGCCAATATGGCCCGCGATCATGGAGTGCGCAGCGTGGAAGTCCGGGTCAGCGGCCCGGGTTCGGGCCGCGAATCGGCAATTCGCGCCCTGGCTGCCGCCGGCATCGAGGTGCGAAGCATTAAAGATTCGACTCCAATCCCGCACAACGGCTGTCGTCCACCGAAGCGTCGCCGGGTTTGATGTTGGGGAGGGCACGATTTCAGTCGTGCTATCAGGAGGTCGTTTTAGGCGGCTTTGGCCGCTGAGGTTCGAAACCGTCCGGGAATGAAGGGTGAAGCCAAACCTGTAAACCGGTCATCTAAAGGAGAGTCAATTGGCACGTTATACCGATGCAGTCTGTCGTCTCTGCCGCCGCGAGGGAATGAAGCTATTCCTCAAAGGCGCCAAGTGCTTCAGCGATAAATGTCCCATTGAAAAACGCAACTTTGCCCCTGGCCAGCATGGTAAGGATCGCAAGACCAAAGTTGTGGGATACGGTTTGCAACTTCGCGAGAAGCAGAAGACAAAACGAATCTATTTCACCCAGGAAGCGCAATTCCGCAATTACTTCGAGAATGCAGCGCGTACCAGGGGCGTCACCGGCGCGATGCTTCTGCAGCAGTTGGAGCGGCGTCTGGACAACGTTGTTTATCGGCTCGGCTTCGGGGTTTCGCGCCGCCAAGCCCGGCAACTCGTGCGCCACGGGCATGTGCAGGTGGATGGGCGCAAGGTCAACATTCCATCTTACGAAGTAAGCGTGGGGGAGGAGATTGCCATCCGCGAGGGTAGCCGCAAGCTCACCGTCCTGGAGCTGGCAAAGGAATTTGCCAGTCACCAGAATGCGCCTGCGTGGTTGGAAATCGATCGCGACAACTACAAAGGTCGCGTGCTTTCACTGCCCAAGCGGGAAGAGATCCAGTTGCCCGTCAACGAGCAACTGATCGTCGAACTGTATAGTAAGTGACGCCGTTTGGTTGGGCGTTTGCGCCCAACCGGCGTCATCCTGAGCGAAGCGAAGGATCTTGCGAGTCCGCTTCTAGAGTTTTTCGGTCCACTTTTCGAGCCAGATCAGCCTGGCTTGGCGTCTGATCCAGATTTGGACCAATCTGGAGAGCCAAGCCCGAGCCACATGGCCGAAGGAGAAAACACATGCTTTGGAAAGGCTTTCAAAAACCAAAACGGCTTGCAGTCGATACAACAACACTTACCGATAAGTACGGAATTTTCTGGGCTCAGCCTTTTGAGCGCGGCTTCGGCACCACCATCGGCAACGCGCTTCGCCGCGTGCTTCTAAGCTCAATTGAAGGTGCAGCTGTAACCGCCGTCAAAATCGAAGGCGTCCTGCACGAATTTCAATCGATTCCCGGCGTAGTCGAGGACGCAACCGACATCATCCTCAACCTGAAGCAGATTCCATTCAAGCTGAGTGGAGATGCGCCAAAGGCCATTTACCTTCGCGCTGATCAACCCGGCGTGGTCACATCCGGCATGATCGAGGCAGATGCGGATGTCGAAGTTCTCGACAAAGATGTCTACATCGCGACCGTCAGCGAGGGTGGCAAGCTCGATATGGAAATGCGCCTCAAGCGCGGCCGTGGCTACGTTTCTGCTGACAAGAATTTTGATGAAGATCTCGGCATCGGCTTTATTCCGATCGACTCGGTGCACTCTCCGGTGCGCAAGTGTAATTACACCGTAGAAGCTGCGCGCCTCGGGCAGATCACCGACTATGACAAGCTGACGCTCGAAGTGTGGACAAACGGCTCGATTACTCCGGCGGATTCCATCGGCCTTGCGGCGAAGTTGCTGAAAGACCACATGAATATCTTCATCAACTTCGAGGAAGATATCGAAACCGCAACCTCAGCCGAAGAGCGCAAGCCCGAAATTCGCAACGAAAATCTGAACCGTTCGGTCGAAGAGCTGGAGCTTTCCGTTCGCAGCTACAACTGTCTGAAGAACGCCAATATTCAGACAATAGGTGAACTGGTTCAGAAGACCGAGGCCGAAATGCTCAAGACCAAGAATTTCGGCCGCAAGTCGCTGAACGAAATTAAAGAAATTCTCGGCACCATGGGTTTGAGCCTGGGGATGAAGATCGACGAGCATGGCAATGCTGTGCCCGGCCCGACTTCCAACCAGATCCTCCCGGCATCAGCCTACGGCCCGGATAACGAACTGTAAAACTGAGGAGTCAGGAGCCGGTAGTCAGGAGTTAGCCAATACTGACTACTGACGCCTGCCTACTGACTACTGAGGTTCACATGCGTCACAAAGTCGCGGGTTGGAAACTCGGACGGAACACTGCGCATCGCCGTTCCCTGCTTCGGAACCTGGTCACCTCGCTCATTCTCGAAGAGCGCATCGAGACCACGGTGCCCAAAGCCAAGGCGATGCGTCCACAAGTTGAGAAGATGATTACGCTGGGCAAGCGTGGTGATTTGGCCGCGCGCCGCCAGGCGTATTCCTATCTCATGACTGATGCGGCGGTAGACAAGCTGTTTGAAACCATCGCCCCGCGCTTTGGCGATCGCAATGGCGGCTACTTGCGTATCGTTCGTACGGCTTGGCAAAAGGGCGATGGTGCCGACAAGGCTTTCATCGAGCTTCTGGGTAGCGAAAAAGTGCTCGACGAAAAACGCCAGAAACGTGCCGAAACCCGCGCCAAACGCGCAGCCGAAGCCAAGAAGGCGATGGAAGAAGCCGATCAAAGCGTCGAGCATCCGGCTCCGGGTGCTGAAGGCGAAAGCAAATCTGAGTAGTTCGGTAGCTAGGAACCAGTAGCTAGTAATCTCAGAGGTTAGTATTTAATAGTCTTTAGCAGGTTGGCGATCAGTGCTTTCCGTTGACTCCAGCTACTAACTACTAGCTACCAACTACTGCTCGTACATGTCCTTCCGCGGGTCACGACGGTAATCTGGCGAACTGTGACGCTCCGGCTAAACTTTCTGCAAGATGGCCGTTTCCCGCACACAGCTTGCAATTGCCGCCAGCGCAGGAATGCTCGTCCTGATTGTCTTCTTTGGGTACTTGCTGTGGCTTGACCATCAGGGACCGGTATTGTCGCGCTCGGAAGATACTGACCCACTCTCCGGCACTCCCCTTTCGATTTCACTGAACCCGCTGCGCGATCGCACATCCGAACGCATCGCCGGCCAGTATCTCGGTGAAATGAGAGACGGGCAGTGCAAGGAAGTACTGGCGCAGTGGGAGAAGGATTATCGTCGCAAGTACGCGAAATTCGTTTGCGACTCAGAAGCGCAACATCCGCTCGTTTCCTGGAAGATCGTCGACTGGGAAGATACTCCGCCGCTTCGCATCCTGCATTACCGCGGAAAACGCCGCACCAACCCTGGTGATTCTGCGACCTACAAGGAACTCTTCTCGGTTACGCTCGAGAACAAAGATGGCGGTTGGCAAGTCACCAAGTACGACGCGATGTACTGAGCCACGAACCTCGCTAAATGACGTGCACCGCTTCCCTGCGCGTCTTTGGGCGCGCCACATACAACACAAGAAAGATGACGATCTGCGCGATCAGCGCCGCCGTGCTGTCCAGTACTGCATCGCTTACCAGGCCGGTTCGAGAAGGCAGAAATGTCTGATGGAATTCATCCATGCTACCGACGAATGCGGACATTAGGAACGCAATTGCCGCCCAACGCAGCTGCCAGATCGAAGCGGACGGCAGCGTCGCTTTCCATGCGCGGAACAGCAGAACACTCAAGGTGAAGTAACCGACGAAATGCCCGGTCTTGCGGATGTAATGGTGCCACACCGCGAATCGAATTTCGTCAAATCCAAAAAGAAAATGAAGAATGGGGTAAAGAACGCGCCCGGTATTGGCACTGGATAAATAGCTCGTCGACTCAATGACAATGAGTGTTAGCCACAGCCCGGCAGCAATCCAGGCCTTCAATAATTGCTTCTGCTGGGAATTCAAAATAGATCCTGGTGACTCGCGCCGAGGTCATTCCGCTGCATAATTCGGGGCTTCGCGCGTGATGACCACATCGTGGACATGGCTCTCGCGCAAGCCTGCCATGCTGATTCGTACAAATCGCGATTTTTGCTGCAAGTCCGCGATCGTGCCACATCCGCAATAGCCCATCCCCGATTTCACGCCTCCAACCATCTGATGGACAATCATGGCGACCGATCCGCGATACGGAACTCTGCCTTCAATACCTTCGGGAACTAATTTCGCCAGACGATTGGACTCTTCCCCGATGACGGGCATTGCAGTCGACGAGTCGCCATCGCTGTTCTGGAAATAACGTTCACTCGCGCCCGAACCCGCGGCCATCGCGCCCAGGGAGCCCATTCCGCGATACGATTTGAAACTGCGGCCTTGATACAGAATCAACTCGCCCGGGCTCTCATCCGTTCCTGCAAACAGTGAACCGATCATCACCGCGGCAGCGCCTGCTGCTAATGCTTTTGTAATGTCGCCGGAGTATTTGATTCCGCCATCTGCAATCACCGGGATCGCCGCATCCTTCGTGGCCCGGTAAGCCTCGGCAATGGCTGTAATCTGCGGAACTCCGGCGCCGGTGACCACCCGAGTTGTACAAATTGAGCCCGGCCCGATACCCACCTTTACCGCATCCACGCCCGCACGAGCTAACTCACAGGCGCCATCGAACGTGGCCACGTTTCCGGCGATGAGATCAACCTCCGGCAGCTTGGCTTTAACTTCCCGGATCGCTTGCAGCACTCGCGTTGAATGGCCGTGCGCGCTGTCCAGTGCCAGCAGATCGACTTTGGCTTTCGCCAACTCCTGCGCGCGTTCCAGGAAATCGCCCGTGGCGCCGATCGCCGCCGCAGCACGTAATCTCCCCTGCGAGTCCTTCGCCGCATTGGGATACTTCAATTTTTTCTGGATGTCTTTTACGGTAATCAAGCCTTTCAGGTTGTACTTGTCATCGACAACCAGCAGTTTTTCCACTCGATGCTTGTGCAGGATCTTCTCTGCTTCTTCGAGCGTCGTCCCGACGGGAACAGTAATCAGATTGTCCTTCGTCATTACCTTGCTGATCGGAATGTCGAAGCGGGTTTCGAAACGCAGGTCGCGGTTGGTGAGAATTCCGACCAGCTTTCCACCCTTGGTGATGGGCACACCGGAAATTTTGTACTTGCGCATGACCTCGAGCGCATCCGAGACTTTGGCATCGGGCGACATCGTCACCGGATCCACGATCATTCCGCTTTCCGAACGTTTGACCTTATCCACTTCGTTGGCTTGCTGCTCAACCGTCAGGTTCCGATGAATAATGCCGACCCCGCCTTGTTGAGCCAGCGCAATCGCCATGTGCGATTCGGTAACGCTGTCCATGGCCGCGCTGATGATCGGAATATTCAGCCGAATATTTCGCGTGAGCTGCGTCTGGGTATTGGCGAGCGCAGGTACGACATCCGAACGGGCGGGCAGCAGCAAAACATCATCGAAAGTGAGCGCTTCGGGAACAGGAAAATGAATCATAATTTTTAGCTGCGAGTTGTTTCTATTCTAGAGACGCTCACGCCTTGAGGCAAATGCCTCGGCAATGGGCGATGAATGCAGCTATCTTACTATCCGCTTCGCCGCGGGATTCCGAAGGATAGAGATTTATCGACAGCCGACGAATTACTTTCGCATGGGCGTTGCCGCATACACTCGCAATCCAAGTATCTCGGAAGTCATAACACCCACGGGACGAGTGCCTTCACCCGGCTCCGATAACTGGCGTACTCATTGGGAAAGGACTCGGACATCAACTTCTCCTCCTGTTGAATCTTCAGAAGTATGGAAACTAGAACCAGGAAGAAACCAATCGCGGCACGGTAGCGGAAAACCGCCAGGGCCGTTCCCAATACAGCAATTAAGAAACCCGTATAGATCGGGTGCCGCGTAAACGCGTACGGTCCGGTTTGCACCAGAATGTGACCCTGCTTTACATCAGGCGCTCCACTCCAGTTTGAGCCCAAAACCGTTCTTGCCCAAATGGCCACAGCGCATCCGATTACCGTGAGCATAGCCCCTAGGAAGAGAATGTTTACAGAAGGTGGTGCGAATCGTTGTCCAAGCCAGCCCCAATGAAGCCGCTTGTCACCTATGCAGAAGCCGCCGATAACCGCAAGCAGTAGATACGTGAGCCGCACCCAGGGTGAGCCCGCTCGCGCCCTCGGTTTCGCGAAAACCATTCCAAACAGCCAAACGACTGCTGTAATGATCCAAGCTGTTCTTATCATCAACACCGACACGATCAGCATTTTTCGAACTCCTCCATTGGCGTGAAGCGGATTTCCCGGGCGTTCGGCGTATACCGTTTGCCGTCGGACTCTATCGTAGGCCAATCGTGGCGATTTGGGAGAGTTGACGCAAAGAAGCGCTAAAGAGAATCTGGCGGGAGACAGAGTTTAACTATATTCATTACTACCAAAGCTCTTTCAACGGCCATTCATTGCTCCACGTCCCACCGGGCGTCGTGCTCGGCAGATTTACCATCCACGACCGTTTCGGCTTCATCATTGGCGGGGGATACCAGATCGCCGCGACATCGTTCCACCCCACCAATCACAATGGAATTTTGTCGATCCGCTTCCCCTTCTAACCTCTATACCTTCAATCAAGGTTGAAGTGATGGTCTGATCGGCGTCCATCCGTTTTCATTAACGGGGTTATACCGACGTTAGCACTCAAAATCCTGGCTTGGAACGGCTGTGGACAGCTCACTTCGCTCGCGGATGTGTCTGATCGTAAACCTGCAGGACATGCTTCATCGAAAGCTGGGTGTAGCGCTGCGTGGTGGAAAGGCGTTCATGCCCGAGCATCTCCTGAATTGCGCGTAAGTCCGCGCCTTCCTCAAGCAGATGAGTGCCAAAGGCGTGCCGCAGCGTGTGCGGATGCACATCCGGGGGCAATCCCTTGGCAACTGCAATTTTCTTGATGATCCGCCCGACGCTACGGGTAGTAAGACGCCCACCACGGTGATTGATCAGCAAAGCGTTCGTATTCTTCCGGCTTTCGGCGAGCGATTTTTGCCTGGCGGGCAAGTACGCGACGAGTGCTGCCTTGACTGAATCTCCGAATGGAACGTAGCGTTCTTTTTTCCCTTTGCCGCGAACGAGAATGGCCTCAGCGCTCAGGCGAATGTCGTCAACATTGATTCCAATCAGCTCAGAGTTGCGAATGCCGCATCCATAGAGCAATTCAAACATGAGCCCGTCGCGCTCCGGAAAAGCCGCCACCTCCGGCATGCCTCCATCGAGCACGTTATTCATCTCTTCTATTGTGGGAACACGCGGCAATTTCTTGGGAAGCTTCGGCGTTGAAACCAGGGCCGCCGGATTCTGTGCAACAATTCCCTCCTGTGCCAACCAACGATACAGCGATCGAACTGCAGCCAGGGTGCGGGCGACCGAAGTCTTACTCAGACCTTTTTCGTAGAGGCGTGAGAGAAAACCGCGAATCGTGAGGTGATCGATGCTGTCCCAGCCACGTTGGCCGACGTAAGATGCAAAATTCTCCAAATCGCCGGCGTAGGCTTTAATCGTATGCGGCGAACTGTTGCGCTCCCGCAGCGCACGTAGAAACTCATCAACTGCTTTCTCAACCGTGGTTCGTGGCATTCCTAGTTTCCTCATATCCGCCAACCTTCTTGTACCTTCGTGTCCTTTGTGGTGGAAAAGAAATCACGAATACCTCCGACCATGAACGACTTCATCTTGCCTTGGCCCTGGGATGATGTTTCTGGTAGACATTCTTCAGCCGATCCAGCGCTACATGCGTGTACACCTGCGTGGTCGAAATGTCCGCGTGCCCCAGAATCGTTTGCACGGTGCGCAAATCAGCTCCGTTTTCCACCATGTGCGTAGCGCAGCTGTGGCGCAGCATGTGAGGACTCGCATGCCGGCCGGCGCTCACGGATGCAGCCCTGACCATTTGCCAGACGCGCTGCCGGGTTAGCTTCTTCGCACCACGGCCCAGAAACAGATACGCAGAAACGTGGTTGCCGCCGAGTATCGGTCTCCCATCCCGGATGTATTCACTCAATACCTGTTGTGCCGACCTGCCCAACGGAACGATTCGCTCTTTATCGCCTTTGCCCCGAACCAGAACGTAACCGAAATCCAGTTTCAGATCTTCCAGCTTTGCGTTGACCAACTCCGACACGCGCAAGGCCCCGGCGTAGAAGACCTCCAGAATGGCGCGATCCCGGGCCGCGATTGCCAGCGCGGTCTTCTGATCGGCGCGCGTTGCACGGGTCGAATCCAGCATCGCTGTGATTTCACTAGGAGCAAGGGACTTCGGAAGCACCTTCCACTGCTTCGGCGAATCGATGTTGAGCGTTGGGTCGTGATCAATAATCTTGTCCAACAGGAGATAACGATAAAAATGGCGAAGTACCGAGAGCTTTCTCCCAACGGAGCGCCCATCCACCGAATTGGCAAACAGTTGCTGGATAAAATCGCGGACATCATTCCGGCGAGCGCCTATCAGCTTGCGTTTTGAGCGCTTCAGAAATTCGGAAAATTGCGAGATATCGGTTGCATAGGCTGCGATCGTGAGAGGAGCCAGGCCTTTTTCGATCTTTAGGTAGTCGAGAAAGTTTGACAGTATCCGGTCGCTGGCTTCTGGGGACACCCGCTAAGTATGCGCGTTATCGGACGTTGGGCAAAGTGATCAGCCGGATACGGAAAAGCTTCTCCGTCGCCTTCGTGACCTCAGTAGTTATTGCTGAAATTCCTTTAGCATTTCCACGGCGTAGAGCGCCCCCTGCGGAGTTTCTTCGTGCTTGAAGTAGGCGAACACGTTCCGTCCCGCGGCCAGGTGCTCGCGTATACGGCTGATCATGGCCTGGCGTTCTTCCGGCGTATAGCTCGGCTTACGGTAACGGTAGTAGCAGAACTCAGCAGTAACGACATCAGGTGTCACTCGTTCTTCGGTTTCGGCCACGCATAAGGCGCGATTATTTTTCTTGAGTATTTCGAAAATTGAATCATCAAACCACGATACATGCCGGAATTCAAAAGCCGACGGCACGCCGCGCGGTAACGTGACCAGAAACTCCTCCAGCAACGCAGCGTCGGCCTTCATATTTGGTGGAAGCTGAAAGAGCAGCGGCCCCAGCTTCCCTGCCTGCGCAATCGGCTGAATTGTCGACAAAAAGCGTGGAACAAAATCCTCGGCTTTTTTCAGCCACTTAATATGCGTGATGACCTGGTGCGCCTTCACGCTTAATTGAAAGCCGGCAGGAGTTTCGGCAATCCACTTTTGCGCAGTTGTCTCTTTCAGGAGTTGGCGAAAAGTGAAGTTCACTTCGACGGCATTCAGCTTGGTGGCATAAAACGGCAGAAATTTCGCTTGCGCCAGTTTCGCGGGATAAAAATCCGGCTTCCAGCTTGGATACGCCCATCCGGATGTGCCGGCATACAGTTGTGCCATTTTTCGCTTCCTGCAGACGGCATTATAGCTTCCGAGCTTTTTTCTTGGCTGACGACCTGGAAGGACGACTACGCTTGTGCGCGGTCGGGCTTTCCGACTGGGCTGCGATGGCGAGCCCTGACGCGACTGCCTCCGGTTGCGCCGCTTCAATACCGGGCAGTTTCGGTAATTTTTGCTTGAGGGTGAGCACCGGCTCAAACAAATCCCCCAACTTATCCACGCGCTCAATCACCTGTGGGGCTTCGAAAACCAGCATTTTCGGATCTTTCTTCTTGAAAGCGCGCTCCACTTCTTCCCAGCTCACTGGCGTGGATACAGTCGGATGCTCGCGAGCACGGAGTGAATATACGGCGATAGTTGTTTTATGCTCGTCATTCTGGCTCCAATCCACCAGGACCCTGCCGACGCGCAGGCTCTTCTTCATGTCGGAAACGACCAGGTCTTTATGTTCGTTCTCCAGAAGCCGCGCCAGTGCATGCGCGAATGGTTTCGTGACGTCGTAACTCGTCGCCGTGTTCAGCGGAACATAAATCTGCAAACCCTTTGACCCGGAACTCTTGGGAAAACTCTGCATACCAAAGTGATCGAAGATCTCCCGCAACCAGAGTGCGACCTGGAAACATTGCACGATGTTGGCCGGAGGCCCTGGGTCGAGATCGAAAGCAATCAAAGTCGGCGATTCGATCTTCTTCGCGAGAGAGAGCGACGGATGGAGCTCGATAGAAGCCAGGTTCGCCACCCAGACGAGCGTTGGGAGATCGTTGACCAGAACATAATTGACGTTGCGATTGTTCCCCTCACTCCATATCGGCGCGGTTTTCACCCACTCCGGCCGATACTTCGTCGTGTTTTTTTCGAAGAAGAATTCCTGATCCACACCTCCCGGATACCGCTTGAGCGTCACGGGCCTTGCCGCAAGATGTGGAATCAGAACCGGCGCGATGCGCGCGTAATAATCGACCACTTGACCTTTTGTGAACCCGGTGGCGGGATACAGCACTTTTTCGAGGTTCGTCAGTGTGAGGTGTTTGCCCTCGATTTCGATCGTCTGTGAGCTGCTCACGTGCGTTCCTTGCGAAGGCCGACCCGCAACCTGGGGAATCGGTAATGCGCTACCTGTATACCTGTAACCCTTCTGCATAATCAACTCTTGGATGCGCCGGAGTTTGACAATGTCCCCTGCGGCCACGTAATTTCAAATTTCTATCCTTCGCATCGTGCAACCTATTGGGAGGTAATTGTGACAAACCATGCTCGGCTGCAGGGGCCAAATCTCCGTAGCCTGCTGGAAACGCATATTTCCCGTCGTTTTTGGCTCCTTGGAATAGCAAGTCTTTGCCTGATTTCGGCAGCAGCTGCCCAGGACATCGCCTCCTTCGAAAAGCGGATCACCCTCAAGAAGCTGGATAACGGGCTGACCGTGCTGATCTGCGAGCGGCCTGAGGCGCCGGTGTTCTCCTTCTACACCCACGTAGATGCCGGCTCGGTACAAGATCCGCTCGACAAAACTGGCCTGGCGCACATGTTCGAACACATGGCTTTCAAGGGGACCGACACGATTGGCACCAAAGATTACCCCGCCGAAAAGGTAGCGCTCGAGAAAGTCGAGCAGGCATACGCGGCGTACCTGAGAGAGCGAGATAAGCCGATTGCCCGCGATGAAGCTAAAGTTAAGCAGCTCCAGGCCGCATGGCAAGACGCTGTGAAGCAAGCCAATCAATACGTCATTCCCAATCAGTTCACCGAAATCATCGAACGCAACGGCGGCGAAAACCTGAATGCTTCGACTGATTACGACGAAACCAATTACTTCTATTCCCTGCCCGCAAACCGGCTGGAGCTCTGGGCATATCTGGAATCGTCACGTTTCCTGCATCCGGTGATGCGGGAATTTTATAAAGAACGCAACGTGGTGATTGAGGAGCGCCGCATGCGCACAGACAGCAATCCCATCGGGCGATTGCTGGAGCAATTCACCACCGCGGCATTTCAGGCCAGCCAGTACCATCGGCCGACCATTGGCTGGATGTCGGATCTCAATTCCTTCTCGGCTACCGACGCAGAGAATTTCTTTCACGAATATTACATCCCCTCAAACATGGTTTTGACGGTGGTCGGCGACGTCAAGGCAAGCGAGGCGATGCCGATCATTGAAAAGTATTTTGGCCGGATCCCATCTCATGAAAAGCCCGACGAGAGAATCACAGCCGAGCCGCCACAGAATTCCGAGAGACGCGTTGTGCTGCAGGAGATGGCGCAACCGCTTTACCTCGAAGGTTATCATCGGCCCGACTATCTCAGCCCGGATGACGCCGTGTATGACGGCATCGCCGATTTAATGTCGGAGGGCCGAACCTCACGTCTCTATCGCGCCTTAGTGCGTGACAAGAAAATTGCTTCTGATGCAGCGGGCTTCACCGGATTGCCCGGAAATAAATATCCCCACCTGTTTGCTTTTTATGCATTCTGCATGCCCGGGCATAAGCCAGACGAGATGGCAACCGCCATTCACGAGGAGATCGAAAAGCTCAAAACACAAGACATCAGCGACGATGAACTGAAGATGATCAAGACGCGAGCCAAGGCGAATTTGATTCGTAGCCTCGACAGCAACTCTGGCTTGGCAACCGAACTCGGCATCAATCAGGCACGCTACGACGACTGGCGCGAGCTGTTCCGACAAGTGGACAGAATCGACAAAGTCACCAAAGCTGACATTCGCCGCGTCGCGAATAAGACGTTTACCGATAGCAACCGCACCGTGGGCATCATCGAGACGGCGCCGCCTGCCGCCGGGCAGCCCAGCAAAGGGGGCGAGTAATGCCAGTTTACGCGTGTCATCCTGAGCAAGCCGGTTTTGCGCAGCGAAGGATCTGGGCGAGCCGCGCGAAACGTCGCGTTTCTGAGCGACGCTACAACACGCGCGGTCTGCTCGCTTCCGCAGATCGCAAACCGGCCCCCTGCCGATTACTGAAACGGCTTTGCCTTATTGTTCTTCTGTGCGTGACTCCCGCGGGTTTCTGCGCAGGCGCAGCTGCGCAATCCACCGATTGGCAGCAAATCGCAATTCCGGCGCTCCCGGCTTTTTCTCCGAAAGAACCCAAGCGGATCGAATTTCCCAATGGAATGATCGTGTTCCTGCAGGAGGATCATGAACTGCCGCTCATCGACGGGGTTGCCCGTATTCGGGGTGGGTCGCGCTCCGAACCCGCAGACAAAGCCGGGATGCTCGATATGTATGGTGAAGTCTGGCGCACCGGCGGCACCAAGACCCAGACCGGGGATGAACTCGACGACTATCTCGAGGTCCGGGCGGCGAAGGTTGAAACCGGAGCTGGAGCGGATTCGACAACCATTTCCTGGTCTTGCCTCAAGAGCGATTTTGATGACGTTTTCAAAGTGTTTGCGGATTTGCTTCGTGAACCGGAATTTCGCGCCGAAAAATTGGACCTCGCACAAAGAGAAATGTACGACGCGATTTCCCGGCGGAACGATGATGTGGGCCAAATTGCCCAACGCGAATCCGCCAAACTCGCTTATGGCAAGGACAATGCCTACACCCGCGAGTCGGAATATGCCACCGTCTCTGCCGTTACCCGCCAGGACTTGCTGAATTGGCATCATGCGCATGTCTATCCCAACTACATCATTCTCGGCGTGGTCGGAGATTTTGACTCAGCTGCCATGGAAACCAAGCTGCGCGAGGCATTCGGCAAATGGGCAAAAGGGCCGGCGTTCAAAGCTCCGGATATAAAGTTCGAACCCGCGAAGCCGGGCTACTATCTCATTCCAAAATCGGATGTGAATCAAAGCAGTATCCGCATGGTGGATCTGGGAATCAAAAAGGACAATCCTGATTACTTCGCCTCCCAGGTTTTCAACGAGGCGTTCGGCGGCGGATTTTCTTCTCGGCTGTTTCGCAATATCCGCTCGGCCCTGGGGTTGGCGTACTCAGTGGGCGGAGGCATCGGCAGCGCCTTCGATCATCAGGGGATCGAGCGAATTTCGATGGGAACCAAGAGCCAGAGTACCGTCGAAGCCATTCAGGCTCTGGATCAGCAAATCGACGACCTGAAGACTAATCCCATCTCTGAAGACGAGATCAAGCGAGCGAAGGATTCCATTCTGAATTCCTTCGTTTTCAACTTCGATTCACCCGGGAAAGTTTTGCGCGAGCGCATGGCTTACGAGTTCTACGGCTATCCCGCCGATTTTCTGCAACGTTTCCGCGCCGGAATTGAGAAGGTCCAGCCCGCCGACGTGCAACGCGTCGTCGCCAAATACCTGCACAAAGATCAATTGCGGGTGCTCGTGGTTGGCAATACGTCAGAGTTCGACAAACCGCTTTCGGACCTCGGTCCGGTAACAAATATTGACATCAGCATTCCGCCTCAGCCGGCGGAGAAGAGCGCTCCGGCGGCGTCGCCATCACAATGATTGCCGCTGGTCTTTTTTTCGCCGTGCCGGAGCGCAAGCCATCGCCTGAGTTCCTGTCCCTGGTCGCCAATCCGATCGTTTGGGCGGTTATCGGCTTCGCGGTGGGAATTTATCTGTTCTTCCGCGGTTTTGCCCTGCTGCGCCGCAAGCGCTTCATCGAGAATGTCCCCCGATCTACCATTCGAGGCGCATCGCTGGGATTGGTCGAGGTCTCCGGAAAAGTCGAGGGACCGTATACGATCATTGCGCCACTTTCCGAAGAAGATTGTTTCTACTATCGGACCATCGCGTGGACGGGTGGTGAACGCAATTGGCGAAAAGCCGCAGAAGAGTGCTTGTCGGCGCCATTTTTCCTCGATGACGGCAGCGGCAAAATGATGCTAGACGCGCGAGGAGCGCAGTCGGAATCCGAGGCCGTGTATTCCGAGGAATACGAACATGCCGTACCCGATTATGCGCAGCGTTTCCTGAATCGACACGGCGTTTCGTCCGGCGTACCCGTGAAGCTCAAGGAACATACAATCCGCCCCGGACAGACTCTGTTCGCCATGGGAACATTGCGCGAAAACAAGCCCGAGGATTCGCCCGCAGCGCAGTTTCTGAGCGCCGAGGCGGCCGAACTCCAAAGAGAAGAGGAAATCGGCGGCGTAATCTTGCCGGGCGCGGTGGCTACTCGTCAGAAGACCGCCCCCGCGAACGATTTCGATCTTCACCCAAACGTGATTCTGGCAAGCAGCCCAAAGCGCCCCCTGTTTCTTTCCGCTCGCAGCCAACGAGAAATCGTGCAGGAGCTGGCGTGGAAATCAGCCGCTTACATCTGGGGCGGTCCGCTGCTAACGCTGTTCTGCTTCGGGTACCTGCTCAGCCGGTTGGGCTATCTTTAGAAACCGGGCGCACTTCTCCCAGTTCAACTGGCAGTCCCCGCAGAATTTATTCGAATCCGCGAAGTACGCCCCCGCGAGCTTGACACGGCCAATTTGGGAAGATATTCTTAGGTGAACAAAAGGCGAACATAGCATGGCTTCCCTCCCCCTCATTCCTGAATCCAGCCCCAAACTCGTTGGCATTGCGCGTCTCGCAGCCGAAGGCGAATCCGTGCGCCAGGGACACGAAGTCGAGTACTTCACTCTACCTGTTCGCTCGCTGCTGAACCGCTGCACGGTCGAGCGCATGCCCTTTTCCTGGACCATCAACCCGTATCGCGGATGCGAATTCGCCTGCAAGTATTGCTATGCCCGATACACCCACGAGTTCATGGAAATGCGCGACGGGATCGAGTTCGAGCAGAAAATCTTCATCAAGCAACACGCAGCCGACTTGCTTAGGCAGGAACTGCGCCGGGTCAAATCCGGCGAAGAGATCGCCATTGGAACTGCGACGGATCCCTACCAGCCTGCCGAACGCCGCTTCGAAGTCACCCGCGCCATTTTGGAGGAATTTGCCAGACACAAGGAATTTGACATCGGAATCGTTACAAAATCCAACCTGGTTCTGCGTGATACGGATCTGCTAAAGGAAATTTCAAAAAACAACAAGCTGTTCGTGAATCTCACCATCACGACTTTGAATGCTGATCTCGCACGCATTCTCGAGCCGCGCGCCCCCCGTCCTGATTTGCGGCTCGAAGCCATGAGCAAGCTGAATCAGGCAGGAGTCGATGCCGGCGTAATCTGCGCGCCCGTGCTGCCGGGCATTACCGATTCTCCGCGCGATCTCGAAGCCCTGGTACGCGCCACCGCGGAAGCCGGAGGCAAACACATCTTCGCCAATTCTCTTTTCCTGAAACCCTGCTCAGCCGCAGTGTTTATGCCATTTCTTGAGAAAGAGTTCCCGCATCTTGTAGCCAGCTATCGCGAGCGGTATCAGAGCCGCGCCTTTCTTCCGAATTCGTATCGCAAGCGGCTATCACAACTCATGGGGCGATTGCGCCAAAAGTACGGCATTCGCAATGACTACGATCGGTATAGCGAGCGAAGCCATCCCCTTCCGTCTGCTGAAAAAGAACAGCTCAGCCTATTTTGAAAGGTGTTGGTTAGTTTTGAAGCAGCCGTCTAGTAATGAAGCAGTCGGTCCGCAAGCGCTTGCGACGTTTTCCAATTATCCGAAAGTTGTTGGGCTTTCGCATGCGCCGACGCGGCTTCGGAGACGCGGCCGCAAGTCAGCAAGGCATGTTCGAGCAGCAAATAATCGACTGCCGAAGGTGAGATAGCCGCAGCCTGCGAGAATGCATCACCCGCTGGTTGACACTTCCCCAATCTGTTCTCGACCAGGCCCATGGCTGTCCACGTATTGTGATTCTTGGGATTGATCCGAACCGCATCCTGGTAGGTAGACTCCGCATCTTGCAATTTTCCTAGCTGATAGTATGCCCAGCCCAGGTTACTCAGAGCCTCGCCTTCAACTTTTACATCAGAGGTTAAATGTAATGTATTGCGATAAAGTTGGATAGCCTGCTCCACTTTGCCCTGCGTCTGATCGTAAACCGCGAGGTTCAGGTTCCCTTTAGCGTTCGTTGGATCGATCGCCAGAGCCGCTACGAAGTGCTGTCCAGCCTCCTTCGTGCGCGCATCGTCTGCCAAAGCGCTTGCAAGATGTTCTTGCCCCTGAAAATTCGGCCCAGTCACTTCCACTGCGTGCGACCATAAAACCACATTATCGCGCCAGTAGGCCAGTTGATGACGCGAAGCCAGCGTTAGGCCGGGCAACACAACACCGCAAAGTAAAACCGGCACCGCAACCGGCCAGCGTTGGCGTTTCATGAAATCGGCCAGGCCCCACGAGGCCATGATGAACAGTCCAATAAACGGCAGATAACCGTATCGGTCCGCCATCGATTGCGCACCCACCTGAACCAGGCCGATCATGGGCACGAGCGCTCCCAGAAACCACAGCCATCCCGTCAGCAGATAACGCCGATGCCCACCGATAAGAAAGGTCGAAATCAAGGCGAGCAACAGTAACGTGATACCAACTTGGAAAACCGAAAATCCCGAATACGGATACATGATCGCAAGATGCGACGGCCAGAGTGCTTTTTGCATATAGCGGCCATAGCAGACGACCGCGTTGCCTATACGAATCGCTAACGGAAGCTGATGAAAGCTGGCAACGCTTCCGTCGGCAGCTTGAGCTTTGAGCGTAATCATGGCGCTTGCGGCCGAGAGTGCGAAAAGGGGGAACTTCTCGAAAAACAGGTGCACGAAACTATGAGTCGCGACTGCCGCGTCAGCAGGCAATTCCGCAACCTTACTGCGATCGAAACGCATTCGTCCTAACGGCCAGTAGTCCCACAGCAGTAATAGAAACGGCAATGTAATCACTTGCGGTTTGGCCATCAAACCGAGCGCGAACAAAATGGCGACTGAGGTGTACCGTAAAGCTCCGCCCTTTTGTGCATACCAGCGGTAAGCAATGAGCGCGAGCAGCAAAAGGAACATGCTTAGCAGATTTTTCTGCTCGGCAATCCACGCCACCGATTCCACATTCATGGGATGAAAAGCAAACAGTGCGGCCACCATCCAACTTCGCCACAAAAAACCGGTCGCCTGCAAAAGAAGAAAAAACAGCAGACAAGCGTTCCCCGCATGCAACATCACATTCACATAATGATACCCAGTGGGATTCTGGTGGAAGACTTGCCATTCCAGTTCATACGCTATCCAGGTTAACGGATGCCAATTGGCTACTGAGGTCGTCGTGAACGCCCAGCGGATCGAGTTCCAATGCAATGCTTGCTGGACGTTTGCATTCTCGCTGACGTAAAGATCGTCATCGTAGTTAGTGAAAGGATATCGCCCCGCGGGATTGTAGAGCACGAGGATGCTGAGCACGAGAACCAGGCCCAGGATCAGGGCTGGATTGTCAATCCTTGGCGGACCTGCTCCGGCACTCGCCACAGATGGTTCCATTCCCTTTTCAGTTGCGAGTGCCACGAATCACCCGAGCCATCATCTCAGCCATCTCTTGCAGCAGTCAGATCACCAAGGTAACGGCCGGGAGCGAACCATATGAGGAGCCTGCTTCAAACGCATTGATAACAAGCTAGCAACCTCTGCAGCGGCTAAGCGAGGTTATGGCACTGACCAAAACCATGGATCAGGACGTCCCAACATTCTTCACGTTGGAATCGGCGGATCACATTCGAGCGCGCACCGCGGGAGTCCGCATCATCACCGATGACAATATGGGTACGGAATGGGAGCAGTGAGATCCCTTCCTGTTTCCGAACACCTGAGCCTGACACAAATTGGCAATGGCACCGACAGAATCTGTTACTCCAATCGCTGTCGAGTCACTTCTATCGCGTCTGTCAGGTTACTTGCACGATGCAAGCATTGAACATAAAGCGTTTCACCGCTGCCGGGGCGTGACATTGGTAACCTTCGCCTGTGGCGAGAAAAATGCCAACATACTGGGCAACTGGTCAATCAAGACCACAAATGTCACAGGGAGAGAGAAGGGAAAACGAGATGCGGAAACAGAAGGGTTTTTCTTTGATTGAGTTGCTGATTGTGGTGGCGATCATCCTGATTATTGCTGCCATCGCTATTCCGAACTTGCTGCGTGCACGTATCGCAGCTAACGAGTCGTCTGCGGTTCAGTCGGTTCGTACCATCAACACTGCGCAGGTAACGTATCAGTCGCAGTTCCCGACAGTTGGCTATTCGTCACTGTTGGCAGCTTTGGGTCCGGCCGCCAGTACGGGTTGCGGTAGCGCGACACCGAGCTCCACCAATGCTTGCCTTCTGGACTGG
>Ga0070731_10000932_pt1 | contig 33380 bp, 30 predicted proteins | sample Coa_R1_2_FD_66448 | JGI IMG/M metagenome (GOLD analysis project Ga0070731, IMG submission 66448) | Surface soil microbial communities from Centralia Pennsylvania, which are recovering from an underground coalmine fire - Coalmine... | ecosystem: Environmental > Terrestrial > Soil > Unclassified ... | reverse complement strand
CCACCGCCTTTTCTTGCTGCTTGCACGGCTTCGAGGATGGCTTGCTTTACTTTAGGATCGTAGCGCTTCGGCGGCTTCATGTGTTGGCTCCAGAGGCTTAAATGAGATTAACTGAGGTCCGAGACTATAATCGGCAAAGGTTTGATCGGCCATAAGAGAAATGAAGATATCTGCGTCATTAACGTATCGAAAAAGCCAAGAAATCTATATTCGAATTCATTATAACTGTTGGCGTAAACTATAGGTTTGCAGCTTAATCACCGGCTGTTTTAAAAACTGCTGAAGTCAGAGAGTGAAGCTCAGCGGAAATAGTCACCGTTTATTTTTTCGGCGGTGCAGACGGCTTCGTGATGGCGTCGAGCACTTTTGTAACTGTCCCGCCAGCGCCACGCTTGTCTGCGTTTTCGAAGGCATCTTTTGCCTCCGCGTCCTTCTGTTGGTGCTGATAGCAAACCGCAAGATAGCGCCAGGTCATCGCCGGTGAATCATCCAGCGCGAGCGACCCCTTGAGGAGTTGCTCTGCCTTCTCCCATTTCTGCTCGGTGAGTGCTTTATAACCCTGATACGATTTCAATTCCACGAGGATGCGCCGCAGTTTTTCATCGTGGTGTCCAAGGTCCCATGCGTGCTGGTATGCGTCAATCGCTTCATCCGCCTGTCTTAATCGATGATGCGCAATCCCCAGGTTAAACCACAATGCCTTCTCAGTATTCTTGATTGCCAGTGCCCGTTTGAAATATGCAATAGCCGCCTCATTTTCACCTTTATCAAGCGCATCGGTCCCTCGTTGCCAGTATTCAAGACTCACGTCGCCTGATAAATTGACAGATTCACGTCCTACTGAAGCTAACCCCAGGGAGAACACCGTGAGCAAGACCAACGCTCCTGATAGGATCTGGCGTCTTCTGCCGGAGCTTACAATCGCCAGACCCAGCATATACCCGACCAGCGCCCCTACGCCATGAGCGATGTTTCCTACGGGCATGATCTTCAACATTGTCGTCACAATGCAGATGAAGAACCAGCCAACGAAGAGTTGAACTGTTTGTGGGTCAACTACCTGCGCATACACTCTGTCGTATTTTGCCAGCACGAAAAGCAGGCCGAATAAGCCGTAGACGACACCGGACAGGCCCACTCCGCCTTGCAGAAATGCAAATTCAGCCGCACCAGACGCCGACGCCAGCAGCACATAAATCAAGGCAATCTTTAAAGGCCCAAACCGACGCTCAAGCAACGTGCCGAAGCCCCAGAGCCAATAGAGATTAAACACGAGGTGGATTGCGTTCACGTGCAACAGCGCGGATGTCAATAAGCGCCAGGGCTGTCGTGGCCACTCAAAGGATTCGAACAGCGGCGTGACATCGACCTTGCCCCACCACGCCAAAGACACAGCAATTGCACTTGCAGCGAGCACGCTTGTGACGGGGAACTTATGCGCAAGGGTGAATGGCGGTAGACGTTGCATTGAAAGCTCTGACTGCGAGGAGATTGCTTTGGCTGAGACTTTATCGCGTGAGGAGCCGTGGGTAAACGTCACATTTCAAATGAAATTTGGAGATGACAGGGCATCTCTCAACACCGGCAACGTGCGCTTTTAATCCAGGCGGCTTTCCAATATGCTCGAACACACAAAATTTGTGGGATCATCATGTCGGGGCTATTCAGCGGGTTCGGTCCCTATCCTCGGAGCAGACCATGAAGCCAAATCATTGTGTCGCTGCACTGGTTGTCTTTTTCGCTCTAATAAACTGCCGCGTTCACGCCGCAGACGGCCCTGTGCACATCACCAGCGCCGATGAATACGAGCTTATCAAGCCGACGTTTTCATCTGAGAATTTGGCAGCATTCGACGCGCGCGCGGCGAAAGGAGATATCGTTGCTGCCGACATCGTCTTTGCGGCCCACCTTTTCGCTTATGGAACCAGATTGAATGTTGCTGAATGTCGTCGCCGCCTCGACACCGCGTACAAATTGGGTGGACCGCTCGCCTGCTACTACAAGGGCCGATGCCTATCCGGGTGGTGGCTTGATCCCAGCGTCAAAGACCCAGTGCTTGGCCGCAAACTCGTCGCACAGTCGCAGGAAAGTTTTATGCCCTTTGCGGAAAAGGGCAATGCGTTCGCCATGTTTATTGTCGCCGCCGCGTTCGATGCGTTGGGTAATCCCAATGAAAGCACCACGTGGTTCAAGAAATCGGCCGCAGCCGGTAATGTGCAGGCCAAAGGCAACCTGGGGCGCATTCGGCCCAATGTGCGCCCTGGCATGACCAAGGAAGAGGCGCTTCATTATATGCGCGAAGCCGCTGAAGCCGGCGATCTTAACGCAATGAATTCACTCGGAGTTTATTATGAAACTCAGAAAAACAAAGAGGAAGCATTGCGCTGGTTTTCCATCGGTGCGGAGAGAGGTTGGCCGGATTGCATTACCAATCAAGAGCGTTTGACCCATTTTCGCGGCTCAGCAAAGGCGGACGACGAACAGAAGCTCGCCGATTATCTTTCAGGCGCTGAGAAGGGTGATGCCATAGCACAGGCCAATCTAGGACGAATCTATGCATTGGGCATGTGCGTTAAGAAAGACAATGTCTTGGCGGCGAAATGGCTTAAAGCCAGCGCGGCTCAAAATAATCCCGAGGGATTGGTGTATCTCGGCTCGCTCTACGAGGCCGGCTTGGGCGTACCCCGCAGCTTCGAAGAGGCCGCAAAGTGCTATCAGCGCGGAACGGAATTGAAGAATGATGTCTGTACGTATCGTCTGGCTAATTTGTATTTATACGGCCTTGGTGTCAAATTGGATGAACGAGAAGCTGCGCGCCTATTCAAAATTGTGGCTGACAACGGCCATACTTACGCGCAGCACGCATTGGCGAAAATGTATCGAGATGGCAAAGGTGTCAAACAGGACGATGTTGAGGCTTTCGTCTATATGCATAAAGCTGCAATCGGTGGCATGCATGATGCCGTTCATTTCATTGTCTGGGCTTATCGCAATGGACGCGGTGTGCCAAAAGATGAAGTTGAATTATTCAAGTGGACGCAGGTCGCGGCAATTGGCTGTGCGCAAGGCTCCTACGACTTGGCCGAAGCCTATCGGTTTGGGTTGGGCACGCCGAAGGATGCGGAAAAAGCATCTGCTCAATACAAATTATCGGCTCGCCAACAGTTCATGCCTGCGATTTTGGCACTGGGGCAACTCTATAGGGAGGGTACGGAATTAAAACAGGATTACGCCGAAGCGCTAAAATGGTATCTGATCGCTGCTGCTGATAGTAACAATGCCGAAGGGCAATATTGGGCGGGTATGATGCTTCTGCAAGGTTTAGGCTCAGAGAAGAAGGTTACCGATGGGTTCAATTTGATCAAAAAAGCAGCAGATCACGGATACGCGGATGCGCTTATGGAACTTGGCAATCTCTATCGCGACGGCATTGGCGTTCCCGCAAATCCTGACGCTGCTTTTAAATCATTCGAGAGCGCAGCGAAGAAAGGCCATGCTAACGCAATGAAAACCGTAGCCGAGATGTATAGAACCGGCATTGGTGTTCCCAAGGACGACCTAAAGGCTCAAGACTGGCTTAACAAGTCAGTTCAGAAGGAAGTTCAAAAACCTGCTGTAAAGCCCCCTGCGCCGCCGAGAGACGAATTTTGAATGAGATTGTCGGAGATTCATGATGCGAACAAAACCTGTGGAGTTCATTTCATTCGGAATGCTTTGCCTCGTGACGCTCGCAGCCAGCGGCGCGGAGAAGACCGTGACGGATAAGGAACGTGGGTTTGAGATCACGTTTCCGGAAGCGTGGATCGTCGAACAGCCCACCAATATACGCACGGTTTCTGCAAAAGCAGCGGATGCGAAGGTGAAGCTCGGAATAGACACACAGGAACTCAAGGACGGCATGACACTGAAAGATTTTGTCGATTTCAAGTTTGCTGACAAGGACAAGGACTCTGTAAAGATAGTTGAGACTAAGCTCGCTGGCGTGGACGCCAGAAAGGTTACGATCACATTTGGCGGATTTCTCGTAGTCGAAAACTACTGTATCGTCGCGAATAGGCGCAGTTACTGCATTTTCTTTGAAATGATGAAGAGCGATTCTGACAAATACGCCAAAGACATCGACGCCATCGTCAAATCGTTCAAGCTGATTGAGGCGAAGTAGGGGCGGCGCGGAAGGGAGCGTGAGACATGCCTGAACCTCCGCGCGCGCGCTTTCAGATTCATCTCTCGACGGCCATTGTGCTGATGTTTGTCGCGGGCGTGTTGATTTGGGCGAATACGCGTGAGCACACAAGGAGTGCAGACTATACAGAAGAGGGGCCAACCAATTACTTGCATGTAATAATTAAAGCATATGGCTGGCCATTTGAGTACAAGAGCGTATACACTTCGTTTGACACGATGGACGCAGTTGGCCGCCCGTCATCAGTTACAGAATACGGCGGATTATTGAATGGAGACACAATTATAGACGGAATGGTGGGACTACTAATTATTTTCGCCGTCTGGTTTCTCTGCGAATGGCTGATTCGCCGTCGCACCGCGCGGAAGGGAGCGTGAGAGATGACATTGCTTCCGCTCGGGCGCCGCTGGCAACCCCGCTTTACGTTGCGCACGCTGCTGCTATTCGTGCTGCTGGTCGGCAGTTCGGCGACGTTGTGGTGGAACTGGCATACAGGGCCATGCAGTATCGCCTGGTCCCTGGCCGAGCCCGCCGGCATTACGCACGTTTGGTACTCCGACGACGACAATTATCTGTTCATTCATTACGTCGATTTCGCACGCCAACCCGCGCTGAGTTGCGTGGATATCCGCCAAGCGCGCTCCGGCCGACGGCACGCGCTGCTCACGAATTCACGTGGCTCGCGGCTCAACAGAACCAAGCCCTCCGACTACGGCGCTTACAGTTGCGGACACTATCTCCTGATCGAAAATACCGAATCCCACGCCACAACGCACGCCACGCTCTTTGATTGGCACGACAAGCTCGAATTGCCTTTGCAGGAAAAGCTCGGTGAATTCTCTGAGAGCGGATATTTTTTCCACCTCACTACCCGCTCGCTTCAGTTGTACGGCGGCGACCGGCATGTAGTCTGGTCGCTGCCGAACCTCGACAACCGGCGCATCTTCCCCGGTTGCCGGGAGGCTTGCCTCAGCGACGAGTGGTTCGCGGAGCAGACTGATACCGCGCTAAAAATACACGACTATAAATCTGGATCTACGCGCGAGGTGCCGCTGACCGGAACGGACTGGCGGCTCTCCGACCGAATCAGCAAAAACGCTCGGCATCCGCTGATACTTTCATCTCACGACGACACCCGGAAGGATTTCCGCCAGCTTGTTGTCGATCCGCTGTCCGCTCGCACGCATGTCCTTCTGGACACCGAATACGTAAGTCTCTCGCGCGACGGCGAATTGGCCGCCATCCTTCCCGTGGGCCTCAACACAATGCGCCTTGTCAAAACGTGGAGCGGTGAAGTCATCCGCGAGTTCCCGGGATATCACGGAAATTTTATGGCGAGCGGCAACCTGCTTATTTATGCCAACCCGCAAGGCGTCAACGCGGGGAACTGCCAACTTCTCGACCCGCGCGACTTGCGCGTTCTTTGGAGTACCAATCGGTCAATCTCTTATTTGCAAAACGAAAGCCTGCTCCTATGTGGCAACCACTTCCATACGAACAATTCCTACGACACGGATTGGAATCTCCACGTTCAACGCAGCGCCTTCGACGGTATCACGATCAATGCAGAACTTTGCGACGCGCGGACCGGGACGCTCTTGCTCGACTTCACGAGTCCGGCCGTGCGCAAAACTATGACGAAAGACGCGCAAATTGTTTTTGCTGCGAACGACGCGCTCTTCGCCGTCTGGCCGGGAATTCCCTACGAACAGCAGGACCCTGCCACACCCGATCAAAAACGCGTCACCGTTTGGCATCAGCATCGGCCATGGCAATGGTACGGCATAGTCTGGCTACGGGAATTCTGGCTGACGCTCGTGTTCGGTGTGGGGTTTCTGTGGAGCGTCTGGCGCGACCGACTATTGGGGAAACGCGCATGAACACGCCCCGACACAACTGGCTGCAAGTGCACTTGTCCACGGCTGTCATCCTGATGTTCGTGGCTGGCGGGCTGATGTGGTTGAATACGCAAAAACGGGAGGCTTTTATTGTCTATGAAATACCCAAACCTACGGCGACCGTTCCGCCCGACCACGGTTTTTATGGTGCGGTTCGTCCTACCCGCGTTACACGCGAATGGCTGATTGACCCACCAACGATTCAGCACACTTATGGCTGGCCCTTTGTGGATGCAGTTCAGGAATTCGGGACGAGAGAATTTGATCCTTTTCCATTATTACGCCAACAAAACTCGCAAAAGAAGACATCGGCTCAAAACCGGATTACCTTGAAGTGGGAGACGTTTGTCCGTTGCAGCAAATGAAAGTCTGATACAATCTTAGTACACATCTATTCAGGAAAGATTCTTTGGAGGCTCCGAATGCTGCTTGGAATTACCTCTCTCCGCAATAGTTTGAGCATCGTCACTGTGATTGCCTTGGCTCTACTGACTTTATCCGCGTACGATCTAAGGAGATAATACCGTGGATTCTAACGACGTTTGCTGTCCAACGTGCGGTCATTGTTTCAAAGATCCGCACTGTGACATCAACCATGAAATCACGTGCTCTAAGTGCGGTGCCAAATTCTTACCCTCAAGTCCAGCCAGCGTCGCGCCGGCGGTGGTAACAACGGTAAGAAATGAAAGGGATAATGAAGGTCCCGAGCGACCATGGTACAGTATTTCATGCTTTCACCTCATTCTTTTGGCTTTAATTGTAGTTTTTGGTTCGAATTATTTTGGCGCTTGGAAACTCGGTCAAATTCTGATCTGTGCTACCATCGTAGTGTTGATTCGCAGATTGTTTTCGTCCAGTATAAAATGACAATATCCTGTTATTTTGATGGGGCATAAAAAAGTAACCGTTTTCTAAGGTCTATAAAAATTCGGGACGTGGTGCGCCACGCTAGTGCATTTTTCCAGCGAGTGCGACTCCAGGTTCGGTTCGGGTTGCTTGGGCCGAGTAGCTATCCTGATGCCGGGCTGTCATCAAAAGACAGCCGGTGAAGCATTAGGAGACACACGGCGGAGAAGTCCGTCGGCAAGGCGTTGATTCACTTCCTATATGTCTTTCCACTTCACGGTACAGAAGCGACCTAAAATGAGTCCAAAACCGTGTTAATATACCTTGATATGTACCATACTTTCGTATGAGACATATCTTATTATATATGTCTGAGCGAAGACTTACATATCAATAAGCATGATGGTCGAGGCCCGAACAAAGGCGTCAATGCTTCAAAATGTCGTATTTTTCCAAATTGGCGTTTTGGACACTCACACTGTGGACCTTGACCGATTCTGGGCTTCAAGGCTGTGCAGAGCGTCGTCAGCGGCCACTTGAGCATCGTTGTAAATCTGCGATATTTCCAAACTGAGATTTGAACCAATAGCTCGTATGTATCATCTTTTCCACTTCGCTTAGCCGTTAAATCTGTCGAACTTCAAAGCGTATTCATTAGAGAACGGGTTGGAACGCCCGCAAAGTTTCCTACCAAATCGCCTACTTTTTCGGCAATCAACGACGTAACTGAGTCTTTTTCTTTTGGGCGTACTCCCTCTTTACCGGCCAAGCTACTCCAAAATACTTCGCTTGGCCTATCGTTTCATGGATTCATCAATCATTTGTATCGAGATAACGCCGCGCAACGCCCATAGATTTCGCAAATACGCAGGCGTCTTTTTCGTGTCTGGAGCCCCGCCTGACGACCTGTTTCTATGCCATATTTCCCGATCTTCATCCCACACAACTCGCAATTCAGAGCCAAGGGCCGTGCCTTTGGACTCATTCAAAACACTTTCTCAGGAGGTCGTCATGATCAAACTCGCAGCGAACATCAGTAAAAAAGTGCCTCTCCCCGGCGTGGATTACTCCAGCCAGAGCTACGGCGCTTCGATGGAAGTTGAGGTCTCCGACGGCGACAAGCCGGAGGTCATCAAGGAACGCATCAGCGAGCTGTACGGCCTGCTCAGTCAGACGATTGATGAGCAGATCGCAGCCGGTTGCAGCACCAGCGGCGTGGCCAACGGCAACGGTGGCCGGCCACAACCCGCCCTGGCTGCACCAAACCGCCAGAACGGTACGCCTGTCAACCGCATCGCGGCTCAGGTGAATCAAAAGCCGGCCGCCGGGACTTACCGCGGCAATGGCAATGGCAATGGCAACGGCGGCACCAAATCGTTGACGGCTACACAGGCTCAGCAACGCGCGATCTTCGCCATTTGCAAGAGCCTGGGACTTGATCTCCAGGCGGTCCTGGCCGACTACAACGTGACCGATGCCGCGCAGCTGCACGTGCGTTCGGCCAGCCAGTTGATCGACGAGCTGAAAGCCAAGCAGAACACCAACGCGTAGCCTCTCAAGCCACTCGTTGCCTGGCTCTCTGATCCCCTGCTGATAGCAAAAAGAAAATGGACCGTGGACGGCAATCGGGCCGTCCTCTGCACTCTCGTTTGTAAGGAGTAAAGCCATGAACACAAAACTCACCAAAAAGGAACAGGAAGCATGGTCGTTCATTGAAAATCTGAAGGATATCTTCACACGCGCCAAGAACTATACCGCGCAACTCAAGCAGGCCCTTACCACCGCCATCAAAACGCTGTTCTCCCACGCGCTTGGTTACATCGTGGAGAAGCTCGTGGAGTTCTCGATGTGGTTGGCGACGGCGTAACTTTAGCACTGTCCCCGGCAACACTCAGAAAGACTGCATTAATGCAGTTTGATTCACCTCACGGCGAGCATTTGGCTCGCCTTTTTTTTTCATAAGGGAGGAACCACATGACCGCCCTTGAAGCTCCACCAGATTTATCGACCGTTTTCGACCACCTCAGCTGGTCCGGCATCAAGACCTACAGCACCTGCCCGAAGAAGTTCTCGTACCGGTACATAGAACAGATTCCAGAAGAGTTTAAACCGGCCAGCCTCGCGTTTGGCGGCGCATTTCACAAGGCCAGCGAAGCCTTGCACGAGGCCCGTATCCAGGGGACTGCGATTCCCACGCTGCCCGAGCTTATGGCGCATTATGAACAGGCGTGGGAGCAAGAAACATCTTTCGCCTCGGAGATCAACTACGGTAAGGAAGATGATGCCACGACGCTCAAAACGCTGGCTGAGCGGATGCTGGCGGCCTACCGTGAACATGTTGTGGCTGAACATGAAGTGACCACCGGCACGCAGATCATCGCCATTGAGCACGCGGAGCGATTCCGCCTACTGGCCGATGTCCCGCCGCTGGAGATGCGGCTGGACCTGCTGGAGTTGCGCGGCACTGACCTTCTGGTTACCGACCTCAAAACCAGCCGCTCACGCTGGAATGACGCCAAGGTCAGCGAATCTCTGCCACAATTAGTGCTCTACGCCAATGGTTTGATGCCGTTGCTGCGCGAACTGGGTGCCACGCGGATCGTGCCGCAGTTCGTCGTGGTCACGAAGGCGAAGAAACCCGTCGTCCAGGTGCTGCAACCGCAAGCGTCACAAACCGACGTGGAGCGGCTTAAGCAGCAGGTCCAAGACACATGGACTGCTATCAAGCGGGATGTGTTTCCGACACGTGAGGGCTGGCACTGCTCACAATGCCCCTATCGTGGCCGATGTTTGGGGCGATGAAGGATTGCCAATGCGGTCTTTTAACAGCTTTTTGCAATGCTGGTGACGACCAGTTGAAGCCTGTGAGAGCCAAACAACACTCGCTGTAGCTGAATCAAGACCATGATTACCGCCTTCTATTTACATGGGGTGTGTCCTCTTACTTATTAGAGGGCATACCATTGCTTTTCATTACCATGTATATTCACTTGACTATAGATAAGGGTACGAAGCAGCGGTAAAATCGCTACGCTAGCATCTGGAAAAGATACCAATGACGAAGAAGTTGAAGAAGTTTCTGGGCAAGAACTGTCTAAAGTGACATCGACACCTACATTGTAGAAAGGATAAGAATATGAGTGGAGAAAACATCACGCTCTACTACCGCGAAGGAACTTCGGACAAAGTCTATCAGACCTCATTGGCCGAGAAGGACGGCGGCTACGTCGTCAACTTCGCCTACGGTCGCCGCGGTTCCACGCTGCAAGCAGGCACGAAGACGGCCGCGCCGGTCCCCTACGAAGCCGCCAAGCGCGTCTATGACAAGCTGGTGCGTGAGAAGACCGCCAAGGGCTACACGCCTGGTCTGAATGGCACCCCTTACGCGCATACTGACAACGAACAACGCAGCACCGGCATCGTGCCGCAGCTGTTGAATCCCGTGGAAGAAGCCGACGTGGAGAGACTGCTTACCGACTCAAATCACTGGATGCAGCAGAAGTTCGACGGGAAGCGCGTGCTGGTGCAATGTCAGGACGGCAAGATCACCGGCATTAACCGCAAAGGGCTGACGATTGGCTTATCCAGCGACATCGTTGAGAGTGCGAAATCGTTCGGCAAATCCTTCATTCTTGACGGTGAAGCCATCGGTGACCGCCTCTACGCCTTTGATTTGCTGTCACTCAACGGCGCTGATTTGCGAAGCCTGCCCTATCGCGACCGGCACGAGCAGCTTTTCAGCCTGATCGACGAAGGCATCGGCACCATTGAATTCGTCGAGACCTATTGCAACACAGCGAGCAAGACCAATGCGTTTGACCGCCTGAAGACAATTAAAGCGGAGGGCGTCGTGTTCAAGCGCCAGGACGCGCCATATTCATCTGGCCGGCCCGCCAGCGGTGGTCCGCAACTGAAGTTCAAGTTCTACGCCACGGGCACATTCATCGTCGCCGGCGTCAACGGCAGCAAGCGCAGCGTCGGCCTGGACGTAATCGACGATAACGGCACGCGCTACATCGGCAACGTGACGATCCCCCCCAATCAGTTGATGCCACGCAAAGGCGCGTTGGTCGAGATTCGTTATCTGCATTGCTTCCGCGAAGGATGCCTGTATCAGCCGGTATATTTGGGCGAGCGGGACGACGTTGAGCGTGCGGTGTGCTCGATCTCGCAGGTGAAGTTCAAGGCCCAAGAAGAAGAAGACGACGACGCGTAAGCCAAGAACTCAGTGTCCCTTGGTCATCTCCTGATACATACCTATTCGAGGCTGTAGGGACACAGGCAGATCGGCTAAGGGCACTTTCTCCATGAGCAAGCTGATTTGCGCTTGATGCTCGTCAGTCCGCAATTCCCCCTCTAAAATAAAAGCCTCAACGAGCAGCAGCAATGCCTTGCGGAAACCCGCACGAGCCAGATCAGTGTTACCCAAGGCCACATTCAACTGCGCCTGTTCGTTCAGTAACGTCCCTGCCATCAAACATCTGATGGCTTGCTGATAACCGCCTCCACGAGTAAGAAGGGCAACGAGTGACTCATCAGACAACGCCAGCATTACGCTGCTGTCTATACCAACCATTTCCTTGCAGGCGTTTTTCGCTTCAATTATCCCGCCCTTATAATCTGCGTCCTTTTTCCTATTGAGCAGTTTGGCAACGACAGCCCCCAGCACTTCGATCTGCCGCATGATGAAGTCTTGTTCGAACATGTGAACCTCTGATTCTCCGGCTGATACTCTAAACCGTCCCGCCTGCAAACAAAGCGCTTATCTCCAATTGATCTTTCGCTGCATGTTTTGAATGAAATTCATCACATGCCTCGAAAATACACTCAAAACGCTCCCCTCAATCAGAGTTCAACGGCCCGCCGCAGTATCGCCGCCTGCGTGGGCTCTTTTTTCACATCCAGCGGCCAAATCACAAGGAGAAGCCACATGCCCACGCGACTGCTCAATTTGATCCCAGCCCGACGCCGTGACAAGCTCTTTGCCGAGATTCGCCACCTGGTCAATGAAGTCGATGCCGTGGACAGGTCGCTGGAACATTACGGCGACGGTGAAGGCATGGCCATCGACGAGACGTTGGAAGAAGTCTGCGCCCTGCTGCACCGCGAAGCCAAGCGCGTGAAGAAGACCCAGCGCAAGGCCGCGTAATCAACATTCCGCAAAATTTTGCGGGTTCACTTCATCTTCCTGGAGTGTGCCTGCAACGTTTTGTGGGCACATTCATTTCGTTTTTCATCACATCAACCCCTCACTTTTCCATGGAGAACCGCATGGCAAACAACAGACACATTGTGTTCGAAGAAATCCATCGGCTGGTCGCCGAATACGACGGCTGCGAGTGTCGCGATGACCGCTGGAACGTCGATGATGCCCTCTCCGACCTCATCATCAGGCTCAATGGCGAGACCCGCCGCGCACGCAAAGTCCAGCAGGTGGGCGTGGGATCGGAGGTGTACGCCGATGCCACATAAGCTGACCATCGAGAAACGCAGCCAGCGCCAGTTGAACCCACTCATCATCCGCAGACAAATCTCGCGCGTGATTCATCGCGCTTTAGCCGGTAGCCGCAAACGGCAAGGCTGGCGCTTTGTAGGCCAGCTGCGTTCGCCAGCGCCAGTGAAAGAAGGCGATGGCTGGCTGTACAGGAAGACGCTGAGTTTTGATCGCCGTGGCCGCAAGGTCAAGGACGACGTGATTCAGCGGCAGTTTGATTACATCAAAAGGATCGTCGAGACGGCGGGAAACGCGCGTGGGTGGACACTGGCAGGCAAGACCAAAGTCAACTCTACACCGTCGCCGTCAACGCCTCAACAGCCTGCTCATGGCTCGCTCAGGCTCCCCGACAACGCCGACGAACACTTCGTCCACATCTTCGACCGCAAAGAACAGATCGGCATCGTAACGCAGGCCATACGCGCTGCGATTCAAAGCAATTTTCAGAACAGGAATCACTGCGTCTTATTCGGACCGCCAGCATGTGGAAAATCTGAAATTCTGCTGGCGTTCAAGAAGATGCTGGGCGCGGATGCAGTGTTGCAGTTTGATGCAACCAGCACAACCGAAGCCGGTGCCAGGCGTGAACTGCGCCAGCTGGCCAACATTCCACCGATTTTAATTTGTGAGGAAATCGAAAAAACGGATGAACGCTCTTTACGCTGGCTGCTTGGCGTGCTCGATACTCGCGGTGAAATCAGAGGCGTCAATTTCCGCGACGCCAGCTTTCAGCGCGACGTGAAACTGCTCTGCCTAGCCACGGTCAACGACATGAAGAAATTTAACGAGGTCATGTCAGGCGCACTATCGTCGCGGTTCGCCAACAAGATTCGTTGTCCGCGGCCATCGCGTGAAGTGCTTGAAAGAATCCTGCAACGCGAGGTGTTGAAGATCAGCGGTGATCCTGCCTGGATTAAACCAGCGTTGGATTACTGCTTAATCATCGAGAAGACCGACGATCCGCGCCGCGCAATCGCTGTCGCACTCTGCGGCCAAGAGAAACTGCTGACTGGTGAATACCAGCAATGGCTTGAAGCCACACGCGGCGAACATCAACCATCGTAATTCAGTTTCCCTTTCACTTTTTCCTCATCAATTTCAAAAGGAGATGCAACCATGCTCATGCTCAGTCATGCGTCCGAAGTTTCACGTGATGATTTGTACGGCGTCGTGACGCCCGATCCGACGGACACCTGGCGGCCTCTGTCTCACGTCGATGTCGTCAACACCCTCACCGATCGCGCCGAAGCTCGCGGTTTGAAGATCAAGGAAGAACGCTTCGCCCTGCTCGACGGCACGCTGTACACGCCGGGTGGTTTGCAGACGCGCTTGCCTGGTGCTCGAATGTTCGGCACGTTGGACTTCGAGCCGATCAAGGGGATGCCCTTCCCCGCCGGTTGTGCTCCCAGCGCCGGTCTGCGCAATAGCCACGACAAGACCTTCGCGCTGTCGATTCTCAGTGGTGCGCGGGTGTTCATCTGCGCGAACGGTGTTTTGTCGGCGGAACACGTGATCAGCCGCAAGCACACCAGCGGCATCGACCTTATCGAGTCGATTGACAACGCGTTGGATGCGTTCATGGAGTCGATTCGCGGGTTCAACACGATGTACGAGCAACTCCGCGCCAAGCAGTTGCGGAAGACCAGTGCGAACTCCCTGATTGTCGAGTTGGCCCATGCGGGCGCCTTCTCATCCAGCGATATTTTGCCTATCGTGAACGAGTTCGAGAACCCGCGCCATGAAGAATTCAAGGAGCGCAATGCCTGGTCGCTCTATCAAAGCTGCACAGAGATCATGAAGAGCCAGAGTCCCGCGCGGCAGGTGGATGGGTTCAAGGCGTTGAACGTGGTGATGACGGCGGCGATGAATTGACTTTCAATGAGGGAATGGCCGCGAAAATGTCGTGGCCATTCCCATTCAAATACAACGCTTCCGTCTTCCAATTTCAAAGCGCGTTCCCTTGCAGCGAGCTTCTGCTAACGGTGTGCCGTGAGGAAGACTTTCAAACATGAAACATGGGCACTTTCGCCAGCGATTTCTATGCGTGCTCTGGGTCTGATTTAGGGCTTCTGTCCCGGACTGCAACTCCACACCAGCGTCTTCAACTCCGGCAGGGCCTTGACCAGTTCCGCAAGCCCTGCATCCGTGAATCCTTGGCTCCCGCTTAGATCGAGGCGGCGTAATTTCTTGAGGGCCGCCAAATTCTTCAGTGCTGCGTCTGTCATCGTTCCGGTGAGAGACAGTTCTTTTAGTTCGCTCAGCGATGCAATACCAGCCATCGCTTTCTCTTGCGACGCATCAAGTGTCCCCTGCGGCACATCCAGACCCAATACCTCCAGTTTCGTCAGCTTCCAAATATTGGCTAACCCGCTCGTGGTCATTAGAAACCGTTTCAACACAAGCCGCCGCAGATTCACCATTCCGCCTAACGCTTTCATTCCGATAGCCGTGGTTGAACTGCCAGCCTCAATTGTAAGCGCGGCCAATTGCCGCATTTCAGCCAAACGCGTAATGTCGTCGTCGTCAAATGCCCTACACTGACTGGTCAGAGTCAAACTTTGCAACTTTTCAAGTCCGGTGATATCCCCGATTTCGTCGTGTTTTGCTTGGTCGAATGCGACTTCAAGTTCCCTTAGCGCCGGAAGTAAACCAAGCCAACCGAGATCGAATCTCTTGACCCAGCCGGTACTCGTCTTAACACCGCATAGGCGCAGATACACGCTCGTCAGGTTCTTTGGAATGGGTTCCCCAGAGTTTAGTTTGCCCGCGACTTCTATCCACCCGCCAATTCCGAGGTGTTGCAAGCCTTCCGGGAATCGCACCGCTGCATTTGCGTTACCATATTCAGTGCCAATGGTCAGCGACTTAAGTGCGACCAAACCGGAGAGGTCTAGAACGTCTGGATCCGAAGGCTTGTATCCAACGGTAAGCGCTTCGAGCCGTGGAAGAATGCTCAACGCCGCCACGCCCTTCGGGCCAATCCGTTCAAGTGCGAGGGATCGCAACTCTTTTAGGTCACGGAGCGCAACGATGCCATCGTCTGTGATTTTATCGTTTGATGCAACGTCCAATTCCTCAAGGCTTTTCAGCGTTGCTACATGCCGAAGGGAGGCATCGCTGTTTCTGACCCAGAGCAGACTCAAGCGTCGCAGGTCTGGAATATCGCCGAGGAGCGCCAGTGCTGGTTCCGCTGCGGCGGTGTCCTGGAAAAAAAAGAGGTGTAGCTTTGGCACATTGACTAACGACTTTAGCGCCGTATCGGTGATGTTGCGCAAATACACGTCAACATGCTGTAAATGTGTAAGACTTGCGAGACCCTGCCAACCCTCATTCGCTAGTATATCGTCGGCATAAATAACCAAGTGTTCTAGCCCTGTTAGCTCTATGATTTGCTTCAAATCTTCGGCAGTTAGCGGCGTTTTAGCACGCAGGCCGGTGACCAACTTGGTCACGCGCCAATCAGCACCATCTCGTTCCAGGACAGCAGTTTCCGAACGCGAATTCACGTTGCGGAGTTGTTTGACGGTCGAATCGAAATCAGCGCCAAAAACAGCGGTGCAGAATCCACCGAGCAGCGCAATCGTCATTGCAGTCATTCGCATTGGTATTACCCCAAAGAACTCTTCAAATTCGAAATGTTCGGCCGCTCGCGCCGTAGGCAATCACTGCTTTGGCAAATCAAAGCCTGTGTTAGTTGGCTTGTTATTTCCGTTATTCGCGGGGCCTGGCGTGCTGTGGTATGTATATACTGCCGGCCCGCGCGGGACAAGCGTCACCCCGACATGCGCTAACAGGTGCGCTTGCACCGCAGCCAACAATGCCTCACATTGAACTTTGGTGGGTTTCGTTGCGTCGCCTGGTGTGACCACGCCAATCAGGTCATTAGCGAGCGGCGTATTTCCAACGAAAGACCACCTCCCGTCTTTCTTCTCGCCTGTCCACGATCCTATAACCGCAGGGGCGTCTAAATACCATTGGCCATAGACGACATCCGTGAAAAGCAGCACGACATTCACCGTGGTGGCACCGCTCTGTATCGTGAAATCCTTCTTGCCGGCGCGGTTTGGCTCCGCCCCGCCATACGTGGTATCATTAGCCCAGCTTGCGCCCATGGGGTAGTTGCCCGGCGGGATTACTGTACCAGGCGGGCTATTTGGATTGGGCCCTCGCGCGGCATTCGTTACGGCAGGGCTGCCATCAAATCGTACGGCAATCTGAGCGCTATCAAGGTCATAGTTGGGGTCTCCATCATTGCCAGTTAGGACATTGAAGAAAGCGTATCTTTGTGCCGCAGCCTCGTACCCGGGTCCTTCCTTGCCAATAACGCAAAGGTTGTTGTCCCTAACCACAACAGCGGAGTAAAATGCTGGATCAGAAGTAGCTCCGTCAGCGTAAGGAGGGGCTATAAACGGAATCATCGTCTCTATTCGTGCGTCCATAAGTACCCCTGTAGGAAGCCCCTCGACATTGGCAATTACACTATTCCCGCCCGCCCGCACGACCGTTGGCGATCCCGGCGTAATCCCCTTGGAGTAGGCGTCATCTGGCCCAATTGGCCCAACGAAACTGAACTGCGCATCTGCGCCGCCGTACTGGACTATGCCGCTTGCTCCAATCTTGAAAGCACTGGAACTAACCCCGGCAACATTGACCGAAACAACCTTGTCTTTTAAGTAATCGAACATTGGACTCACCCGCAGGCGATACGTCGTGCCGGCTGCGCCTGTCGCATGATCGGTCGCGTCCTTTGCAAGATCGACGCGATTCGGTATCGGGGCGTTATCAATCCATTCCAACTTCCCGACCGTTACTACAATGGAACCGCTCAACCCGCCTTCCATTTGAAGGGTCAAAGTGCGAGTCTGAGGTATTATAAAGTCATCGGTTTGCCACCGCTTCTCCGCCTCTGCTTCTGTAAAGCCCAAAATCGCCAAGTACCAGCTATACACGTCATCCGCGCTCGCCCCCATTATCAAACATAGAAGCAGAAACTCATCGTTCTCCTTCCATTTGTCGAGGCTAACGCATGGTTCTCCGTTGTCTATTAGTTTATAAGTCCCGTTGCGCAATTTCTGCACGATAGCGTCGTTATCGGTACCATCTTGATTTAGAAACCTTACGAGCAAGTTCGCTGGATGGGTTGCATCCAACATTGGCGCGGCTGCAAACCAGCTTCCGTCAGGCAATTTAGTTCCGCGGATTTTGACCAGCGCGTCGTAATCGACTCCATCGCTCATATCTATTTTAATTATGCTTATCTCAATTTGCGTCCGGTGCTGCACTCCATCCTTTTCGACAACCAGCGCAAGCTCGACAGAGCCCGCCTGTGTGCCATCGAACCAAAAATAATGGTACGGGTTATTCGAGGATAGGTTTGAACTGATGTCGCCGCCACTCGTCGAGTTCGCGGGCAACAAGTCTACCGTGTCCGTGAAATCAAGGTTTAATTTCATCGCGAAGACATGCACTTTTCCGGTTCCGGATTGTTCAAGATGCGCCGTGGCTCCTGTCATCTGGTCAGGATCGAAGAAAAGCATGACGCCGACAGCCGTTTTGTCGCTCGGCGTGTCGGGCGTGTCGTCCAATTGCGCGATGACGCCCGGCGCCTTACCTTCATCTGGCGTGCCTGTCGTAATATGTCCGCCAAAGACATCGACATCTGCCGACCCCGAACTCGCCACGTATGCGTCATCCGCCATCCAGTCCCATTCCGCCCAATTGCGTGTAATCGCGTAAGCGCCGATGGTGACCGTCCCGCCCCAAATTCCCTCAATGTAGAGTTGTTTGCCATTAATGTCGTCCAGATCGTACAGCACGCCCGGAGTCACCAAGTCGCCGCCGAATTGCAGCGGGGCGGCTTTGCGGGACTCCGATCCGTCCTTCGTCCAGATATTGATCGCGCCTGGATAGCCTGGCGCCGGGGTAATACCAGGCAAGAAATCGAGTATTGGGTCGTACAGACTTTTGCAATTAATATTAAACACGCTGGGGACGTAGCCGCCGTGCTGTGGACTGTTGTAAACCAGCATGACTTTGGTATTGGCGGGATCGGAGCAGTTCACGGTAACAGTCAACGGCGTAAAAGAGACTTGGGAAACTGGAGTCGAGATGCACTCGTCCGTGCCTTCATTATAGTCTGGAATGCCGTTGCGGTTGCGGTCTTGATCGTTGACGGCAATCGTCGTCGGACCTTGCACGGAGACGTCGACCTCGGGAGTCATCGGCACGGGCATGGACGGATGGTCCCAATCCTCGAAAACCAGGGTCACAACTTTATCCGCCGACAGAGGGTGGTCGAGAGGCTGGTTGTTTACGGCGGTGACGGTTGCGGTAACAATTACGTTGCATTGCGTCCCCGCTTCAATTGCAGTGCCATCCCACCAGATGTCCCCATCGCCATCCATTGACAAGCCTGCCGGAAAGCCGGATGCCGAGAATGTGACGTTGGCCGAAGACGGTTTAACGATCACAGCACCCGCAAAGTCCAAGTAATCGCTAATGAACGCGTGGCTGGCGTCAGCATGGTCGAACTTTGACCAATGCATTTCGCTTGTCAGGTCCATCCATATGGGGGGAGTAACAACCGTGACCTGAAAGTACGCGCCTGTTGCATTCCCTGCTTCGTCAGTCGCTCTAACTCCAACCAAATTATCCTCATCTCCAGCATAGAACCAACCGGGGACTCCCACAGCTTGACCGCCTCTGCCGTAGTAATAATATTTATACTTAATATTCTCAGGGGATGAAACAAGATCCTGGGCGATTGCCGCTCCGATGTCGTAGAACATTCCCGATGGATCGGTGCTAGTCAATATGACATCATGATAATCATTTTCTATGACTGGCGGTGTGGTGTCGACTACACTTACGGTAAATTGCGCGTTTGTAGCATGTCCGGCGTTGTCCGTCGCTGCAATTGTAATTATCGAATCCCCAAGGGGTAATTCTGAATTATTGGACGGACTGAATGTAAATTGCGATTGATTGGCGGAACTGACGTTGACTTGCTGCGCCGTTGTGCCTCTCAGGTCCGTTAAAGTTACGGTGATTGAGATGCTCCCTATTGCTGGCGAAGGGCTTATCGAGTACGTGACAAACACTCCCCCGGTTGGAGCGGCAGCTTCGGCAGTCATGTTATGCGGAGGAGAGATGATGATTTCCGGTGGGATTACGTGGACGATCCGCGTCACCGACGCGGCGCTTTCGTCCCAATAATTCGTCACGTCGTACGTCAGCGTGTAGTCGCCCAAAGTAGTTGGGTCCACTGCGCCCGTGACCACGATGCGCGAATTAATGTCGAGATCGCATTCGTCGTACGCGGTCGCGCCTGGATCGACGAATGTGCCATTCTGGTCAATGGACATGTCGCTTGGCCCGTTCAACACCAGATACGGCGGGTTTCCTGAACTGACTCCGAAGTACAGCACGTCGAAAAACCAGTTCCCCGCCACGTCGCCCATTTCAACAAATACCGTATGTGAGCCATAAGTCCAGTCAGAATCTGGCGTAAAAATAAACCCGGTCGCGTCGAACTCCTCCGCCGTCAATTGAGTATCGTCAATCCACACGCTAATTGTCGAGGGATCGACTCCGCTCTCAAATCCCAGCCCCGAATCGTCGCTGAACGCGAGCGCCACTGCCGCGCGCAGGTTCTCGCTGTTCGCGCGCACAGTCCCGTCTTCGGTGGGCGTGATGTGGTAGACGTTCGTGGAATGCGGCAGCACAAACGGCGCCATGGTATCCAACTTGAACATCCAATTGAACGATATCGACGAAAATCCGAGGCTGCTGGTGCCCACAACCGTCATGTTGTATTCGCCGTCCGCCGCCAAATTGAAATTTCGCGCGTACAAGCGAGAGCCGACAACTTCGGTTTCAACGCTCGCGCCGTTGATCGTTATGGTCCCGCCGGCGAGCGTTCCTTGGGGCACCGTGAAATCGGCATAAATCTGCGACGCCGGTGGATTCGTATTGACCCACGTGTTGTCCTGCGGCGCAACCGCGGTCAGGATGGGCCGGGGTGGCGCATACGTCACCCAGACGGTAATGCTCGTTTGATTGGCGGCCAAGTCCGTCGCGGTCACCCAAAAATAAAATTGATCGCCGTCATTCAACCCCGTGCTCGCGAAAATGTGCGCCTGCGATTCAGTTCCATCGACCCATGCGTAAACGCCGCCGGTCGCTCCCGCGCTGGTGTGCGACCAATCGATTCCATTCGCGTCCGAAATATTGACGGTGATGTTCACGTTCGGGTCAGTGATTGTGATCGTACCGCTGGGCATCGAAAGCGTTGGCGCGGTCACGTCGTAAATGAAATCGTAGCCGCCTGTACCGACGTTGCCCGCAATGTCGGTGACGCGCAAATCAAGGTGGTGCTGCGTCTCGGATAATCCCGTCAGGCCGACGATAGTAAACTGTGTGCCGTCGAAACTGCTTCCCTCCGAAAGCGCCTGATAATCGCCGCCGTCGAACGCATAGCGAAAACTGCTCGTGTCAATGGCGCTTCCAAATCCGTTGGAGTTATCGACGCCAATCGCCGATTGAAACGCGCCCGAAATCGTCACGCTCGAACCGCCGATCAAATCCACGCCGTTGAGCTGGACGAACGAGCCTGTCGCAATCGCGTACGTCAGCGTGGGCGGCGAGCCGAGCACCGCGAAATAAAAATCCGCGAACGTATCCGTGTTCGAATACGCATACGGTTCCGCGTGAAAATGGTAAATGCCGCTTGGCAAACCATCTGGATAAGTTGGAGACCAACATACCGTAAACTCGGCAACGCCATCGCTCACAATCGAATATGACGAAAGGTTGACAGTGCTGTCAACTGAAGTAATAAACATTCCTGCGTATTGCATGTTGAGGTCTGTGTAGGCGGCGCGAACAAGGAAATCGCCTGGATGATTTGTAATCGGATAGTCCGCCGTTACGACATCGGTTGCTGACGCAGCGCTCGCAAGGACAACTGCCGTTATCGCCACAATGAACAAAAAATCAGAGTATTTCCTGGCAATTGGTGAATATACAGGCACGCGAACCTCCTTCACAGAATCCAGAAGCTGTTTTCTCAACGAGTAGTGCGACAAGTTTCTTAAATCATATTTCACATGCATACCAATGTCTGATTGAAACCAACACTCGGGGATTGCACTGCCAAATCAACATTAGTTCTCGACGGTATTTTAGAATGTGACTATTCCTATTGAGTTCTCAAAGTAATTGCCTATGTCTATTTAAGGCGTGCTCTTCTTCGCTTCCTCTCCTGGCTGCGCAGGAGTAGACTCACTTGGAGGTCTAGGCGGCCGTGCAGGCGTCGATTGTAAATTTGCAACGCGAGATCGGTTGTATCTGTCAAATCGCGTCGCATCTTCGGGTGGAAGCAATGCACGAAGACCCAGTATGGTTTCACTATCCTGAATTGTCGCCTTAGCTCGTTCGTCGCGGAGCCAAGTTTGGGCTTCGTCGGGTACGCCATTGGGCTTGGGCTGTGTTGGTGACGGCACTCCTTTGGCACGATTTGCATTTGCCGCTTGCGCTGCCGCACGCATGTGTTCTAGGAAATCACCCCGCATCTTGCTGTCTCGTTCGCCAGCCTCCGCCCATTTTGTGCGACTCGTCTCAAGGAGCTTTTTGGCAGTTTCCCTTTTTGCCTCGGGTAATTCCTGAATGATTCTGTCCTCAAACTGTGCGCGGAGCTCCTTCAATTCGCCTTCAAGCTTGGACAGCTTATCCACTAACGCCTTGTCATATTCCGTTTGAATAGCCGACGTCTTCAGCCGTGTCTCTCCAGCGTCGGAGAAGATGTCAGTGATCCTGGCCACAAAACTGCCATTGGTCAAATCTCCGGCTCGCGGCTCGACGCGAATTTTATCAAGAAGCGTGCGCCATTCTTGAACCGGCGGGGGAGCGTAAACGACTGTCGGAGGATTCGGCCTAGGTACACCAGAGGTTGGTGGCGTTTGTGTTGTTGCAGCAGGCGTGGAGGAAGGTGTATTTTTCGACTCCTCACCAGATGCAGATGCAGCGACAAGAGAAAATACGAGTGTGAAACAAACCGCATATCCGTTTAAACATGGCGAGTGTTCTCCGTGAATGATCAGAGCATGGTCGCAAAACGAACTACCAATGTTGTAGTTTGTAAGGCATCTCGGTCTTTTTCTATTAACGCTATTGTTGATGATTCTTCAATCTTGATGGCGAGTTGTTGCGAATATTGTACCAATATACTGCTGATCTGATTTGCCTATGACCTTCGCAAATGTGCGATGAGATTTATGTCAAACTTGAAAAAAATTGTATTCATAGATGAGAATGCTTTTGCGCGTGTTCGTGCTGAAGATCTCGCGCCAAGCCAGTCGCGAGAAGTTGCGGCTTAGTCGGTATTTCTGAACATCTCCCTTTGACGATGTCGGCAAATTCAAACGAAAGGAAAACACATGCGTGAAATCGCCCGTGCCACACAAGGATTCTTTCCCACCCAGGACAGAATCGTTCAAATCATTTCCAAGCTGCTCACTTTTCATAGGGCGAACAGCAGTCTTTTCACCGTCCTCGATGCAGGCTGCGGTACAGGGAAAGCCATTCACGATCTTCGTGAAATCTGGCGCAGCAGTGCGCAAGATTTGAATGTCATAACGCTCGGCATCGAATCTGACAAGAGCCGTTTTCAAGAAGCGGCAGAACTGCTGGGCAAGGCCAATGGCAACGTCCTCTGGTCGGCCATCGAAGACGCGACCATCGACAACCCCGTCAGCCTAGTCTGGTTCAACCCGCCCTATGATAGAATCAGAGGCGCTGGCCGAACCGAACTCACTTTGTTCAACCGCGTGAAGGAATGGCCCGCCCGCAGCACGGGGCTTCTCCTGATGATCGTGCCCGATTACGTGCTGGCTGATGAAGAAGTCGGCCTTGCCGTCGCATTAGAACGCGATTACGAGCTTATTGGTCGCTGGCGCTACCCTGAGCCGGAATATCAGGATTTCAAGCAATGCGTGGTCCTGGGACGCCGCCGTGACAAGGCCCTGAACAAGACGCGGCTCACGTTTCCCAAGTGGGCCAGCGACCCCAGCAAATGGGGGGTGCTGCAAGATGACATGAAGCCCGTTGCCGAGCTTCATCCCGTCCAGAAGGCCGTTACGCTGCGCAGGACACGCCTGGGGAACGATATTATCGTGGATTCGGTCAGCAGATCACCCTTGCGTGGTGGGCTGCTTAGAGAGGCTGCCGCGCCTGCTCCGCCCATCGGGAGGCCATTGCTGCCGTTGAAGCATGGCCACCTGGCCTTAGCCCTCGCCGGTGGGCTGTGTGATGGCATCATCGAGGCGAATGGGAATCGTTTTCTGATCAAAGGCACGCTCACGTCCGCGGTGCGCAAGATCACGACCAAAGACCAACTTGACGCGATGGGCTGTAAAACGGCTGAGATCGACGTTTACAGAACACGATACGAGATGAATGTGCGGTGTCTGCGCAACGACGGCACGATTGAGAATTACACGTCGGCGGAGGCGGTCGAGGAGGATCACGACGACACTATCGAGGAATCTGAGGAGTGAACGTTCGTGAATGTGCCTCAGAAAAAAAATGCCTTGCATTCCGTCCAGAGCGGTGTAAATAAAGTTCATGCCGACAGCGGCCTTGGCCGCATATTGATGTAAAGAGCCTCAGAACCAAAAACCAAAATACACCCATGTCGGCAAGGCTCCAACTCAGCGATCACGCGGCTTTTTAGCCTCTGAATTGGTCACGTCGTGACCACTTTGGCAAACCGCGGCGCTGCTTTTGGAGGATGGGTGTCATGTGTAGCATAGATCAATTGCGAGAATTTGTCGAAGGTCTTCAAGAGGGCGAGATCACGGACCCTCGTACCAACACTGAAGTGCGCGGGTTTCTATACGAGTGCTGGAAGTCATTACACGGCTCAAACGTCCAGAATACGACCCCGGAAAAGGTCTGCCGTCTTGAAAGTTTAAATTGGAATCCACCCATTTTATCCTTCATTCTTGAGCGGCATGGCGGGACCGTTAACGGATCGACTCGCGGCGAGTTGCATCATTGGGAGGTCGATCTTAAAAACGGATGTGCGCACATTTCAAAAATTGGTCATCGCCAGCTCGCGCCGAAAGCACCGTGCTGGAGCGCGAAATCTGCCGCCGAAGAGGTCAGTAAAAAAATCATTGCGCTGGAGGACGACCCTCGCTTGGTGTGGAATAATGAAAGAACTGAAGTCTGGATTCCACTTCGCACGTTTATTCACGGAAAATTCCAGCGCACGATCTTCAGCCGCAGGCATCGGTTCTTGGAACATTTAAGGAAGTTCCTGATGACAGCGGGTTGCGGCATTAAGTTTACTTACGACCAGAACGACCTCTGGCCGAAGTAAATACTGAGCGAGCACTGAAAATCCGAGTATCCATTCGGGCCTGGCGAAAGCTAGGCTCTTTTTCTTTCCACGATCGAGAACACTCGTCGTGTTCCACAACCATTCCGATTCCATGCGGAGGCGAAGCATGAACACCACCACCCAAGAAGAAACCGTCCCCAAGCTCGGTCTCGCCGATCTGAACGCCGCCGAGTTGCCCAACCTTGAAGTCATTGTCAGAAACACCAAGCAGGATATCGTCGGCCACGTCGCGGCACAGATCGTCGCCCTGATCGTCTCCCCACAAAACCGCGTGCTCTATCTGGAAGTCGCCTGCACAAGCGACGCTGGCGCACACGCGCTAATGGGTGCTGTCAGCGACCCGCGAGGTGAAGTTGAATTCCGATTCAGCCGCGTCGGCGACGGCGACTACATCGAGCTTCAGCCGCCTGAATCACCGCGCCTGGCAAACGTTCGCCTGGCTGTGCCTGGCTATTCGCGCCATCTTCATCATGTCGCGATGCTGGACCGCTCTGGCGATTTGATGCTGGCACCGGACGACGAGACTCTCTGGCGCAAGCTTCGCGAGAAAATGACCTGCCCCACGCTTGAAGAGTGGGGTGGGAAAGTGATGAAGCAGGTCCACCAATCGGGCTTGCTGCTGGATTGCGAGGTTTTTGGGCTGCCAGAAGGTCTGCGTGCTTTTGTGCTATCGGCTAAAGCGCAGGAAGTGTTCGATGGGATTGTGATGGAGTGTGTGCGATCAAGTGGAATTCCACGGAGAAGCGCGGTGCTCACTAAGGGCTGTTTAATTTGACAAAACTTTTCTAGCCTGGGTCACGATCTTACGAGCGAGTATGGCAAGTTCGTCAATAGAAGGAAAACGACTGAAGCCCGTCGCTGCGTCGCGAGGATCAACATATTCAAAATACTTGGATTTATAAACATCGTTTACTTTTTTTAATAACTCGACTTCGGATGGCGTGAGCAATTGTTCACACGCTGGCAGTGCACTATACGACTTTTCGAGGTCATGCCCAAATTGCCCTTTTACTTGCCCTTGAACTTGAACTTGAAGATGCCGCGCTTTTAAGGCCAACTCGATAGCGCGACCACACAAGAAGTACGAGACGATTGAGAACTTTTGAGGCTTGAATCCATCGTAGTAGCACAGAAAATCCTCTGCCATTAGCTGGAAGCCTACAGGAGAAAAGTTGATTTTGGCTGTCTCTGCTTTCATAAGATGGTTCACGGACTTGTGACGCTCCTTTCTTTCCAGATCGACGAGAGCGGATTCCTTCGTTTCGTTGAAGCCCCATACGAAACGGCCTCCACAACTTCGCGGAGGCCAACTTTCAAACTTTACTTCTTGCGCGTTTGCGCCAAATCCGACGCAGCGACAGACTTTTCAGCCTTCGTTGAGCGAGGATCACGCAGAATCTTCGACGCTTCTTTTGCGACTCGCGGCGAAGTCTGCTTGGTGTTCCGAGACATCAGCTTTCCTTTCTCCCCCACCAAGCCCCCGCGAACACAATAGACGCTGCAACAGAAAAATCAAGTTCAGCCTTGGCAATGCTCGCACGTGTCTCTTCATCCCCGTTCGAAAGGACCCCCCATGCCCTTAGCCCACGACCTCAACGATCTGATCCACCGCTACGGTGGAGCGATCGCACAGGCGGCGGAATCAGTCTTGATTCCCCGCCACACCCATGAAAAACCGCTGCCAAATCTGTCAGCCATTGAAGCTTGCCGCTCTGAATACACCGGCACGGCATTCTCGTTCTACCCCAGCCAGCTTGAAAAGATCGCCGGTACGCTGGCTGGCCTGAAAGCAAAGTCCCGTGTCTGGATGGTTGCGGAAATGGGCTGCGGCAAAAGTCCGATGTCCCTGGCCGCTGCGTGGTGCTTGCTCAAGCACCGTCCCTTTCGCCTGCTCGTGATGTGCCCTGGCCACATCGTCCGCAAATGGCGGCGTGAAGTCGAATGGGCAATCCCCAACGTCGTCTGCAAGATCATCCGCAGCTTCACCGACCTGTTGAAGTTCGAAGAGGTGAGCCGCTGCACGAAAGCACCTTTAGTCGCCGTCATCGGCAAAGACACCGCGAAGCTCGGCTTCGACGTAGACAGGCCATCTTCCGCGAAACGCAAGATGAAGCTCCGTATTAGAATTGATTCACCCGGCGAAATGCAGCCTGGTGACAGCGGCCTCCGTGAGATTCCAGCCGCCGTCGCTGATGATCCTATCACCTACGAAGTCACCCGCGTCGTCGATGTTGCCTGCTGTCCACGCTGCGGTCAAGTCGTTCAGGACGGCGGCGAAGACAGCGTAGAGCCGGTCACTTACGAGGAATACGTTTCACGCAACGAGCCGGTCACGTGCAGCAAATGTGGCGACAAGCTGCTCACCAACGCACGCGGTTTCAGGAAGAACCCGCACATCGACCGTTACATTCAGCGCCGCATGAAAGGCGTCTTCGATCTGCTGATCGCTGATGAAGTCCATGAACTCGCGGGCGCGGAGACGATTCAAGGCAACTGTTTCGGCACGCTGGCGTCAGCTTGCCGCTACACATTGGCTTTAACCGGCACGCTCATCGGCGGCAAAGCACAAGACCTGCACGCACCGTTGTGGCGCATGTCGGCGGAACTGCTTAACCAGCGCGGCTTCAACATTCAGAATTTCAAAGGCTCACGCATCTCAGCCATCGCACGCAATCAGCGGGGTTTCGTGCTGCGCTACGGCGTGATGGAACACCAGGTCGTCCGCAACTGCCGCGGTGAAGGCGACGATTTCAGTGGCTCTGTGCAGCGTGGCGCGTGCGGCAGAAGGAAGTCCTACAAAACTAACGAACGTCCACGTCCCGGCATCAGCCCGGACTTGTTCAATCATTTCCTACTCGACCGTGCCGTCTTCATGGGTCTGGATGAACTCGGTCCTGCGTTGCCGACGCTTGAACGTCTGCTTATTCCGTGTTCCATGAGCACAGAACTGTACGACGCCTACAGCAAGCTCGACGAGGAACTCCGTGACGCAATCAAAAAGCGCGTAAACGGCAAAGGCCCGCCGGGACTGGCTGCAACGCGCGTACAGGCGCTGGATGCGTACCTGGATAAGCCGTGGGGTTGGTCGCCGATCATGGCACCAGCTTACGATGACGACGGTCAGCGTTGCGGCGTGGAAGCCGTGGCGTATCCTGCTGACCTGGGCGAGGACCACACCGACAGCAAAGACACCAAGCTCGTGGAAATCATCCAGGAGGAATTAAAGCAGGATCGCCGCTGTGTAATTTATCCGCAGTTCACCGGCGTCCATGACGTGCGGCAGAAGTTGCTGAAGCTGATGACCGACGCCGGTATCCGCGCATTAATTCTGCCGGATACGGTGAGACCCGAAGCCCGTGAAGACTGGATCGAGCGGCATCTGGATGAAATGGACGTGCTGATTTGTCACCCAAAGCGCGTCATGACCGGCCTCGACCTCGTGGGCTTCCCATCGTTGATCTGGTATCAGACCGGCTATTCCACGCACGTGCTCCGGCAAGCATCCGCACGCGCACGCAGACCTATTCAGACCAAGCCTTGCAAAGTGTTCTTCCTGTATTACGCGGGAACGATCCAGGAGCAGGCCCTTGCACTCATGGGTGAAAAAGAAGCTGCATCTCAGGCCCTTGAAGGCGTCTTCGACACGAATGCATTGAGAGCCATGATGAACGGCGGACAAAACGATGACATCATCGCAGCGTTGGCGAACGAGCTTGAATCCGGCCAGAAAGTGGATGCAAAAGCGGCTTGGAAGAACGCGGAGCCGAAACCCATCATCAAGGCCAAGAAATCGATCAAAATCAAGCTGTCCTTGAGCAGGCACGTTGATTCATGGCAGCAGGACTTCCTCTTCGACATTGGTTCCAAGACTGAATCTGCCTGCGCGTGGGCGCGGGTCTGACTCCACAAAACAAAATACGGACGAAATCGGTCCTTAATTGAATCGAGGTGACGATTGACTAAACGAAAATTACGCGGGGCAGAATTACGCCCACAGAATTACGAACACCGCGTCGATGTCGTCATTGAGGCGCTGGGGGCGGCTATCGCCGGCTGTCAGGAGCTTGTCTTTTTCCTTCAGGAGCAGCAGGGCACCCAATGGCGGAATCAAATGGGGAGGGCGGTGAAAGCGTCGAAGGAACTACGGAGGGCTTGCTCGTGGCTCAAAAAGAGTGGACCGGTTTGACTGGCCTGCTGGAGCTAAGAGGGCCAGGGCGGTGAAGAGTTAATCGGTTAAATGCCGCGTTATGACCAGAGCAGGATAATGCCTCAGAGCAGCCAAGTCTCAAAGTCACTTTGTTACTTGGGAGGCTCTGCAATAAAGCAGGGCCTCTATCGCACATTCTGCCTCGCCAACGCATTATCCACCAGTCCGATGACGACAGCGACGGATTGCAACGCCGTTGAATCCTCACGCGTGAGCAGGCGATCCACCTGCTTGCGCACCTGGGCTTTCACGGTACTGATGCTTTCTTTCTTAATCTGCAATCCAGCAACGAGCGACACTGCCTCAACACCCAGCGCCTCAGCAATGCGTCCGACCATATCCAGTCCCGGCGCACTCTCAGCACGTTCCAGCTTGCCAATATAGCCGGTGTTCACGTGAGCCTTGAATGCCAGGTCCTGCTGGGACATGCTCAGCCGTTTCCGCGTCTCACGCAGGCATTCTGCAAATCGCTGCACGATCTCAGGCTGTTGAATCCGCTTTCTCGCCACAGGTGCGCCTCCCCTTTTGCAATCGACTGGAGGCGCATTCATACGCACGCACAATGTCAGTTGACAGTAGTGCTCTTAAAGGTAGTCTATTTGCAATCTTCATTCAGGAGACTCTCATGCAGAACAGTATCTGTTTTGCGATGCTTGAAATATTCCTCTACAAGAGACAAAGCAAAAGAAAGGGAATGTGATCATGTTCAATCGAGCCGCAGCGCTTTTGTTTATGTGCATCTGTTCGTCAACGCTGTTTGGTGCAGGAATCACGATTACATCGCCTCACGGAGGTGAATTCTTTTTGGTCGGCCAAACACAGTACGTGCGTCTGGCTGATAACACACGATTCAAATCTATTCAGATCGAAATAAGCAAAGACGCAGGTGCCACGTGGTCGATGCTTGGCGTTATCAACAATTCCGGGCCTATGGAAAACCGTAATGTCCTTCAGTTTCAAGTGACCGGGCCTTCGGCTTTAAACTGTGCTATTCGGGCCACAGCCGTACCGCAGAGCAAGAACGGATCGAGTACGACTGGTGCGTTTGCAGTTCTTGACTCGATTCCAATAGCGGCTTTTGGGGCTGCTGGCGGTGATCTGAGCGGAAGCTATCCAAATCCATCTATCGCGGCCAGCGCCGTGACCACGCCAAAACTTGCTGATAGTGCGGTCACGAATACGAAAGTCAATAGCGGTGCGGCATCCGCAAACTTTTTGCTAACCGCTAACGGTGTGGGGGGTGCGGACTGGGCACCGCTGAACACCGCGAGTATTGATTCCCGTTATGTCTTCAAGGCCGGCGATGCCATGACGGGTGCTCTTACTTTAAGCGGAAACCCGTCTTCAAATCTGCAAGCCGCGCCAAAACAGTACGTTGATGCCGAGACAACACGGGCACAGGGAGTGGAAGGGACGCTGACGGCAAACGTTAACAGCAAGATTGCAAAAAGCGGAGACACGATGAGTGGCGCTTTGCAGCTGCCACAAAATGGTTTGACAATCGGTGCGACCCAACTGGTTGCCAACAATGGAAAGATAGGGATTGGTACCTCCACAGCGAACGCACCGCTGGATGTTTTTGGGAATTGGGACGGCTTCTACGGCGCACTGCAAATTAAGGGCGACAAACCGTCTATGAGGCTTGCAGGCGGCGCTATCACCAACAACCAATCCTGGGTTTTGCATTTGGGTTCGGATGGTCCAGGAAATCTGCAATTCTACCGGTGCAACACCTCGACAGGCCAGTTGGTCGATTTCCCGCTGGCTCTTGGTGCAAATGGAAATGTCGGAATAGGCACAAATCCAACAACTTCAAAACTCTTAGTGGCTGGTGTGATCGAATCAGCAAGCGGCGGGATTAAGTTCCCAGATGGAACGACGCAAACCACAGCAGCAACGCAAACCACAGGAGCAGCGCTGCCTAAATGTCGCGTATACAACACGACGAATATTACAACCATCACAAGCGTACAGACATCTCTCACTTTCAACGCAGAAAGCTTTAATACGGATAACAATCATAGCATTGGCACTAATCCCTCACGACTGACCTGCCAAACTGCGGGCGTATATATGATTGGAGGCAATGTCGAATTTGCTTCGAATGGAAATGGTTCGCGAAGTACAGTAATCACGCTCAATGGGACCACGGTTATTGCAAGCCAAAAGACACTCTCGCCGACCAGTAGTCCAGCAATGGTTCATGTCGTTACAATTTACAATCTGGTGGTCGGCGATTATGTGGAACTGACTGTCACTCAATCGTCGGGGGGAAATCTTGACGTTCTGGGCCAAAGCGACAGCCCTGTGTTTTGGATGTCAAAACTGCCATAAATTGTCTGTTTCTTTGCAAAGATAGGGCTCTGGCGCAATGGCCAGGGCCCTTTGGCGACGTTTTTAGCTATCCGCTCAACACCTTGTAAGGAACAGGCGAGGTCTCGCCTGGAATTGGTTTGAAGGGGGAACCATGAGAACATTCACGCTATTGATGTCATGTTTGGTTTGCACTTCGCTGTTGAGCGCGCAAGACGAGAAACTCGCACTGGAAGCGGCAGCTATGACAGCAGCCAGTTCCGGAAAGAAGGAAGCGGCAAAGAAGATTTTCATGGAAGTCCTGGCCATTGATAGCGCTGATGGCATAGCTCTGCATGAGCTTGGCAAATTGTTCGAGGACGAGAGTCCCAGCGACGCGAGCACATACTACATGAAAGCCTACCCTATTCTGTTAAAGCAAGAGGCGACAAAGAGGCTAAACGATATTGATCAGCGGCTTGCGAAGATCAATCCCATTGGGCTGGAGGTCATAAATACATTTAAGAAATACGCTGCGGATGTCGAGGCGATCAGGAAGCGTTTTCCAAATAATGCGGACGTGCAAGCAGCATGTTACGAACGGCACGCGATCACACCTTTTGTGAAACCTCCACCTGTTCCTCCGGCACCTCCGTTCTCTGCCGTGGGTAATTGGGGGTCTGTTAGACCTGATAAGTCAGTTGAGCCGCCCACATATATCTTTAAACCGAATGGACTCATTGACAACCGTCATAACGGCGACAGCGGGACATGGATCATGGATTGGTCCACGAGAACGATAACTATAACTTGGAAGATGTATGGCGAGGAATTATGGTCTATCGAGAGCGACACGAAACTTAGTTGTATAAGAAAGGGTGTTCGCAAAGTGAACCATATACTGCAACGTGCGAAAAATTAACAACTGCATTAATAGCGAGCCTAGCATTCCTCCATTTAGGTCCCGGTCGGTTCACCCCCACACACGTGGGGAATACTCGTCCATGCCGAGAATCTCGTTCATCAGCTCCGGTTCACCCCCACACACGTGGGGAATACGTCCCCGCCGTGGCCAGCCCGTCCAGCCAGTACGGTTCACCCCCACACACGTGGGGAATACACGTTCAAGCGCCAGTTCGCGAATGATGCGGCCGGTTCACCCCCACACACGTGGGGAATACACCCGAACCGCCCGTCGCGGAAATCGCCAAACGCGGTTCACCCCCACACACGTGGGGAATACTCAATATGCCCGTTCAAAATCCCCACCAGCGTCGGTTCACCCCCACACACGTGGGGAATACCGCGCCTCGTTCGCAGTCCAGCCTTGAGACGGCGGTTCACCCCCACACACGTGGGGAATACCCGGCGCCGTCGCAGCCATAACACATCCCCGTCGGTTCACCCCCACACACGTGGGGAATACGTAATACTCCTTCTCAATTTTCTCGATGTCCGCGGTTCACCCCCACACACGTGGGGAATACTGCAACAATGGCACTTCAGCCAGATACCGCGCCGGTTCACCCCCACACACGTGGGGAATACTGCACCGCCGCGCGCGAAAGTGGCGCGCCGTCCGGTTCACCCCCACACACGTGGGGAATACTCGCACGTCTGCACCTGCGTCAACACCCCATTCGGTTCACCCCCACACACGTGGGGAATACGACTTCCTCGGCCTGTAAGTCTTGCGGTACTGCGGTTCACCCCCACACACGTGGGGAATACTGGGGCCTATCACCTACATTACATCGAAGTGCCGGTTCACCCCCACACACGTGGGGAATACCATCGCCGCCCTCTCTTTGCGAGACCTGCGGCCGGTTCACCCCCACACACGTGGGGAATACCGATCTGCCTCTAATTTCTGCGCTTTTGTTTTCGGTTCACCCCCACACACGTGGGGAATACACCAGATAGTAGTAAGTCCGTCAAGTGTCATTGGTCACTTCAAATTAGGCCACCCGTGGTCACTTCAAAATAGGCCGCCTGATAAATACCTATTCCTTTGTCTTCGCCCGGTCTTTTAACCTGTAACTTTTGCCGCTGATGGC